>OHZJ01000540.1_pt1 | contig 17803 bp, 17 predicted proteins | sample 1580411 | NCBI WGS metagenome assembly OHZJ01 (sample SAMEA3882519, study PRJEB24775) | human gut metagenome | biome: human-associated habitat; feature: intestine environment; material: feces | place: Netherlands | collected 2009/2010 | reverse complement strand
TAAGTGCTTCTCGCCCTTCTGGAAGTCGAGGTGGTAGTGGAAGCCGTCCCGGTAGATGTCGGCGGTCATCCATGCCGAGGCGTACTGGGTGGCGCAGAGGCCCAGACCGTTCAGACCGAGGCTGAATTCATAGTTGTCCTCGCCCTCGCCGTACTTGCCGCCTGCGTACATCTCACAGAACAGCAGCTCCCAGTTGTAGCGCTCTTCGCCCTTGTTCCAGTCCACGGGCATACCGCGGCCAAAGTCCTCGACGATGACACTGCCATCCTTGCAGCGGGTGACGTTGATGGTGTCGCCGTGGCCGTCGCGGGCCTCGTCGATGGAGTTGGAGACGATCTCAAAGATGGAGTGGGCGCAGCCCTCCACGCCGTCCGAGCCGAAGATGACGGCCGGGCGCTTGCGCACACGGTCGGCACCCTTCAGCGAAGTGATGCTTTCGTTGCCATATTCCTGTTTTCTTGCCATGCTGCTCCTCCCGGCCCCGGAATGTTCTTGCAGTGGAGCCGTCTCAAACGCTTTTGCTATATATAGGTATCTATTCCCACAGCGGGAGAAAAGCGATTCTTTTCATTCTCATTTATTAAACCATAGGTTGTTGAAGATGTCAAATAGTCTTTCCCTGTCTGCCGCCCGCAAAAAGCGTCAGAAAAGTCAGTCTTATTTTGGACGATAACACGGGCAAAATATAGAAAGTTCAAAAATTCTCAAAAAATTTTGCATTTACCCCTTTACAAAATCGAAATTTCAGGTATAATAATCATCGTCCGGTGCGCCTCTGTAGCTCAGTCGGTAGAGCAGGGGACTGAAAATCCCCGTGTCATTGGTTCGATTCCGATCGGAGGCACCACCTGTTTTGCAGTTTCAGGGTAAAGAAACTGCGATATGCGGCCGTAGCTCATCTGGTAGAGCGCCACCTTGCCAAGGTGGAGGTAGCGAGTTCGAGCCTCGTCGGCCGCTCCAGACAAACAGCAAGGAACCGGTTTACGCCGGCTTTTTGCTTATTATGGTGACGTGGCCAAGTGGTAAGGCAAGGGTCTGCAAAACCCTCATTCGGCAGTTCAAATCTGCCCGTCACCTCCAAAACTCCCGCAGGCAGGTTGCCCGCGGGAGTTTTTCTGTATATAGCCCCTTGGATTTTGTGCGATAGTTGATTCCCCATAAAAATAAGTGACGATATGAAAGTCTCATGCCCTGTAAGCGTGCATAACAAAATGCTTACGGGGCGTTTTGCTTTCCGGCAAAAATATATTACCTTGCGCCTTTCATTGTAAAAACAACAGGTATTGTTTTTAGCAGGCACCAAAGGTCAAACAGTACAGAGCAGTGATTGATATAGATCAAATCATATTTGAGCTTTTCTGCAGGGTTCAAATCATAGCCGCCATTGACCTGCGCGTAACCAGTCAGGCCCGGCATAACCTGCATACGGCTGCGGAAGTTCTCGACTTTGCCGTCAAGGTCGTCATAAACAGTGGGGCGTTCGGGGCGCGGGCCAACAAAGCTCATTTCGCCCATAAAGATGTTGAGCAGCTGCGGCAGTTCGTCCAGGTGGGTCAGGCGCAGGATATGGCCAACGCGGGTAATGCGTGTGTCGTTTTCACTGGTCCACTTCGCATCATCCGGGGCAGTGCTTTGCTGCATAGAGCGGAATTTGTAGATAGTAAAAGGCTTCCCGCCGTATCCAAGCCGTATTTGTGTGTAAATGATCTTGCCGGGGGAATCCAGCCAAACAACAAGCGCAATCACAGCCATGAGCAGCGCGCAGGTAACAAGCAGAACCAAAGAAAATACAAGATCAAACCCGCGTTTGAGGATGAGATAGCTCATCCTGCGCAGTAAAGGTACAAAAGATGAGCAGCTGACGGGGCGGGGTTCCATAGCCGAATGATACATGCGGCATCGACCTTTCTGAAATGTATGGGGCCTAGCAAATACAACAAAAGCTATTTACAATGTTAACCCAAAATATACTCAAAATCAATATGTTTCGACAAGATTCATGAAGAAATATTATGAGTGTACGTTAAAATACAGTATAAAGATACATCTGATATGAATTTTTATGTTTAAACGAAGAAAAAAGCTCCCAACTTGTACCAGCTGGGAGCAAATGATAATGAAAAGGAGACGCTAATAGATTGCACATCCGCGTCTGCTGTTTTCTTTTACCAGATAAAGAGCTTTGTCAGCATCCTTGAAGATGAATCTGCTCGATTTTTTGCGGTCAGTAAAAGCAACTCCAACGCTGATAGAAACAGGGGAAAGACCGGAGTCTTTCTTGGGGAGTTCATCGTTGATAAACCTGTTGCCATCAATAATATCGTCGAGGAAATACGCAAATTTGCGATAAATAAGAGAAATTGAACGATAAAAAACAATGTCCTCTGCTGCTTGCGGCGGGAATGTCTGCTGCCATATTTTTGACCGGATGCCAGAAAGCAGAAACACAGCCTGAACAGGCAGCGCAGAATGGCAGGTCTGCTCCGTCCATGGATACCGCTGCACAGCAGGAATTGACTGTTTACGGCAGTTGGTCCAACTTTGAAGCTGTTGCGCTGGACTGGAACAAGATTTACCCCAATTGATGGCTGTAATAAACAGTTAGATGCGATTGTGACAGCGGCAGAAAAATCGGATGTGGTTTTGTTTGGAACAACGGATTACTATTATTGACCTGGAGTTTGAAACCATGTTTGAGCTGTTGGAGAACAGCTGCATTGACCATGACCTTGATATGAGTATTGCAACTGATTGATAGCGCCTTTAATGATACCCTGTGGAATATCGCAACAGGTGACCTGACCACTGTGCAGGATGCAGAAAAGGACTTTGAGGAGCGCTTGGCAAGCTATAATGCAGCGCAAAACAGTTGAGCTGCATGGCAGTCTTGAATCGTGACCGGATGCAGTTATAATTGAATAAAAAATAACACAGCTCCGCAGGGCCAACGTATGAATGCGTATGCCCGGCGGGGCTGCACGAGTAGGAAATGAATGCTTGCCAAAACAGATGAAATAGGCTAGAATAACAACGAATAATTCACGGCAGCCTGTAGCGGTCTGCCATGGTGGAGATGAACATGATTAAAACTGCTGCGGCAAGTAAAAAAGGTCAAAAGGCCTCCTTTGCCGCTTTCGCTGCGCGATTGAACAGATCACGGTTTCGGCCAACGAGAATCTTTCGGTCAATAATGATATCAGCGTTTCGCTGTCCATCACGTTCTATGAAAAGCAGATCGAAAAATAAGCTGCCGCCAAACGCTTGACAAAAGCGGCAACATATGCTAATTTAGTAAGCAGTTAAATGCAAGGACGGGAACGAGTAACCGTTTTGCTGTATGCGAAAGAGAGGCCCCGGTTGGTGTAAGGGGCTGGCAGGCAAAGCGGTGAATACATCCCTGAGCAGCAGGCTGAACGCCTTTAATTAAAGGCTGTTAGGCTGGGCCGTGTGCGCACGTTACAGCGTTTGGGTGTCGCAGTTGTACACTTTGGCTGCCGCACCCGCGAAGGCCCGCCGCCGCGAGGCACGGGCAAACAGAGGTGGTACCGCGTATTTGATCGCCCTCTGCCAAATTCAACATTTGGCAGGGGCGTTTTATTTTTTGCCCTTGCCGCACAAACCAAGGAGGATGCAACCCCATGACCATTTATGACGAACTGAAAGCCCGCGGCCTGATTGCCCAGGTAACGGACGAGGAAGAAATCAAGAAAGTAATCAACAACGGCAAGGCTACTTTCTACATCGGCTTTGACTGCACAGCCGACAGCCTGACCGCCGGCCACTTTATGGCCCTGACCCTGATGAAGCGCCTGCAGATGGCAGGCAACAAACCCATTGCCCTGATTGGCGGCGGCACCACCATGATCGGTGACCCTTCTGGCCGTACCGACATGCGCAAAATGCTGACCAAAGAGGACATTGACCATAACGCCGAGTGCTTTAAGCGCCAGATGGAGCGCTTTATTGAGTTTGGTGAAGGCAAGGCCATGATGCTGAACAACGCTGACTGGCTGCTGAACCTGAACTACATTGAGCTGCTGCGTGAAGTTGGCCCCTGCTTCAGCGTGAACAACATGCTGCGCGCCGAATGCTACAAGCAGCGCATGGAGAAGGGCTTGTCCTTCCTGGAATTCAACTACATGATCATGCAGAGCTACGACTTCTACCACCTGTTCCAAAATTACGGCTGCAACATGGAGTTTGGCGGCGACGACCAGTGGAGCAACATGCTGGGCGGCACCGAGCTGATCCGCCGCAAGCTGGGCAAGGATGCTTACGCCATGACGATCACGCTGCTGACCGACAGCCAGGGCAAAAAGATGGGTAAGACCGCCGGCAACGCCGTTTGGCTTGACCCCAACAAGACCAGCCCGTTCGAGTTCTACCAGTACTGGCGCAATGTCGGCGATGCTGATGTACTCAAGTGCATCCGCATGCTGACCTTCCTGCCGCTGGAGCAGATCGATGAGATGGACCACTGGGAAGGCGAGCAGCTGAACAAGGCCAAGGAAATCCTGGCTTACGAGCTGACCAGCATGGTGCACGGTGCCGAGGAAGCTGAAAAGGCCCAGAGTGCAGCCCGCCAGCTGTTCAGCGGCGTAGCCGACCACGAGAACATGCCTACTACCCAGCTGGATGCCGCATTGGTCAAGGACGGTAAGGTTGGCCTGCTGGCTGCCATGGTTGGCGCCAAGCTGTGCGGTTCCAACCGTGAAGCCCGCCAGCTGGTGCAGCAGGGTGGCGTTCTGGTGGACGGCGAGAAAGTGACCGACCCGACCTTTGGTCTGACGGTTGAGCAACTCCAGAATGGTGTTGTGATCAAAAAGGGGAAAAAGACCTACCACAAGGTAATGCTTTGATTGTCTGAATTTATAAAATGAGCGCGCAGGCTGCTGCATCCCCGGCACACCGGGCGGCAGCCTGCCGCTTTATTTTTGGCGCATACCTTGCCCCTACACGAGATTTAGGATATAATAAAAGGGTACGAAAAATGCGGCCGGGGGAGCAACCATGCCAAAAGATAAGCTGAAAACAATTTATGTGTGCAACCAGTGCGGCGAAACCAGTCCCCGCTGGCTGGGCCGCTGCCCGTCCTGCGGTGCATGGAACACGATGACCGAAGATGTGGTGGCAGAACCGGCAAAGTCTTCTTCCGGCCGCGCTGCCGCGCCGGTACGTGTGACGGGTCAGACCAGCCTGAAACCGTTGAAACTGAAAAACGTAAGCACGACCGAAGAAAAAAGCCGCATTGTAACTGGCATTGCAGAGCTGGACCGCGTGTTGGGCGGTGGCATTGTGCTGGGCAGTGTGATTTTGATTGGCGGCGAACCGGGCATCGGCAAATCTACCATTCTGCTGCAGCTGTGCGGCGAAGTAAGCCGGACGCGCTCGGTTCTGTATGTGACGGGCGAAGAATCCGTACGGCAGATCAAGCTGCGTGCCGTTCGGCTGGATGTGCCACAGGATAATATCTCCATTGTGGCGGAAAGCGATGTGGATGAAATCTGCGGGCTGATTGAACAGATGAAGCCGGATCTTGTAGTGATCGACTCCATCCAGACGATGCGCTGCACGGATGTGGCGTCGTCCTCCGGTACGGTCAGCCAGGTCAAGGAAAGCTCGGCACGCTTCTTGAATGTGGCAAAAACGAATGAGATACCGACCTTTATTGTCGGCCATGTCAACAAAGACGGTGCCATTGCGGGTCCCAAAGTCATGGAGCACATTGTGGATACTGTGCTGTACTTTGAGGGCGACAAGACCCTGCCGTACCGCGTGTTGCGCGCCGTGAAGAACCGTTACGGCTCCACCAATGAGATCGGCATGTTTGATATGACCGGCAAGGGATTGGAACAAATCGAAAACCCCTCGCAGGTCATGCTGGAAGGGCGGCCGATTGGCATTTCCGGTACCTGTGTTGCCTGCGTGATGGAAGGTACGCGGCCAGTACTGAGCGAGATTCAGGCACTTGTAACGAAAACGGCGTTTCCAAGCCCACGACGCACGGCAAGCGGGTTTGACTATAACCGTATGTATCTGCTGCTGGCCGTGCTGGAAAAGCGCGCGGGCTATGTGTTTGGCAACCAGGATGTGTATATCAACATCATTGGCGGTCTGAAACTGGACGAAACTGCCTGCGATTTGCCGGTCTGCCTGGCAATGGCGTCCAGTCTGCTGGATCTGCCTGTACCTGAAAAAACACTGGCCATTGGTGAAGTGGGTTTGGGCGGGGAAGTGCGCAGCGTGCCGCACCTGGAAACCCGCCTGCGGGAGGCCCAGCGCGTGGGCTTTGATACCGCCATTGTGCCCAAACATAACCTGAACATGCTGGATGCTGCGCAATTCCCGGGGCTGCGCCTGGTGGGCGTTGCATACCTGCGGGAAGCCATCAATGCAATCAAAATCAATAAATAATAAGGTATGGGCAGCGACCCAAACCAAGAGGAGTATATCATGAGCGAACAGGAAAAGAATACGACCCCGGCACAGAATGCAGCCCCGGCAGCACCCAAACCGCCGAAAATTGATAATTCAGCGCTGAAAAAGGCTGCTGCGGCCCTGCGTGAGGAAAACAATCCGCAGAACTTTAATGCGGTTATCAACCTGATGATGCGCGGTGTATTCCTTGCACCGGCTAAGATTGAAATTGGCGAAAACGCTCCTAAACCGGACGAAAATGGACGAATCCAGCTGCCAAAAGACACCAAGGTGACCTTTGCGCTGCTGAAATCTGGTGATGGAAAGTCTTTCTTTACCGCATTCACCGATGCAGAAGAACTGGATAAGTGGCAGAATAAGCCCGCTGGTCAGGTTATGCTGCTGCGCTTTGATGATTACGCCCGGATGCTGAACGGTAACGACCATGTGGCAGGTTTTGTGCTGAACCCGTTCACGGATAACCTGCGCTTTAACTCGGATATGGTTGCATCTTTGCTGAAACAGCGCAATGCGATGCTGGAAAAAATCAAGCAGACTGCCGCGCAGCAGGCAGCCCAGCGCAATGCACAGATCAAGCCCGGTGATAAGGTGACGATCGTGGAGCCTTCGGTATACCCGGATGAATTGGTCAACCCGCTGTGTGCCGAGTTGGAAAAGTACCCGATGGTGGGAGCCGCATACCTGCAGATCATGGTGATCAACGGAGCAACCAAGAGTTATCTTTTGGTTCTGGATGCACCCAAGGACGATGCACTGTTCAAAGCCGCAGGCGATGCAGCGCGCCCGTTCCTGGTCAGCAATGAGAAAAAGATGAACCTGAACATCACGATTTCTACTTCGCCGCTGGGCCAGCAAGGCATGCGCGGCAGCGAGCCGTTTTATATTAAGGGCCAGGGCCGTGTAGATAATCTGGGTGATGACGAAGATTGATAAAAGGCTGAATTAAGTAAATAAAATAAAAATAGGCAAATAAAAGAGCGAACGGAAAGAAGAATAAAACCAGGAGCTACTGGCATGCAGAGAACACACGAAATCTTGAATCTATCTACAAGCGGGTGCAGGATTTCGTGTGTTTTTGCATAACATGCAATTTCGCTAAAGGTGAGTTTAGCGAAATATAGAGGAGGGCTTTACTCACAATAATGAGTACATACATTGATGTGGCGCACCCAAACCGGCATGCGCCGTATACGGATATTCCGGATCTTGTTATGGATTATCTGCATTATCTGGATGTTGTCAAGCTGCGTTCGCCGCGCACCATTAACGGTTACTATCTGGACCTGCGCGGTTTCTTCCGCTATATGATGATGGTTTGGAACCTTGCGCAGCCAGATACACCGCCGGAAGAAATTGACTTGACCCATATTACCAAACGCCAGATCAGCACCGTTACCAAACGGGATATTATCAATTACCTGGATTACGCCCGCAGTAATGATAACGGTGCCAAGGCCCGTGCCCGCAAGCTGAGCGCCCTGCGCGGCTTTTTTGGCTACCTTTGCCACCAGATCAATGAACTGAGCGAAAATCCAACGGATAATATCAACCTTGGCAGCCCAAAGAAATCCCTGCCCAAATATCTGAGTGCCAGTGAAAGCATACGGCTGTTAAAAAATATACAAAGTGACTTTTATGAACGGGACTACTGTATTATTGTCTTTTTCCTGAATTGCGGTATGCGCTTGGCGGAACTGATCACAATCAATCTTGGCGATTTTAAGGACGATACCATTAAAATTACCGGCAAAGGAAACAAAGAACGCCTGGTGTACCTGAACACCGCGTGCCAGGCTGCGTTGGAGCATTACCTGCCCGCGCGGGCTGCGCTAAACAACCTGCGGGATAAAGAAGCACTTTTTGTATCCAAAAAGACTGGCAGACGCTTAACAGCGCGCCGTGTGGAGCAGATTGTTGCCAACTGCCTGAAATCAGCGGGCTTGGACAATATGGGTTATTCGCCGCATAAACTGCGCCATACCGCCGCTACACTCATGTATCAGGGCGGTGTGGATATGCTGGCCATCAAGGAAATCCTGGGGCACGAGAATGTATCCACGACGCAGATTTATACCCATATCAACCAGCAGCAGTTGAAACAGGCGGTGGAAGCCTCTCCCCTTGCGGATACTGGCTATATTGCACCGCAGTCCAAAGCGATGCCGGATTCAAAGCAGGACACTGGCGAAGAGGACAGCTGAACCGGAAAACATAAAGCTGCTGACAGCGCACCCTAGCAGGCAAAGCAGATAATGTACAGATAAGCGCCGGATTGCGCCGTTGAGCGCACAACGGCAGCCGGAAAAAACAATGCTGGACAGGCTTTGACTTACCCTGCACGAACTATGCGCAAGCCAAAGCATGAATACCGACAGCACAAGCTCCGGCAGGCAGTTCAGGAGCCAATAAACAACAAGCGCACGTGCCCCGCCGGACGCATAAATGGCGGAAGCGCACACACCTAATACAGTGCCCTTGAACGCAAAATAAGCCCCCATAAAAATGCTGCCCCACAAATGAAAACCGCAGAGATAAATCAGCGATGCCTGCAAAAATGCCGCGGCAAACCAACTGCACCAGACAGACCAGAATGCCGTATAACTTTGTGCGGACATGACATGCTCTGTAAGCGAAGTGAAAGCACCGTGGAGCTCAAACCGGCCGAGCGGAATGCCGGCGAGATACCCGGTCAGAAACGCAGAGGAGAAAGCGAATAGATCGTTTTTGCCCGCAAGTTTTTGTATGCCCAGGGCAGCAGCCGCACCGGCGGATGAACCGCTGTTAAGAGCCCTTTTGGGCGTGTAAGGGGCCGGTGCTGGTCGCGGGGCGCGCATCAGCGTTCGGGCGCAGTGTTCCCTACTGCGCCCAATGCACTCAGCACGCCGCCTGCGGTGCCGCCGAACAGCAGCGCTGCAAGTAAGGCGAGGTTCACATGATCAAATACAAGCGGTTTGCCGCTCAAAGCGGTAGTGAGGCTCAAACACAGCGCATAAAAGACGCCCACGGAAACACCGCATAAGAGCCGTTTTTGAGCAATACCGTTCGCAAGAACGAGACCGGAAAGAACAGCCCCCACCGCCACGCTGGCACAGGTTGCCGGTTTGACAAGTTCCAGCGAGAGTGCAGTATGGGCAAAAATCTGTGCGGCCAAAGCGAAAAGCAGGATGGCGGTACCCACGCCGCAGCCGAAACTTTTGATCAGCAGCCAAGATAAATGGCCGCTGGATTTACTGCGGACTTTGCAGATATGACTTGATCGAAGTTTGGCAGATGAAGCCCTTGAATTAGCAGCAAACATAAAGAAAACGCCCCCTTTGCATGGTACAAACTATGCAAAAGGGGCGTTTGTTATTCAGGTAATACAGTCAGAACCAATCAGTTCTTCTTGGCAGGAGCATCTTTCTTGGCGGTATCTTTTGCAGTGTTGCCCATGTCCAGCTTCTCAACGGAGGAAATAGCGGAACGGCGGAAGCGAATCTTCACACGGTCGCTGGTGGTTTCCAGAACAAAGGTATCATCCTTATCATTGATAGCAGCAACGCGGCCAACAACACCACCAATGGTAATAACGGTATCGCCTACTTCGATGGAAGCGCGCATGGCAGCATCTTTCTTGTCCTGCTTTTTCTGGGGCAGGTACAGGATGATGTACATGAACACAAGGATCAGAACCATCGGCAGGAAAGTGACAAGCAGGCTGGCGGTGCTGGAAGTATCAGCGGTCAAAAATTCGATCATAATGTGGAACTCCTTAAATTTTGATTTTACAGTATTTCTATTATTATACAGGCTTTCGCCATAAACCGCAAGGGGGGTAAAGCAAGGAAACACGGAATCCGCTTAAATTCTAGAATCCAGAAGATGCACATACTTATCATGGAACTGCTGGAATGTGCCGTTATCCAACGCTTCACGAATCCGCTCCATCAAATGATTGTAGAAATACAGGTTGTGCATAACAGCCAAACGCATACCCAGCATTTCATCTGCCTTTTGCAGGTGGCGGATGTAAGCGCGGCTGTAATTGCGGCAGACCGGGCAATCGCACTGCGGGTCAATGGGCTGTTCGTCACGCTCATATTTCAGGTTTTTAATGTTGATGATGCCGTTCCATGTGAACAGGTGGCCATGGCGGGCGTTGCGGCTGGGCATAACACAGTCAAACAAATCCACACCGCGGTACACGCCCTCAATGATGTTGCCGGGGGTGCCAACGCCCATCAGGTAGCGGATCTTATCCGCCGGGGCGTAAGGCTCTACCGCGCTGATCACATCATACATCACTTCGGCAGGTTCGCCGACAGCAAGGCCGCCGATTGCATAACCGTCCAGATCATATTCAGCAATCTGCTTCATGTGCTCAACGCGCAGGTCTTTGTAGGTGCAGCCCTGATTGATGCCAAACAGCAGCTGGTCCGGGTTCACGGCCTTGCCCTCGTGCTTCAGGCGGGCCATTTCCGCCTTGCAGCGCAGCAGCCAGCGTGCGGTACGCGCGCAGCTGTTTTTGGCGTAATCATATTCAGCGGGGTTTTCCACGCATTCATCAAAGGCCATGGCAATGGTGGAACCAAGGTTTGCCTGAATCTGCATGCTCTGTTCCGGCCCCATAAAAATGCGGTGGCCGTCCAGATGAGAGTTGAACGTTACGCCTTCCTCGGTAATGTGGCGCAGTTTGGCAAGGCTGAACACCTGAAATCCGCCGCTGTCGGTCAGGATCGGGCCGTCCCAGCGGGTAAACTTGTGCAGGCCGCCCATATCGGCAACGACCTGATCACCGGGACGCAGGTGGAGATGATAGGTGTTGCACAGCATGACCTGTGCGCGGATTTCTTTCAAATCATGTGCCGAAAGCCCGCCTTTGATCGCGGCAGCAGTGGCAACGTTTTGGAAAGCAGGTGTCTGAACCGTGCCGTGCACAGTCTGGAACTCGCCGCGGCGGGCTGCACCCTCTTTTTTAATCAGACGGTATGGCATAAATGATGGTCTCCCCCGTTTTGCTGTTTCATTTTGTTCAAAAACATGCGGCGCCAGAGTGTTTTCCTGCGCCGCTTTGTGATTTTATTATACTGGAAGCAGTAGGATAAGTCAACTGTTCTGCGAGACAGGCTTATTGGATGAACATGGCATCGCCAAAGGAGAAAAAGCGATATTTTTCCTGTACGGCAACCTTATATGCAGCCATGGTTTTCTCATACCCGTAAAACGCAGAGATCAGCATAATCAGAGTGCTTTCCGGCAGGTGGAAGTTTGTCACCAGGCCGTCAATAGCGTGCAGCTCTACACCGGGGTACAGGAAAATATCGGTAGTACCGCTGCAAGGGACAATCTTGCCGTACTTGGCCCAGACGGCTTCCAGCGTGCGGCAGCTGGTGGTACCGACAGCAATTACGCGATGGCCGCTGGCGCGTGCTGCGTTGATGGCCTCGGCTGCAGTATCATCCACGCAGTACCATTCGGTGTGCATCTGGTGCTCCTGAATATTATCCTCGCTGACAGGGCGGAAGGTGCCAAGGCCAACGTGCAGGGTCACTTCCACAATGTTGACCCCCTTGGCACGGATGGTATCCAGCAGTTCCGGGGTGAAATGCAGCCCGGCTGTGGGGGCGGCCGCGCTGCCAAGCTCTTTGGCGTATACGGTCTGGTACTGGCTCTGATCCTCTAGCTGGCGGGTGATGTACGGCGGCAGCGGCATTTTGCCGAACTCATCCAGCTTTTCGTACAAAGTCTGGGTATCGTATTGGAAGGTTACATATTTGTTGCCATCCGGCAGGGTCTCGTCTACTGTGGCTGTCAGGGAGCCGTCGCCAAAGCTCAGCTTGGTGCCAGCCTGCATCCGGCGGCCGGGGCGGGCCAGGCATTCCCAGGTGTCACCGTGGGCCTGGCGGAGCAGCAGAACCTCGCACACGGCGCCGGTGGGCACTTTAACACCCATCAAGCGGGCAGGCAGAACCTTAGAATTGTTGACGACCAGCACATCTCCGGCGTTCAGGTATTCCGGCAGGTCATGGAAGATGCGGTGTTCAATCGTATCATTCTTGCGGTCAAGCACCATCAGGCGGGCGCTGTCACGCGGGTCAGCGGGCTCCTGGGCAATCAGTTCTTTGGGCAGGTCATACCAAAAATCTTTCTTTAACATTGTTTTGCTTCCTTTTTGCGTTGACAAGTTGGCCGCGCAATGCTATTATTGAGGCATGCAGGCGGCGATTGTATCTTACAGCAGCCGCCATGCGGCACAGAGGCGCGGATTTCATCAGTATATTCCCTTTTATGCCAGCCAAAGGCTTGTGGGGAATGGAAAGGGACGTCCGCCGAAGGCGGTGCACGGCACGCATCGTTCCTGGGCCCGCAGCCGAACAGGGGCGGGACTGTCACGTTAGGATTAACGTGTTGCGCTGTGCTCATGCAATGTATCATTATATTGCATTTTGTGCCGGTTTTCAAGCCGGTTTTTTTATTATCTCGTGTTTGGCAGCAAATTGGCTTGAATGTGGCGGCAGGTTTGTGTTTACCCCCTGCAAACCTGCGGCGGCAGCTGCATATAGGTAATGGTATGGGGCTGGGAACAGAAGCAGAATCCCCAAATGTGCGTTGGGGTTCTGGAGGAAAGGACGGCAGTTTAAGATGAAACAGTACAAAGTTGGCGTTGTTGGTGCAACTGGCATGGTGGGCCAGCGTTTTATTACCCTGCTGGAAAATCATCCCTGGTTTAAGCTTACGGCTCTGGCTGCATCGGCACGCTCCGCAGGCAAGACCTATGAGGATGCTGTCGGCAGCCGCTGGCTGATGAAAACACCGATGCCGGAAGCAGTCAAAAAGATGGTGGTTCTGGATGCTTCCAAGGTGGAAGAAGTTGCTGCACAGGTGGATTTTGTGTTCTGTGCAGTCAACATGAAAAAGGACGAAATCAAAGCGCTGGAAGAAGCTTACGCCAAGGCAGAATGCCCTGTGGTTTCCAACAACAGCGCACACCGCATGACACCGGATGTTCCGATGGTAGTGCCTGAAATCAATGCAGACCACCTGGAAATCATCCCCGCACAGCGCAAGCGCCTGGGCACCAAGCGCGGCTTTATTGCCGTCAAGTCCAACTGCAGCCTGCAGAGCTATGTGCCTGCCCTGCACCCGCTGATGAAGGATTACGGCGTAACCAAGTGCCTGGTCTGCACCTATCAGGCAATCTCCGGTGCTGGCAAAACGTTTGAGACTTTCCCCGATATCCTGGATAACGTGATTCCCTACATCGGTGGTGAAGAAGAAAAGAGTGAGCAGGAGCCGCTGAAGCTGTGGGGCCACATTGATGGCGATAAGATTGTGCCCGCAACTGCACCTTCCATTACGGCCCAGTGCCTGCGCGTACCGGTATCCGATGGCCACATGGGCGCGGTGTTCGTAAGCTTTGATAAAAAGCCCACCAAAGAAGAAATCCTGAAAACCTGGAAAGAATTTCATGGCCCGGCGCAGGATCTGGACCTGCCCAGCGCACCCAAACAGTTCCTGCATTACTTTGAAGAAGATGACCGCCCCCAGCCCAAGCTGGACCGCATGATTGAAAACGGCATGGCTGTCAGCATTGGTCGCTTGCGTGAGGATACCCAGTACGATTACAAGTTTGTCTGCCTGTCCCACAACACGCTGCGCGGCGCAGCAGGCGGTGCAGTTCTGCTGGCAGAACTGTTGGCCGTTAAGGGCTATTTTGACTAATCATCCCCTAGATTGAAGGAGAAACATTCCCTATGAAACAACCTGTATTTACCGGTGCTGCTGTTGCCATCATTACCCCCATGCACGCAGACGGAACCGTCAACTTTGAGGAACTGGGCCGCATTATTGATGATCAGATTGCACACGGCACGGATGCCATTGTGATCTGCGGCACCACGGGTGAATCCGCAGCGCTCAGCCACGAAGAGCATGTGGAGTGCATCCGTTTTGCTGTGAAGCATACCGCAAAGCGCGTTCCTGTTATTGCGGGCACGGGCTCCAACGATACGGCCTTTGCCATTGAGATCTCCAAAGAGGCCGAGGAAGCCGGTGCAGATGCCCTGCTGCTGGTTACCCCTTATTACAACAAAACCAGCCAGGCGGGCCTGATTGCCCACTATACGGCCATTGCAAATGCCGTTACCCTGCCCTGCATCATTTACAATGTTCCGTCCCGTACCGGTGTGAATCTGCAGCCCGCCACACTGGCGGAGCTTGCCAAGCTGCCCAATGTAAACGCTGTAAAGGAAGCCAGCGGCAATATCTCCCAGGTTGCGGATGTTGCAGCCCTGTGTGGCGAGGAACTGAACATTTATTCTGGCAACGATGACCAGATTGTGCCGATCTTGTCCTTGGGCGGGAAGGGCGTCATCAGCGTGCTTTCCAATGTTGCGCCGCAGCAGGCACACGATATCTGTGCCGCATGGTTTTCCGGTGACACGGCAAAGAGCCTGGAACTGCAACTGAAAGCGCTGCCACTGTGCCATGCCCTGTTTGCTGATGTAAACCCCATTCCGGTCAAATGGGCAATGAACCGCCTGGGCTGGAATGCGGGTCCATTGCGCCTGCCTCTGGTGGAGCCTTCGGCTGCCGTGCAGCAGTCCCTGGAAAATGAGATGAAGGCTTACGGCGTTCTGAAATAAAATAATCACGACCAGGCCCGCAGTACCGCGGATTTGTTGCGGCGCCGCGGGCCTGTGCTTTGGAAAAGGAAGGAACCAAATTAAGATGACGGATTTGATTATTCAGGGCATTAACGGCCGTATGGGCCATACCCTTGTGGAAAAGATCTCTGCCCGCAGCGATTGCCGCATTGTTGCCGGTGTGGACCAGAAAGCCGGTCAGATCGGGGATATCCCGGTTTACGCTTCGCTGGAAGATTTGCCGGAGGCAAAGGGAATCGTAATTGATTTTACTTCCCCTGCCGGTACGGTGCACGCGGCACAGTTCTGCGCGGCACATGGTATGCCTTGCGTGCTTTGCTCGACCGGTTTGAGCAAAGAGGACGAGGCTGTGGTGGAACAGGCCAGCGAGAAGGTGCCGGTGTTCCGCAGCGCCAATATGTCGGTTGGCATCAATGTGTTGATCGAGCTGGCCCGCCGTGCTACCAAGCTGTTTGATGGCGAGTTTGATATCGAAATTGTGGAGAAGCACCATCACAATAAGCTGGATGCCCCCAGCGGAACCGCTTTGATGATCGCAAATGCCATCAACGAGGAAGCTGGCGGCAAATATGAGTATGTCTATGACCGCCACGTTGTGCGCCAGAAGCGCGGCGCGCAGGAATTGGGCATCAGCTCCGTGCGCGGCGGCGGCATTGTGGGCGACCATGATGTGCTGTTCTGCGGCCCGGAAGAGGTTGTGACCATCAGCCATGTGGCCCAGAGCCGCGGTGTGTTTGCCGATGGCGCTGTACAGGCAGCACTCTTCCTGGATGGGTGTGAGCCGGGTTACTACACCATGACGGATATGCTCAAGGGTAAAATGCAATGTCTTTAAGGTCCCATGAAGCTGCTGCGTGCGCAGTAATTGCAATTGGCGTGTGCGGTGTGTTGGTTGGTTCCCTGCTGGTAGAATCCATGCGGAACGGTCAAAGTAGTGCAAAAGCCACGGTAAGCACAGCACAAAGCACCGAAGAAGTCCAGGCACAGACAGAACCGACACAGACGCCCGCGCCAACACCTGAACCGGAACCGGTCGTACAGACAGTACACTTTTCTGCAACCGGGGATAACCTGATCCACGAGGGCATTTACAACCAGGCCAGGGCGCGCGGCAGTGATGGCCACTATGACTTTATCCCTGCCTATGAAAATCTGCGGGATTTTTACGCCGGGTTTGATGTGAACTGGCTCAACCAGGAAACGCTGGTCAATGATGATTATGAACCTTCCGGTTACCCGATGTTCTCTACGCCTGGGGATATTACCAATGCGCTGTATAATGTTGGCTTCCGGGTGTTCAGCCTTTCCAACAACCACAGCTATGATAAAGGCGCTGGCGGCATTGCCTCTTCGATGGCACACTGGGCGGCTATGCCGGATGATGTGGTGTCCATGGGGTTTTACAATCTGGAAACCTATGATGACTATGTGTACCAGACAGTAAACGGCGTTACCATCGGCTATCTTTCTTATACGGAGATGACCAACGGCCTGCCAACGCCGTCCGGCAGTGAATACGGCGTGGTTTATCTGGACCAGAGGAATGTGATTGAAAAGCAGATCACGGATATGCGCCCCAACTGTGACGTTCTGGTCGTCAGCTGCCACTGGGGTGTTGAAGGCAGCCATACAGTTACGGATGCACAGCGCGAAACAGCCCAATGGCTGGCTGACCAGGGTGCAGACCTAATCATTGGCACCCACCCGCATGTGACGCAGACGGCGCAGTGGCTGACAGGAACGAATGAGAATAAGTCGTTTGTTGCCTATTCGCTGGGGAACTTTATCAATGCGCAGGATATGCCGGACAATATGATCGGTGCCATTCTGGATGTGACGTTTCAGAAAACAACCGCAGCAGATGGTACCGTTACCGTGAAAATTCAAAACCCGGTACTGCACCCGGTGATCACCCAGTATGAGCCGCATTATGCAAACATTCGGGTTTACCTGTATAAAGACTATACGGATGAACTGGGCGCTGCACATGGCAACTTTGCATTGAGCAGGGCTTCCATTGAACAGGTTTTGAATGGTTCAATCGATTCTGAGTTTTTATCGTTAGAATAAAACAAAACGAAAGGGGTATTTTTATGTACGGTGTCAGCAAAATCAGCAGCGAGCAGAATATTATGCTTACCACCTTCCCCGCTGCCCAATACAGCGCACAGAGCCTGGCAGAGCATTTGGAGGTGTTTGCCAAGGCAGGTATTGTGGTGGATATGATCTGCCAGAGTGCCCCGCGCGGTACGGCGGTGGATTTCAGTTTTACCACCAGCTACAGCAATTTTGCCGCAGTCATGCAGGCCATCCCGGCGGCTGCCAAGGCCAATCCCCCGCTGATTTCCGGTGGCTATACCAAGATCAACCTGTTTGGTGAGGATATGGTTACCAGTTGCGGCGTTGCAGCACGCGCTTTGGCCGCGCTGGCAAAAGTGAACGCAGAAGTTGTTCTGATCACCACCAGTGACCTTGACATTTCCCTGTTGATCCATCAGGAAGATGAAGATGTGGCACTGAATGCGTTGAATAAGGCGTTTGAGCTGTAAGCGCGTATACAGGGCAAAAGTCTCATATAAAATTAGAACAGCACCCCGGCGGTTTTATCCCTTTTTGTTGGGATATCCGCCGGGGTGCTGTTTTATTTAGGTTGAAAATGACTTATGGCAACACCGCACAATTCCCGCCTTACGGCTTAAGCACCGCTTCGGCGGCTGCGG
>OHZJ01000539.1_pt1 | contig 17806 bp, 15 predicted proteins | sample 1580411 | NCBI WGS metagenome assembly OHZJ01 (sample SAMEA3882519, study PRJEB24775) | human gut metagenome | biome: human-associated habitat; feature: intestine environment; material: feces | place: Netherlands | collected 2009/2010 | reverse complement strand
AAGCCATACGTGCGCTGACGCATCGTTACATGGGCAAGCGAACTGCTGATGGTGTTGAAACAATCATACAACTTGATGATACAAATTCAGCAAAGTTTCTTGATGGTTCAGAAGCACCAACATCACAAAACGATGTGTTTGTCAAATTGCCTGTTTTTTACTATCATTCTGAAGAGACAAACCCTAATGTGTGGAAGATTGGGTTAAGTATGTCACAGATTGGTCCAGATTGGATTAAGTTCGACGGGGACAAGCGTCTCATCGGTGCTTTCTTTACTAGCGATCAAGTAGTGAGCAGGAGCGGAGTATCAACTAGAACATCTTTCCCACGAAATGAATTAGCTCAAAAGTTTGCTGCTCGTGGCACAGGTTTCGGTGGCATGGCTCTCACGTGGGCAAATGTGCTCAAGATGTTGTGCTTATTTGCCTATGGCAAGCATCATTTTCAATCTGCAATAGGATATGCAACTAACTATCAAAATCACAACATGACAGGAGACACACTATCACTTGGTATGTCAGATTCTGCAGCTGATGCAAATGGTGCTCAAAATTTTATGGGAGTAGAAGGCATGACAACGCCAACATATGTTACTGATACGCTTAATGAGACAGCATCTAACAATCTATACACTAACAGAGACCTCGATGGCAGTGTTAAGACTTTTATCTATCCAACTTCAACATACCTAAATGACAAGGAAGCGCCAATTAAAAGGCTATTGATTGGTCATGACGTCAATTTCACGCCAAGCGAAATTGACGATATGATAATAGTTGACGATGGATCATTCGCAAAATACTGGCAGCAAAGTACAGGTGTGTATCAAACAGGAGGAGCTTATGCTACGTCACAGTGGTGTTATCGAACAGGCATGTTAAACACAACAGAACAGTTCGCAAGAAGTGGAGCATTCCAAGTGACTGGTAATCTATATAACTCGTCTACATATTATGTAGGCACTCGGCTTACATTCTACGGCAAAATAAACATTATTAACAGCGTTGATGATTTCAACGCATTAAATGAGATATAATATGGCAAATATAATTAGGCTAAAAGACAACGATGGTAAGGAGGCCTATCCGGTTGGCGTGCATCTTGGCAGCAATTATAATGGCAATGTCAACGGAGTATGGAGGGAACTTGCTCTGCTACCTGTCATTAACGGAGTGGTCAATCCAATTACTAGTCACTTCGTGTTTCAAGACAACGCACCTGCTTGCAGCGATGTGATGATAATCCCAGAATACCCAATTACATTGCACGTTAAGTTGCCAGACAATCTTCGCATGAAGATGTATAGCGGCTATAGAGTTAACCTTCCTAATGATACAGATTCTTATTCTTGCGAAAATGTTACTCAAGGTATCGCTAATGGCGCTTCTTTTACATTCCCTGAATCTCAAGGGCAACCATGTATGTACAGGGCTGAATTTTATTATAGTGACGGCACTTATCCAAGGTTTGATGATATTGAAAATTTGATAAAAAATGGTGAAATCAAGATAACATATTTCTCAAAGTCAGACGATGTGTTATCGCGTAACTACGAGCAGGAAAAGCTCATACGTGGAATATCAATGAAGTCCACATCGTCTACTTCGTCAACACGTCGGCATATCTTTGCTCATGCAAGTGACTTCCATGGCGATGTTTACCGACTGCGCAACTTCCTCGATTTTTGCAGTGCATTTAATGGATATATAACACCAATTATCACTGGAGATACAGTTGCACAGATAACGCACGATGGTTTTGATTGGGCTTTTAATGAGCTATATAATTATGTTGGAAAATGGGCGCTGACTACAGGTAATCATGATGTGTGCTATGGTGGCGATTTTAGAAGTTTTCAAACAAATTTAAATGATTGGCTCAAAAGAATAGGGGTTACTTTACCTTCCAGTATAGTTGGAAATTCAGCTTCATATTATAGCATCACAATCGACAATACTGTTATTATATGTATTGACCAGTACGACAACCTTACACGTTCGGGATATAACATCAGCCAAACGCAGGCGCAGTGGATTATTGACACACTTAAAAATGTGCCGTCTGGTAATAACATCCTGATTGCGATGCATCAAATGGAAGTGCCAATTGACCAGATTACAGGGAACACTGAGTTCTTTGAGCAAACGATGAAGTATGACGACAGTGCTAAAACAGAGAATCTGCAAACTGGCGACTTGCTTACAAAGCTCATTGACGCATTTATAGGCCGTACCACTACAGGTAGCATCAGCGTGACTAACAGGAATGGTAGCAGCTACACCATATCCGCTGACTTTTCAACCGCGAAGGGCACATTTGTAGCTTTTATGAGTGGCCACACGCATCGTGACCGCATTGGATATAACACAGGCACTACACACAAGCAACTGCACATGAATATCTCATGCGCTGTTGCTGGTTATGTATACCAACGCGACCTTCCAACAAACGGAGGTGTCGGAGCATCGCAAGACGTGTTCAATGTGTTTGCGATTAACAATGACACTAACGAGGTTGAAATAGTGCGTGTAGGGGCAACGTACAATGTTGGCAACACACGTCACCCATTCCTCATGAAAGTTAAATTCAAGGATTAAGAGACTAAATGAATATTGAAAACATAAGACGCGCATATTTTTATAGCACGACTATGAATCAACAACTAACACTATCCGACTATGACAGACTTTGTTAATTTTTGGAAAGCCGCCTGTGTGTGCGTTGGCGGTTGGATTGGCTGGCTGATAGGCGAGTTCCACCCGACGTTACCTATCATCATTGTGGCAATCATCTTCATTGTGTACGATGCTTATACCGCTTTCACGCTCGACAAGCGAGTAAAGAAGAAGTATCCCGACAAGACCACGCGTGAGAAAGCCAAATTCACGAGCTTCGCCTTTGGAAAGGTGGTGACGCAGACAATCCCAAAGCGTTTGTCGCTCATTCTGCTGGCGTTCCTCGTCGAGCACTGGGTGTTCATCCATGTGGCAATACCCTTATCGTACATCGTTACCGGTGTAATCTGCTTCGAGCAGGCATGGTCAATCATGGAGAACGAGAGTAGTTGCCGAGATGAGGCTGACAGCAAGTTTTGGCGTGGGTTGCAGAAAATCATGGTGGACAAAACCGCCAGACACTTCGATATTGATTTAACCGAACTTAAAAAAGAAGACAATCATGAAAATAATTAAAAAAGGCTCGAAGGGTGATGCCGTAAAAACCCTACAACGAGCTTTGAATATCACCATTGATGGCGACTTTGGTTTAAAGACAGAGGCGGCAGTTAAGGAATTTCAAAAGGCACATAACCTCATTGCAGATGGGATAGTTGGTCCAAATACTTGGAAGGTACTTGGTATCATCGATGATAGATGCGTTGACACGGCTGTTATTTATTCGCCACTGCCTAAATGCTTAACTAAATCGCCCGGTAGATCTATTAAGTATCTTGCCATACACTACACTGCAGGTTCAAGTTCTGCACCTGGTAGAGCTTTATCGATGAAAAAGTATTGGGAGCAAGCAATGCGAGCTTCTGCAGACTTCGGCGTTGATGACCGCGACATCTATCAATTTAACCCTGATTTGCTAAATTACAAATGTTGGAGTGTAGGTGATAAAAAGAATCCGTATAGTGGTGGTTCATTATATGGTGTTGCTAACAATAGTAATACTATTTCTATTGAGATTTGCTCTAATATTCAATCAGGTGCAAGTAAAGAAGCACCCAATCATGATGGCTGGTATTTTACTGATGAGGCTTTAAATAACGCCGTTAAGCTCGCAAAAATTCTGATGCGTAAGTTTAATATTCCTATTGAGCGTGTTGTGCGACACTATGACATATCGGGTAAGATATGCCCTGGTGTCATTGGGTGGAACAACTATTTTTGCTACGACAAGAATGGTAAACGCACAAGAAAAAAGAACGATAGCGCAGCTTGGCTGGCTTTCAAAAAGAGATTGTTATGAACAAGATATTACCTATTCTCTGCCTGGTTCTGTTGTGCGGCTGCCATGGCACAAAGACCATAACCAAGAGGGTCGAGGTGCCGGTGGTCGTCACCCAGGAGCACACGATTGAAAGCGTGCGCATCGACCATGTGCGTGACACGCTGGTGCAGCGCGATAGCATCTACCACTATGTGCAGGGAGACACGGTGCGCATCGAACGATGGCACTATCTGCAAGGCACTACCAATGTGGTGAGAGTTGACACCGTACACGTCACCGACAGCGTGCAGGTGCCAGTGGTCACCACGCAGACAATAGAAAGACAGGTGGAGGTTCCGCGCCCTTTATCATGGGCGCAGAAGACGCTGATGATCTTCGGCGGTGTATCGATGATAGCGGTGCTTCTGCTCATAGCTTACAAAACCATAAAGCGATGATTGAACTTTTCCTTGACAACAAACCCGCTGTGCTACGTGAGAATGTGGCCATCAAACTCACGCGTGAGAACGTCTATTTCAACAAGACGGGCAGCTACACCTACGACATTGAGTTACCGATGCAGTGCGCCGAGAACCGTGCCATTTTCGGCAGCATCAACAGGGTTGACACAGTGACCGAATACCGTGAGTTGCACGCCGTGCTGCGTGTTGATAACAAGGTGCTACTTGACGGCAAGGCTGTCATCAACCAAGTGACCGACTCATCGGTCAAAGTGCAGTTGCTTGGAGGAAACAGCGAGATGAACTTCTACACTAAAGGTGCAGAGCTATACGTTGATGAACTTGACCTCGGTGACTGGATGCACGAGCTGTCATATCAGCCCGAGCCACAACCATCAGAGAAAGGCACGGCTTTCTATCGCGCCGTTCTCGACTGGATGGAGTGTGTTGACATTCGCTTCCTCAACAAGCCGGAAAGCCAAAACAAGACTAAAGCACAAGAGGCTTACGAATGGTGGAGAAAAAGATGGTGGGTTTATGATCATTCACAAGGTTATGATGCATACGATAACCGAGGTGTGGCATTCCCGGTTATCAACGTGAATAGCAAGTGGAACAGCTACTGCGACAGCGGACTGCTTTGCAACGAGATTGTGATGCGTATGCATGGGCGCGACGGCAATGGGAACGGATATTATTTCCCGGAATACCGTCTTGAATGGGAAAACCAGGTCGAGAAGTCAGATGGTACACCGCAAGTGTGCCCGTCATACATGCCTATGCTATGCCGCACAATCCGAAAAGTTCTGTCCGCTGTCGGCTACGATATAGACCTTGAAGGACTAAGGAGGTTATACACTGACAACACTTTATTCAGGCGCATTTTCATCGTCACGGCCAACAACCGTGTGGACATCGCAAAGGCTTTGCCTCACTGGACGGTGAACGAGTTTCTGACACAAGTCGAGAGATTCCTGGGCATCGTTGTTGAGGTTGACGAGATAACCAAGTCCTGCACGCTGGTGAACCACCAGACATGGTGGACCGACACCCCGCTTCCCATCGAAGATATTGTTGATGAATACACGTCAGAAGTGGAGAAAGAAGACACCAAAGATGTGAGCAACGGTAACATCGGGTTTAGCATGGAGGACAGCGAATATCACCTTTCGGAAGACATCCTTGGGGCTGCCACTATAGATAATCGCTTCACAACTTTCGAACAGATGCAGGCATATCTGCGCAGTGGTGCTTCGGCGGACGACAAAAACAAGCTGTTCAATGTTCAAGGGCATCAATTTATTCTTGCCACCGTCAAGGACACAAACGGCAATGTCACCGAATACTACTTCAAAGAGGTCAACCAGTTTGGTGCCCTCATGAGGCAACCCGACAAAAAGGATATTGACGTTGAGCTGAAGATAGTACCGGCTACTACCACGATGCAGAATGTGCCATTCGTTATCACATCGACATACACGGAAAATGGTAAAACCTACTATAATGAACTAAAGGTGGCCGAGGTGCCGATGCCGATACTGGCCATCGAAGGTCCTGCTGATGTCGGCGAGAAGATTCTGGTGCGCGCTTCCGACTCCGTAAAAACAGACCTTGAATCGCTCATATCAGGAGAGACAACTGTTGACAGCCCAACCGAAGTTGATAAAATGTATGTGGCATACGTGCCTGAATCAATGACTGCCATTGCCAACGAAGACATGAGCTGCGTCGGTGAATACCCGGTTGTGCAGCCATGTTCAGCATACTAGGTTAAGAGTAGCGGCTATGGCAATAAGCATAACAGCGCACAGAATTTCTTGACACTGCAACAACTGCAAGACAAAGAGACAATCGGCAACACGAGTTTCGCCGACGGCACGGTCATCGACACTACCGTTAAATATTGCATCAAGTTTATCTCCAACGAGGTGCTGAAGCCTACGAGGGCTTTTCTCATTCATGGCCAGCGTTTCGCTTGCGAGAAACTTGAATACAACATCACGGAAAAAGGTGTGTCACCATTGGTGACCGGCTATTTCTACAAGCTGGACTAAAGATTGCCCTTGAAGTTCTTGGTCTCCTCATGTATGGGCGCGTCACGTCCCTGAAGGTACTTGTTGGTGGTCGCAACATCGGTGTGGCGTGCTTGGTCCCTGGCAATCACAATGCCTTCGGCATTGGCAAGATCACGCAGACCGCTATCCTTCAAACTGTAGAACTGGTAGCAGTCTTCCCATTTCAGCCCATTACGAACGAGCGTGTTCCACTTGCGCCGGAACATCTCGCTGTCGCTCCGTGTCGCTGATGGGCGCGACACCTTCGGACCAAACAGGTAATAATCGTTGGGATATTTGAACACGCCAAGGTCTATCATGAACATGATGATCTTGGCGTTCAAGCCTACCTTTCCATCGTGTTTGTTCTTCGACACCTCGGCACTGATGAACACCGACTGCTCCTTGATGTTGATGTCGGCGAGCTTCACATGAGTCAGCTCCTCGGGGCGGATAAACGTGTAGTATTCCATCATGCAGGCAAGGTAGAAATAAGGGTGCGCATCTCGCAGGTGCTGCTCCAGCTCGTGAAGCATCTGCGCCGTCAAAGGCTGACGCTTCTTGCCGGTCTCGGCAATGGTCTTGATTTTCTCGACTGGGTTGGTCGTGAGATACTGCTTCTCGATGAAGAACGTCGCCAGCGAGGCACACCACTGGCGGTAGTTGTTGCGGGTGCGGGCGTTGGTCTCACGATCCAAAAATATATAGTCGAGAAAATCGCTTACAAATGCCGTGTCAAACTGATAGACATAACGTATCGGCAACAAGCGGCTGGCATTGTATTTGCGGAAGATATTTAGCCGCGACGTGTAGGACTTTCGAGTCTTGTACTTCGCCATTCTTTCAACGTATGCCTCATATTTTTCAAGTGCATCCTCCAATAAAGTGTAGCTTCGATTTGTCTCGGCGTTAATCCATGGCGACCAACCCGACCGTAAAAGTTTGGTCAGGCTCTCGATCATCTCGTTGGCGCGCTTGCGGCGCTCTGTAATTTTTTCGATGTTGTCAAGGTGAAACTTCTTGCGGCGCATCGTGTCGGTGGCAGGGTCGTATGCATAGAAGTCAACGTACCACTTCGAGCCGGTGTGAAGTTTGGGGAACGTGAATTTCAGTACCTCGCTAAGCGAGTTAAGTTTTTTTCGTGCTGCACACATTTTTTCACATTCTTTGGCGAGAAGAATGCAAATGGTTCAACTTCGAGTTTTATTTATCGTCTATAGTTCGTCTATGACTTTTAAATTTAACAATGGTAACTCGTTGCGTCGCAACTTGTTACCCTTGATTTGGCGGAGAGGACAAGATTCGAACTTGCGGTAGGATTACTCCTACGGCAGTTTAGCAAACTGCTGGTTTCAGCCACTCACCCACCTCTCCAGTGCTTTGTGCTGATTTGCTTTTAGCGAGTGCAAAGTTACGCTTTTTTTTCAAAGTCGCAAAACTTTTTGCAACTTTTCTTCACTTTTGTGCTTTTTTCTTGAAAAAACCGCTGTTTTGGCGACTTGTTTGCCCGATTTGGGTGTACAGGCAGGTGTTTTCACATTCGTTGACACCAGTTCTCGGAAAAAAAGTGTAAATTTGCTTTCACAAACACAATTCAAACAAAAATGGCAAAAACGACTAAATCGAGGAAAAAGAAAAAATCATCTTTTGTGGATAAGCATAAGAGGGTGCTGCTGATTGTGGCGGTGGTGCTGGTGGCTATGGCTGCCGTTTCGCTGCCGTTCGTGCTTACGAAAGCGAGTGCCGACACCATCATCTATATTCCGAAGGGCACCACGATGGAGGCTCTTACCGACTCGCTGAAAAAGAACACCGACGATACGTTCGCCAGCCGTGTGACCACGCTGCTCAAGGTGAGTGGCATGAAGGTGGAATACAGGCACGGTGCGTTTAAGATTGCGAAGGGCGAAACGGCATTGATGGCCGCCTACACGCTCCGCAGGGGCGAGCCGTCGGAATTGAAGTTCACCTTCAACAATGTGCGCACGCTCGATGAGTTTGCCACTCGTGCCGGCAATAAGTTCGAGCCCAGCAAGAAGGATTTTCTAAAGGCACTTGCCGACCCGGAGGTGTGCGCCAAGCTTGACCACACGCCCGACAACATCGGCTGCATTCTGCTTGCCGACAGTTATAAATTCTATTGGGACATCACGCCAGAAAAATTGCTGAAAAACATGTATAACTACTATGTGCAATTTTGGAACGATGAGCGAACTCAAAAGGCGAAGAAATTGGGCCTCACGCCCGATGAGGTGGTGATTGTGGCTTCAATCGCCGAGGAAGAAACCTCAAAGAGCGACGAGCGTGGCAAGGTGGGCCGCCTGTATATCAACCGTCTGCAAAAGAAAATGCGTCTGCAAGCCGACCCTACCGTGAAGTTTGCCCTTGGCGATTTCAGCATTCGCCGCATCACGCACGACATGTGCGCCTACGATTCGCCCTACAACACCTATCGTGTGGCTGGTCTGCCACCAGGTCCAATCCGTTTGCCCGAAAAGGCGACCATCGACCAAATTCTCGACAGCAAGCCTCACAACTACATTTTCATGTGCGCAAAGAGCGACTTTTCGGGGTATCACGATTTTGCCACCGACCTTGGCTCGCACAACGCCAACGCACAACGCTATCAAGCCGAACTCAACAAACGTAATATCAAATAATCATAAAACTTCACTACTATGACTAACGAAGGTGATTTGAAAGTATTGGCTCAATTCGAGAGCGAAGTTGAGGCCAGCATCGTGAAAGGTATGCTCAGTGCCAATGGCATCGAGGCCGGAGTTTTGGGCGATAACACAGCCAGCACCCTGCTCCGTGGCAGCGATAAGGGGATGTGGCGCGTGGTGGTAAAGCCCGAAGATGTCGACGACGCAGAGCAACTGCTCAACACCCCAATCGAAGAAGATGACGACGAGGAATAACCACGAGCTTCACATTCGCCGTGCCACCGAGCACGACATTCCCGTGATTTGGAAAATTCTGAAAGGGGAGATTGAGGTGATGCGGCGTGCCGGGCGCGACCAGTGGCAGTATGGCTACCCCAACCCCGACACCGTGGCTTCCGACATCGAAATAGGGCAAGGTTGGGTGCTGCTTGATGGCACTCAAGTGGTGGGCTATTGTGCCTTTATCACCGCTGGCGACCCTTGTTACGACCATATTTGGGACGGAGAATGGCTCACCGACAGCAATTCCACCAACAGCCGCTACACGGTGGTGCACCGCCTGGGCATCGACCACGGTCGCACCGGGCAGGGACTTGCCACGGCGTTTCTGCTCATGCTCATCGACGAGAGCAAGCGCATGGTCCGCGAGAGTATGCGCATCGACACCAATTTCGACAACTTGGAAATGCTCCATATTCTGCCCAAAATCGGTTTCACTCGCTGTGGCATGATCATGGTGAAGGACGGCGAGCGAAACGCTTTCGAAAAAGTATTCTAACCACATAAAAATAATCAATAATTCCGTGAGTATGAAGAAAATCATATTAGCAACCATTGCAACGATGGCACTATCACAAACAGGCGCGGCAAAGCGCGCATTCACCATTCAAGACGTGTATCGCACCAAGAGTGTGAGCGCATTGGCTTTGAGTCCCGATGGCAAGACTTTGGCGTTCAATGTCACCGCTCAGGATTTGAAGAATCACAAGACCAACACGAGCATCAATCTGATGAGGCTCGACACCAAGAAAGGCAAAACTCCAGAGTTTGCCCCAATGATTGACGGCAAGAGCCGCGACGCACAATGGTCGGCTGATGGCAAGTGGATTTACTACGGAGCCACTGGCACCACCATCGCCGAAGATGGCAAGGAGGTGAAATTGCCACAGGTGTTCCGCCGCAATGTAGCAACTGGCGACACGGAGCAAATCACCAACTACGAGTTGGGCGTTTCGGGCGCAGTGCTTAGCCCCGACGGCAACCTCTTGGCTTTCGCCACCGAAGTTTATCCCGACCTCGGTGCCGACGGCAAGTCCAACGCCGCTCGCTGGAAGAAGAAAAATGAGGGCTCGGTGCAAGGCCACATTGCCGACAAACTCTTTTACCGCCATTGGACCGACTATGCCGATGGCCGCTACAGCCATATCATCGTTTACAATATCGCTGAAAAGACCTATACCGACGTCACTCCTGGCGAATTTTCGGCTCCCACTTGGGGCAATGCTCCAGGCTTCGCCTTTTCGCCCGACAGCAAGGAACTTTGCTTTATCAGCAACCACACCGACCACCCAGAGGCAAACACCAACGTCGACTTGTTCGTTGTGCCTGTGACTGGTGGTGAGGCTAAATGTATCACTGCCGACAACAAGGCTTGGGACGGCACACCAAAATACTCACCCGACGGCCGCTATATCGCCTACCGCTTCCAAGTGGTGCCTGGCCACGAAAGCGACCGTTTCCGCTTGGCGCTCTACGACCGCGCTACTGGCGAGAAGCGAGTGCTTACTGAGGATATTGACAACTGGGTGAACGACGATTTCCTTTGGACTCCCGACAGCAAGAGCATTTATTTCGGGGTGCAGGAATTGGGCGCAGTGCCCATCTATAAGGTGGACGTGAAAAGCGGTAAGCACGCCAAGGTGTTGCCCGACCGTGCCGTTGCCACCTTCTGCCTCGGCAACGACGGCTATCTCTACTACACTTACTCCACCACAGGCAAGCCTTCGGCACTCTATCGCATGAAGAACGGTGCCAAGACCGAACAGCAACTCACCTTCCTCAACCAAGAGTTGGAAGACGAAGTAGATATTCGCCCAAGCGAGGTGATGTGGGTGGAAGGCGCAGAAGGTGCCAAAATTCAGGTGTTTGTAGTCAAGCCCCACGATTTCGACCCCAACAAGAAATACCCTTTGGTGATTAATGTGCACGGTGGCCCACAGATGCAGTGGATGAACTCGTTCCGTGCCGATTGGCAGGTGTATCCAGGTGCAGGCTATGTGATTGCTTACCCCAACCCTCACGGCTCTACTGGCTACGGTCAAGACTTCACCACCAGCATTTCGGGCGACTGGGGCGGCAAGCCTTACGAAGATGTGATTAAGGTGACCGAGGCACTTGCCAAACTCCCTTATGTGGATGCCGACCGCATGGGCGCAATGGGCTGGAGCTACGGTGGCTATTTCATGAACTGGCTGCAAGGCCACGACCACCCATTCAAGTGCTTGGCTTCGATGATGGGCCTTTACGACTTGCGTTCGATGTGGGGCACTACCGAAGAACTCTGGTTCCCTAATTTCGACCTTAAAGGCCAGCCTTGGAACTCTGAACTTTACAAAAAGTGGTCACCATCGGAATATGTGGAGAATTTCAAGACTCCAACGCTCATTCTCACAGGCGAACGAGACTACCGTGTGAGTTACACCCAAAGCATTCAGTATTTTAGCGTGCTGCAAACCCTCGGCATTCCATCACGCCTGATTGTGTTCAGCAACGACGGCCACTGGCCCGACACCATGAACTCGATGCCAGTGTACTACAACGCCCACCTCGAATGGTTCCACAAATACCTCGGCGGCGACCCAGCCCCATGGGACACCCATAAGATGATGAACAACGAAGTGGAATACTAACCCACAGGAATTTTTCCGCATAAAAAAATCACATTTAGATTTGATAGTCTAAATGTGATTTTTTATCCCAAATCGGTCATTAGGGCTTGTGGTATTTCGGAATTTTAGAAGAATGAATTTTACTTGTCTTTTAGTGAGTGATAGCGAACTATTACGAATTAAAAACAAGCAAAAAGCATCTTATAAAAGCCGAAAGAACGCAAGAAGTAATCTATAAATTCCTTACACGGCCTAATGACCGATTTGGGTTTACTCGCACTCCGATTTCACGAAATGGTGGTGCGCCACACACTCGTGGATTTTGCCTCCTGCCACTATGATATGGCGGTTTGCCATGCCCGAAATCACACTCATTTCGTGGCTCACCAGTATGATGGTAGTGGTGGCTGCGAGCGTTTCCACTATTTGATAGAGGTGCGCCTCAAATTGCTTGTCGATGTAGCTCAATGGCTCGTCGAGCACCAGCACTGAGGGCTTGGAGATAATGGCACGCCCCAGCAGCGCACGCTGGAGCTGACCGCCCGAAAGTTTGCCGATGGCGTGACTGCGTACCTCGTCGAGCCGCACCAGTTTGATGGTGTCGTCCACCAGTTGCCTATCCTCTGCCGTGGTACGGCGAAATGGGCTGGTCATCAGCCCCGATGCTATCACTTCTTCCACGGTGATGGGAAATTGGCTGTCAATGGCGTTTTTCTGGGGCAGATAGCCGAATTTCAGCCTTTCCACCTGTTTGTCGCCCTCAAAGTAGAGCACGCTGCCCTTAGTGGGTTTGAGCAGATGCAATATCAGGCGGAGAATGGTGGTTTTTCCGCCACCGTTCGGTCCCGTTATTGCCACGAAATCGCCTTCGTTCACGGTGAGATTCACATCTTGCAGCACCATCTTCTCACCAAATGTGTGCCACACGTCGTTTATCGATATGATACAGGATTTTTCCATAGAGAGTGTGTATGCCCTACTTTTGCTTTACTGGTGGAGCCAACGCGTCCACTATTTTTGTCAATTCTTCGTCAAGATGCTTGCTCATGGGATTGATGGTCACTTTCTTCACATCAAGTCCTTTGAGCAGTTCGCTGGCTTGGCGACTGTCGATTTGAGGTTGGAGAAACAGCACCTCCGCGCCGCTTTTGCGTGCCATGTCGATGCGCGCACGCAAATCACCCACGGTGGGCTCTTTGCCATTGTCGAGCGACACTTGGCGCAAACCATAGTCGCGGGCAAAATAGCTCAACGTGGGGTGCCACACTAAAAATGCGCTGTCGGGCACCGATTTCAGTCGGGCAGCAAACTCCATGTCCATCTGGCCAAGCTGCGCTTGCAGTGCATTGTATCGCTTGGTGAAGTATTTCTTCCACTTCGGGTAAAGCTCCACCAACTCGGCATACATGTTGGCGGCAATGATTTTCGCATTGCACACCGACACCCACACATGTGGATCCACATCGCCCTCGTCGGCATCGTGACCGTCGATGAAGTTCACGCCTTTCGAGGTGTTGATAATGGGCAAGTTGGGGTTGTTGCTTCTCACCTTTGTGAGTATGGCAAGTTCGTAGCCGATGGTGCCCATCGTGAAGTAGGCATCGCTGCGCTCTATCGCCATCATCATGTTCATGCCAGGCTCGTAGGTTTCGGGGTTGCTCTCGTCGTCGAGCAGGCACATCACATTCACCTTCGAGCCAGCAATGGCCTCAAGCAGATAGTGCTGCGGCTGAATGCTCACCACCACCGACGGCTTGCCTTTTCGGGCAGAGCTACACCCCACATCCACCTGGCCGACCACCACAAGGGCAATCATCGCCAGTGTCAAAACGGTATATCTTATCGTTTTTCTCAAATCTATATCGCTGTTTTGCTGTTATTCTCAGTTATTGCAATTCCACAATCAGTGTGGAGAATGCGCCTAATGTCACTTTTCCTTTCTTGAAATTAGCCTTGCCTGTGGTGGAAAGCACCTTCTTGGCTTCGCCCTCCACTGCCATGGTTTGCTTCTTGGCTGTGGGATTGAGTGCCACCATCACTTTCTGACCTGCCGCGCTGCGCACATACACCATCGGGTAAACCTGACCGTCCTTCACGTTCAGCAACTTCCAGTCGGCATCGTTGCCAAGTGCTGGATTTTCGGCACGGAGTTTGAGCAGGGTGCGCACATAATTGAGCATCGACGCCTTGTCGACTTCCTGTGTTTCGACGGTGAGTTTGCCGTTTTCCGTGTCCACGGGGAAATAGAGTTTCGATGCATCGCTCACGGTCGAGAATCCGGCGTTCGCGCCATTGGTCCACTGCATTGGGGTGCGTGTGCCTGCGCGCTCACGGCTACCTTCCTTCGATGGCAAATTCATCTGATATTTCATGCCTATCTCGTCGCCATAGTAGATGAATGGCACGCCTGGCATGGTGAGCGAGAAGGTCATTGTCACCTTCAGTTGCTCTGGAGTGTTGCGGCTGCCCACATTAGGGCGTTGGAAGTCGTGGTTGGCTGTAGGAATGGCAATGTAGCCGTCGTTTTTGGTCTTTGCGTAATTCTCGGCATACACATCGATGAATTTCTCCAGATTTCCCTTGCCGGCACGGTCGAAGTAGCATTCCTTGTCAGGATTGGGGTTGTTGCCCTGCCATGGGGTGCCTTTTGGGAAAAACAAAGTGGAATAGCATTTCTGCCCAATGTGTATCATAAAGTCGATATTGAATCCGGCAGGAATCGACACCTGTGGGTCGCACCACTCGCTCACCAGTATGTGGTTAGGATATTTCGCGTCCATCCAAGTGCGCATCTCTGCCCAAAGTGCCTTTATTGCCTTCTTGTCTTTGTCGCCTTTCACCAGCGATGCCGCCATGTCCACTCTAAAACCGTCCACGCCCTTGTCCATCCAGAAAGCCATGATGTTGCGCAATTCTCTGCGCACAGCCTGTGGACCGGGTGCGTCGCACGACTGCTCCCATGGGTGATTTGGATCGGGGTTGGCATAGCCATAGTTGAGTGCCGGCTGGCACATATAGTAGTTCTTTTCGTAATATTTTGCTCGTGGAGCATCGGCTTCCACCCATTTGCCGCGTTTGCTCACGGCTGGGTCGGCTTCGAGTTTGCGCTCGGCGATGATTTTCACTTCCTTTTGTGGAATTTCGTTGCTCCAAATGTAGTAGTCGCTATATCGCATGTCGGTGCCCTCTGCCGATTCCTTGAACCACTGGCACTGGTCGCTGGAGTGGCCAGCCACAAGGTCGAGCAGCACGCGAATGCCGCGCTTGTGTGCTTCGTCGATAAGTTTCACCAAGTCGGTGTTGGTGCCGAATCGTGGGTCCACCTTGTAGAAGTCGATGATGTCGTAGCCGCCGTCGAACCACCCCGACACAAACACAGGATTCAGCCAAATCACATTCACGCCAAGCCCCTTGATATAGTCGAGGCGGCTGGTGATGCCTGGAATGTCGCCAATGCCGTCGCCGTCGCTGTCTTGATAACTTGAAGGATATATTTGATACGCCACCGCTTTGCTGAGCCATTCAGGTCCCTTATTGCCAGCAAAACCCATCATCGGCATAGCTGTCAAAGCCATAGCCAACGCCATTTTCTTTACCGAAATCTTCATTTTTTTACAAATACTGTTTAGTTATTAGTTAATAGTCTTGAATTCCCATCCGCCTCATTTTGCGGATTCGGTGAATGGTCACACAAAGATAATAAAAATCACCCAAACCCCCACACCCAATCACATCAAATCCTATGGCGAAAAGTTAAATATTACCAACATCTGCCAAAAGCAGAGCCATGAAATTGGTGGTTAGCGGTTTTTGCTATAACTTTGCGATTTAATAGCGGCATTGTGCCGTTATCACAACTAACATATTACTCTGTTTAGCCCGGCTACCCGGGTCCGGCAACAAAACAAATTCTAAAAACATTATGGCAAAACAAGAAGACGTTTTCAAAAAAATTGTATCACACGCTAAAGAGTACGGTTTCGTGTTCCCTTCAAGTGAAATCTACGATGGCCTCGGTGCTGTTTACGACTATGGCCAAAACGGTGTGGAGATGAAAAACAACATTAAGCGCTATTGGTGGGAAGCAATGACCCTGCTCCACGAAAACATTGTGGGCATCGACTCGGCTATCTTCATGCACCCCACTATCTGGAAGGCAAGCGGACACGTTGACGCTTTCAACGACCCTTTGATCGACAACCGCGACTCGAAAAAACGCTACCGCGCTGATGTGCTGATTGAAGACGAAATCGCAAAATTCGACGATAAAATCAACAAGGAAGTGGCTAAGGCTGCTAAGCGTTTCGGCGAAAGTTTCGACGAAGCCATGTTCCGTCAAACCAACCCTCGCGTGCTTGAGCATCAAAGCAAGCGCGATGTGCTTCACCAGCGCTACAGCGACGCGATGAACGCCAACGACCTCAAGGAACTTCGCCAAATCATCGAGGACTACGGCATCGTTGACCCAATTTCTGGCACCAAGAACTGGACCGACGTGCGTCAGTTCAACCTCATGTTCAAGACTCAAATGGGCTCAAGCGCCGATTCCACTATGGACGTTTACCTCCGCCCCGAAACTGCGCAAGGTATTTTTGTCAACTTCCTCAACGTGCAAAAGACTGGCCGTATGCGTATTCCTTTCGGTATCGCTCAAATCGGTAAGGCTTTCCGCAACGAGATTGTGGCTCGCCAGTTCATTTTCCGTATGCGTGAATTTGAGCAGATGGAAATGCAATTCTTCGTGCGTCCTGGCGATGAACTCGAATGGTTCAAGAAGTGGAAGGAAGCGCGCCTGAAATGGCACAAGGCTCTGGGCATGGGCGATGAGAAGTATCGCTTCCACGACCACGAGAAGCTTGCTCACTACGCCAACGCCGCTACCGACATCGAATTCCAGATGCCATTCGGCTTTAAGGAGGTGGAAGGTATTCACAGCCGCACCGACTTCGACTTGAGCCAACACGAGAAGTTCTCTAAGAAGAAAATCCAATACTTCGACCCTGAACTCAACAAGAGTTACACTCCTTATGTGATCGAAACCTCTATCGGCGTTGACCGTATGTTCCTTTCTGTGCTTTGCTCAAGCTACGACGAGCAGCAGCTTGAAGGTGGCGACACCCGCGTAGTGCTCCACTTGCCTAAGGCTTTGGCTCCTGTGAAGTGCGCTATCCTCCCATTGGTGAAGAAGGACGGCCTGCCAGAAAAGGCTCACGAAATCATGAACATCCTGAAGTTCGACTTCGCTTGCCGCTACGACGAGAAGGACTCTGTGGGTAAGCGCTACCGCCGCATGGACGCTATCGGCACTCCTTACTGTATCACCGTAGATGGTCAGACGCTCGAAGACAACACCGTGACCGTGCGCGACCGCGAAACTATGGAGCAGCAGCGCGTGTCAATCGACGAGCTTCACACTATGATTAGTCGTGAATGTAGCCTCAACAATTTGTTGAAGAAACTTGTGTAACATCAATTTTTTAACACATCAATAAATGAAGAAATTCCCTTTATTCATAATGCTGGCGTTGCTCATCGGCGCAGTGCTCACATCTTGTGTGGACAGCAACAGCGACATCGACACCACTTGGCGCGATGCCAACCTGAAATTCTACCAAGAGCAGATGCAACTGAAGGACGCTAACGGCAACCCCTACTACAAGCTGATTGTGGCTCCATGGGACGCTAACGCCCAAGTGCTGGTGCACTGGTACAACGACCCCGCCAAGACCGCCGAGAATCTCTCGCCGCTCTACTCCTCTACGGTCGATGTGAAATATCGCCTCACCATGTACGACGGCACTCC
>OHZJ01000527.1_pt1 | contig 18092 bp, 19 predicted proteins | sample 1580411 | NCBI WGS metagenome assembly OHZJ01 (sample SAMEA3882519, study PRJEB24775) | human gut metagenome | biome: human-associated habitat; feature: intestine environment; material: feces | place: Netherlands | collected 2009/2010 | reverse complement strand
TATTGATGACTAATAATATTATATATGGCAACGGTTAAACTTCTGGCAATAGTAGAACGCGGCAAGGGTAAACGCAACTTCTCGTGTTTCGCAACTGAGAGCATCGGTAACTGGGCACTGATGGGCTATGGTGCATCGGCTCGCGAGGCGATGGAAGACATCAAAGAGGTGGCTAAGGAGTATAAAGAGGAGGCAGAAGCAAACGGCGATACATTCCCCGATGTGGAGTTTGAATTTCGCCTTGATGTCGGCTCATTCTTCGACTACTATCCGCTCGATGTTACCGCTACTGCCAAGTAAATTGGAGTCAATCCCTCCGCATTGAGACAATATGTGACATCAATCAGAGATCCGCAGCAGAAACAAATTGACAAAATCAATGACGGATTAAAACGTCTGGCCAAAGATATAGGTGCTGGCATGATGATTACTCAGCCTGCCGTGTCCTATGTTTGAACAATTCATTTAAAAGAACTTTGTCCTGTCCCCGGTGCGTGAGCATCGGGGCTTTTCTTTGCCGTGAAACGACAACTTTATTTTTTTGAGGCGGTTTCTTCTGCTACATGCGCTACAAAGGCTACATCGCCAATATTCAAGCATTTAACTATGCTACAACTTGCCTACAAACTGCTACAATCAGCTACATTTTACTACTTTTTTTAGATTTTACTACAAATCATATATAAATACTACAAATGTAGCACCGTTTTGAGGGTTATGTAGTTTCGTTAAATCTCATACAATCAACATATTACATTGTTATAGGCAAATGTAGCGCGTGTTGCGCCACTTCATGTTTATCTCAAATAATTTATTGTTTTCGATGATATATTGCCGTTATCAGCAAAATATTTAGTATATTTGTGCTCAGTATGAGCCAATTCGTTATCTATATAAAGCTTGAAAAATATATCAGTGAGTGGCTGACCCACTCACTGGGCTGCCCTGTTCGATTCCCGAACGGCTCGAATGAGAACGCAGTGATCCGTGCCTTCATCCAGCAAACACCCAAAGGCGAAACGCCTGATACCGCTGCCGAAGGGATGACGCCTATCTATATTCCCGACAGCAAAGCCAAGCCTCCCGAGAGCTACAACTATATGACCGATAGCGGCAAGAAAGCCGTGCGTGAAGCAATCATGGACTTGTTCACACGCAATCTGTGGAACGAGCTTCGCCCTATTGACTCCATCAAGGGCGTTGGTGTGAATACACGCATCGCTGCCTGGTGCGAAATGCATGGTATCGGTCTCGATCGTGTGGAAACGGTGAGACAGAAATACTACCGCATCCGCGAGGCTTACAAAAAAAGAGGCATCAATCTGCAAAATTTCACCCGAAATAATTCAGACAAAGACCCTTGAATTTCGGAAACGTGAACAACCTTGCACAAACCTGCACAACTCTGCACAAACTTCAACAATATGACACAACTTTTACAGAACATCAACCGCGTTGAATTTATTGAGACTCGCTACCTCAATGGCATCGTGCTACTAAGTGATCACGAGGTGAGCTTGCAATATTGGCGCAACTTCACCGAGCTGTGCTTGGTGGGGCTCGCAAGCGTAGAAGTGAGCCAGAACATTGAGAACAATAGCCGCCTCACTACGGTGAAACTGACCGCACAAACCACATCAGACTTCAACGTTTACCATCGCCGACTGGCATGGCGGGTGACTACCGTAGATGGCAATCAGTACCTGATTGGCATCAATGAGCAGCCGTTCCCTGTGACCACTGTAGCCGACAACTTCCCCGACAAAGCGACCGAGCGCAGCGGCAAAACGGTGACCGCCACATGGCAAACAAACCTTGATTTGCTCAAAATCATGGCTTAAACGGTCTTTTTGCGTGAAAATGATACGCAATATCTTTGCACTAAATAAATTACCTATGGACTATCAAATTATTATTGACGACTACATCGGCGACTGGTGGCTTGGCACTGACAAACAGAGCATACGCCGCCAGCTGGCACGCTATAAAGATGTGCATGTAGATGTCAAAATATCGTCGCTGGGCGGCAGCCTTGACGATGGGCTTGACATCAGGCAGCAGTTCATCGACCATGGCGATGTCACCGCTCACTTGCATGGCTTCGTGGCAAGCGCGGCTACTGTGCTCGCCATGGGGGCAAAGCGTATCGTGATGGGCAAGTATGCGCTGTTCCTCGTTCACCAGTGCAGCAACGAGGTATTTGAGTGGGGACAGATGAATGCAACTGATTTGCAAACACTAATCGAACGCCTTCAAAAAAACAAAGAGGACAATGAGAAAATTGACGGTGTCCTTGCTGCCATGTATGCTTCGAGATGCAAGAACCACTCTCAAGAGGAGTTGCTCGACCTTCTCAAAGAAAGCAAGTGGCTCACCGCACAAGAGGCTCTCGACTGGGGCTTCATCGATGAAATCAAAGACGATGACGAAGCTCCCGAGATGACCAACGCTCTCGCCCGCAAATTCAACTCCGCCGGACTGCCGCTCACCGGGCTGGAAATACAACCCGACAGCGCGGCTTTCGGCTTTCACACTATCCTTGACTCTCTGAAGGCTATCAAGGACATGCTCACTCCAAAGAATAAACTCGCTGCGTGTGATGACGACACCAGCACAAAACTCGTAATCATGGAAAAAAAGTTTACCAACGTGGCGAGCCTGCTCAACTTGGAGGCCATCGCCATGACCGACGGCAGCGCAACGCTGACCGCCGACCAGATGCAGGCGATTGAAGACCGCCTGAATGCCCTCGAGTTGCAACATCAGGCCGATGCCGACACCATCGCCGAGCGCGACAACACAATTAATGACCTCGAGCAGCAGGTAAAGAACCTCCAGGCTGCTCCTGCCGCAGAGACGAGTAAGGTTGACGAAGCTGACACAGACAACCAACCTCGCAACAGCAAAGAAATGTTTAACTCTATCAAAGAACTGATTTAATATGGGACAAATGACAATCACTCCTGAAGCTCTTGCTCTGAGCGGCCACAAATTCCGCAAAGAACTGCTTCAAATGCCTGTGCACGCCATGCAGGAGACCGTGCAGCACATGACCGTGCGCCGTGGTATCCGCTATGCGGAGACTGTGGGCGAGCTCACCGGCGACATCGACTTGGGCCCCTACAGCGAGACCCGTATCGACAACGATGGCATGAACATCAAGGGACGCACGCTCTACACCTTCCTTGGTAGCGTGGTGAAGAAGTTCTCGCCTAACAGCCTTGTAAAGTCTATCTACGACAGCGCCATCACCAAAGGTGAGAATCTGAAAAATGTGGATATCGCATTGCGCGTGCTCTCTTATCTGACAGCTAAACTCGGTGGCAACTTGCAGTCGCACATCTGGGATGCTAAACGTAACGACAGCGGCACTACAAGTGCAGACCTGTTTAATGGTTTCGATACCATCACTGCAAACGAAATTACCGGCAGTAAAATTTCCTCGGGCATTGGAAACCTGTATGAGTTCAGCGAAGCAATCACTGCAAGCAATGCAGTTGACATGATCAAGGCATTCTGTGAGGCTGCCAGCGAGCTGCTCGTGGATGCCGGTCAGCAAGTGAAGCTTTTCTGCTCACCAGCCATCTACCGTGCTTACCTCAAAGACTATCAGGCAACCGTGGGTGCTATTCCCTACAACACCGAGTACAAGAAGACCGTGGTTGAGGGTTTTGAGAACGTGAGCTTCGTGCCTTTGTACAACAAGGCCAAATCGACTTACATCCATCTCACCACACAAGGGAACATGCTCGTGGGCGTGAATCAGGAGGGCGAAGAAGAGGACATCACCATCGAAAAGCATGAGGCATTTGTGCTGCAGTACATTGCCACCATGTTCTTTGGTGTGCAGTTCGAGAGTATCAACAAGGAACGCCTGCTCGTGGGCAAACTATATAATGGTTAAGAAAGGAGACTGAATTATGGCAAACACTAATCCTTGCGCATCGACCGCGCTTTATGAATCGCTGGTGCACTGCAAAGGCACTACCGTGCTGCCCGGTCTGCGCCCCCACATCTTCTATATCGCAAAGAGCGATATTGTGACGTTCCCAACTCCTCCCAACACAGTACCCGGCGAAGGATCGATGGGAGCACTTGCAACCATCAGCGAGAACTTTGTACTCAAGTCAGATGCTAAATGGAAGAAGATCGACATCGTTGCATCTGCTTCGAATGTGAACAGCGAGAGCCAGGGTGAAGCTCCCAGCAAGACTTTCAACAATACCGGTGCTTTCCGCTATCCGGGTAACAACGCTGCGGCTGCCGCATTCTGCCGTCAGGCAAATGCCGATGACATCGTGTATCTGTGGCCACAGCGTGATGGACAATACCGCGTGCTCGGGAACCCGATGTTCGAGACCAATACCACTCCTTCACAGGAGAGCGGAAGTGCCGAGACGGATGCCAGCGGTACGACCATCAACGTGGCTGTGACCGACATCATGCCTTCGCCTTTCTATACCGGAAAGATTGAGACCGAAGACGGCGATATCAGCGGTGCTGATGGCTCGCCTATGGCAGGTGGATAACTTATTGCGTTTAGCATGGGTAGCATAGGATGAACCCATTCCCCAAGGTCGGGCACCAGTGGCTAACAGTGGCCTGGACTGCCCGGCCTTTAAAATTTTTCTAACTATGGATAATAAATTTACTCAACAAATTTCAGACTGGCTGAACACGCCACGAACGCAGCGTGACATCAACGATGGTGCAATGATGCTGCTGCGGCTGAACAACAACCGCTTCCTCTATGCCAACATCATGCGCCGACCTGATAAGTTTGCCGAAAAGCTGGAGTACGAGCTGCGGAAACACTTGCGCATTCGACTCGACAACATGACCATGGCCGATGTTGTGAGAATGGAAGCGCAAGTGATTCCGGCAGCTAAGAAAACGCTTGCCTCGCCTCCGGCAGTGATTTCTACCGATGATGAACTACCCGAGGCTAAGGTGGCCAGGGGCCGACGTGATGACCACGACCGACTCCCTGCCGAAGTGCAAGCGCTGTGGGACAACAACCTCCAGCTGTACAAAACCATCAAGAATGTGTTTGAACAGCTGAAGACGATGGAGAAAGCACAACCGTGCGACCGATACGAGTATGTGAAGATACTGGATGAAGCCGACAAGAAGTACCGAGCCAATCTTGAACGCTATGACGGCTTCGTCATCGGCAACGAGCCTGACGCTTCTCATGCGGTGCATGCCGCCACAGACAACGCCACCGACGACCAAGCCGCCCGCAAGATTAACGCCGCTCGCAAGACTTTAAGCAAGTATAAGAAAATACTTGCCAAATCACTGGTGCAGGACAATGCCGAGATAGCCGACACCGCCAAGGCAAAAATCCTTGACAGCGTCGCAGCAATCCGCAACGCCGGTGGCATCGTTGGTGCCGCCGTCACTGCAGAGTTGCTGGCTCTGGGCATCAACATAGATGACGATGCACAGGCGTGAGGTCAATCACCTGAAACCGTTGGCGAACACGCCACTGCAGGCTTATTTCGACAACCGTTTGCAGCTGGCAGACGTGATTGACCAGGTTCTTCGGCAGATTGGTCCTGCTGAACTGGTGATTTCGACCTTCTCGACAAGCGATGCGTTCATCAGACGCTTACACCGACTGAAGAACGAAGGTCTGGTAAAGTCTTGCTCGCTTTTTGTCGACTTGAAGGCAAGCCGAAAAACGGCACTTCTTGCCGGCTTCATCAAATCGGTCTTCGACTGCGTGTTTCTCTGCGAGAACCACAGCAAGGTGGTGATGCTTCACAATGATCATAATAATGTGACCATTGTGACATCGCAGAATCAGACCCAGGGCAACCGCACCGAATGCGGCATAATAACTACAGATTTAGAGATTTATCAATATATCGCAAATGGATTCCTACAACTCAAAGCTTCTGCACTACCTCTCGACAGGCTTTGAACAAAAAATGCTTGACCGTATATCTGAACTCGCGGCCGACCTGACGCCAATCAGCGAGATTGCTGCGCTACTTGACCTCAATGAGGACATGCTGCGACTCGCCATCAACGACAAGTCATCGCCGGTGCGTCGTGTCTATCTCAAAGCAAAAGCCGAGACAGCCCACAAACTACGCAAGCAAGAGATTGAACTGGCTGAGGTGGGCTCACCGCTGGCGGTACAGCTCACGAGTGCATACCTGCGCGATATGCAAGCTGACGAAGACCTGTAATGTTACCTGCAATTCTTGACACAGCGAAAGACTATCTTTTTGCTGACGTGAGCAAAATGATTGATGCTGGGCTGCCCGAAAAGACGCAGCGCCACCTGATTCGGTTGCGTGACATCTACAACTACTGGCTGAAGTTCCCCATGACTAAAGACCGTGAGCTGGTGGCCCACATCCAACAGGTGTATGAGCTTCAACCGACGCAAGCCTACGCCGACCTGCGGTTGGTGAAGGCTTTGCTTGGCGACTTGCAGAAGTCCACCAAGGAATATCATCGCTACCGATTCATTGAGATGGTGAACGCTGCCTACGAGATGGCGCGCATCAACCGTGATGCTAAAAGCATGGTGGCTGCAGCCGATAAGTATGCCAAATATACCCAGCTCGACAAAGAAGACCTCGTTGACCGTGGCTTCGATAAAATTATCATTCAGCCGTTCAAGCCGACTGATGACCCGTCGGTGGCTGGATTCAAACCGGTGCCTAACATCCGCGAGAAGATTCAGAAGAAGATTGCCTCGTACTGGAACGAGGAATTCGAAGAAGTGGAGTTTGAAGCGGTGGAATTCAACGAGGATGATATTTTCAAACCAAAACCTAAACAGAATGAAGCAGCCGATTGAACCACAGCCATTCTACTTGAACGACATTCAGAACGAGGTTATTTATACCGGCGCAAAGGACACCATCCTATGTGCCGGGCGTGCGCTTGGCAAGGGTGTGATTCATGCGCTGTGGAACCTGCGCAACATGCAGCGCATGCCGGGTTCTATCACTGGTATTGTATCTCCAAACTGCAAGCGCGCACTCACCAACACGTTGCCATCGATGTTGGTGCATTGGGAGAAACTCGGATACCTGCGCAACGTGCATTGGTGCATCGGCATCAAGCCACCTAAGGCATGGCATTGGCCGGAGCCTATCTTCCGCCCAGAGAACTATGATAATGTGCTGTCGTTCTACAACGGCAGCATTGGCTTCATTATATCACAGGACCGAAGCGGCACATCGAACTCGCAGTCTTACGACGCGCTTGACATCGACGAAGCCAAGTTCATCGACTTCGAGCAGCTGAAGGATGAGACGCTGCCGGCTAATCGTGGCAACCGTCAATACTTCGGTAAGCACTACTTCCACCACGGCATGCTAATCACTAGCGATATGCCGGTGACCAAGAAGGGTTCGTGGTTCCTGGAGTATGAGCACAAGTGCGACCCTGAATTGATTGAACTGATACAAGGTACGGTCTATGAGGTGTGGCGCGTCGAGCAGAAGATTAAAGCCTTGATTGCTCAAGGAAAGACCATCCCTGCTTGGCTTCGCTCACAGTTGCGCACACTCAACCGTGACCTGTGCCGGATGCGCTCGGTGGCTACCTACTACCGTGAGGCATCCACCATCTACAATATGCAGGTACTCGGCGAGGCGTTCATCAATCAGCTCAAACGTGACCTGCCTCCATTGACATTCCAGACCTCGGTACTCTGCAAACGCATCGGCATTCAGCGTGACGGCTTTTACTCGTCGATGACCGAGAACAATAAGTACAGCGCCACCAACTTCTCATACCTCGATAGCCTGGAGTATCAATTCGATAAGATTAAGGAGCCATCATCACTTGCTGATGCAGATGTTGACAGCAAACAACCTTTGTGCATTTCATTTGACTACAATGCTAATATCAACTGGCTTGTGGTTGCACAGCCTCGCAAGACACAGTTACTGATTCTCAAATCGTTCTTTGTAAAATTTGAGCGGAAACTTCCTGAATTGATTGACGACTTCTGCCAATACTATCGCAAGCACAGGCGGAAAGAGGTAGTGTTCTATTACGACTCAACCGCAATCGGCTCTAACTACGCCGTGAACAAAGAGGATTTTCGTTGGGTGATTATCAACGAGTTTAAGAAGCGAGGTTGGCGTGTTCGTGATGTATATCTCGGTAGACCTATGCACCACATCGAGAAGCAGCTGCTTATCAACCGAATGCTTGCCGGTCATGCGCGACTGCGCCCGATGTTCAACCGTGAGAACAACGAAGACCTGTTGGTGTCGGTACAGACCGCCGGTGTCTATAATGGCGGCAAGGACAAACGTGGCGAGAAGCTCGCCGAGACCGAGGAGGATAAGCTGGAGGCTCGCACCGACGGGAGCGATGCCTTCGACACGATGTGCATCGGCGTGGAGAAGTTCCCGCAGTCAACGCACTCTGTAAATGTGACTTCATCGTTCTGATGGGTGGTAAGTGACCGGCGTGACATCGCAGCCGTGCACGCACGCGCGGGGCGATTGACCGAGGCATATTCCGCCGACATTAAGGCGGTAAGTGGCTCGGCGGCGTAGGGCAGTGGGGGAAGAACTTTCGTTCTGACCGCAGAAATGCGGTCATCGTTCGCTCGCAACACCCTATTTGCTAAGGGTTTTGCTCGCATCAGTAGCGAAAGGGTTCGCTTTTACCACTCGTGGGTCGTATCTAAAACACCTGCTTCACACTGTTTCAGAGACTACTACGACCCACGAATGAGACCATTTTATTGATGCCAATAAAATGAGAGCGGTGACAGTCTTTTTATAGACTTACGCATTGTTTTAACTTTGTACAAAAACAAACGATTATGCCTGATATATCAACAAATGCAACAGTTAACATTGAGGTTAACAGCCAGTCTGCGAAGCGTAGGCTATCCGAACTGGAAACGAAACTTTCTGACTTAAACAAAAAGAAGGCCGAATTTGAGCGCACGGGAAACACTGCAGGTCTCGTGAAGATTGAAAAGGACATCCAAAAAGTGAGTCGTCAGATGAATACCGCACGCACTAACGCACAAAAGTGCGAAGCGGCATTGAAGAAACTTAACTCTGCTTCCCCTAAAGAACTTCGGATGGTGCTTCGCCAACTTCAAAAGGACCTCAATCATATTGAGCGAGGTTCTGATGCTTGGAAACGCCACGTTGAAACCATCAAACGTGTGAAAGCAGAAATAAAAAATGTGGATGCCGAACTCCGGGAGCATGAAGGTATGATGTCGCGCATAAATCGAAAGGTGAATGATTGGGGTATGAGCATCGCCAGTGCTGCCGCTGCATTCACCGGCATGGTGTTTACTGCACGCCAAGCGGTGCAAGCCTATGCTGATATGGAAGGTGAGATGGCAAATGTGCGAAAGTTCACCGGTATGACGTCCTCCGAAGTGGAAAAACTCAACGAGGCGTTCAAGAGTATGGATACACGAACCAGCCGAGAGGACTTAAACAAATTGGCTCAGGAAGCCGGGCGATTGGGTCTGCAATCGCAGGATGATGTGCTTGGCTTCGTTAAGGCTGCGAACCAGATCAATGTGGCTCTCGATGACCTGGGTGAGGGGGCGACACAGACGCTCTCGAAGCTAACGGACATCTTCGGAGACCGCGAAAGGCTGGGCGTGGAGCAGTCGCTGCTATCGGTGGGCTCGGTCATCAATGAGCTGTCGCAGAACAGCACGGCTTCGGCTCCGTATCTTGCAGACTTCGCTCAACGCCTTGCCGGTGTTGGTAAGCAGGCAAACATGACCATCCCGCAGATTATGGGCTTCGCCGCCGTGCTCGACTCGCAAGGTCAGGCGGTGGAGATGAGTGCCACGGCTCTGTCGCAACTCATCATGAAACTATTCCAAGACCCTGCAAAGATAGCCAAGGCGACCGGCATGGACTTGCAAGCGTTCAGCAAGATGCTGAAAGAGGACACCAACGAGGCGCTGCTAATGCTTCTATCACGTCTGCATGAGCTGGGCGACATCAGTGTGCTGGCACCGGTGTTCGATGCCATGGGCACCGATGGCGCACGTGCCTCTGCGGTCATAGCCGCTCTTGCCGGTAACATCGACATGGTAAAGCAGCAACAACAGGCGGCCAACGTGGCTTTCAAAGAGGGTACGTCTGTCACAAAAGAGTATAATGTCCAGAACAACACCGTTCAGGCTCAACTCGATAAAGCCAAGAAAGGCTTCCACGAAATGGCTGTAGAACTGGGGCAAAAACTTGCCCCGGCTATGAAATACGCCATCACTGGCACCAGTGCCATGATGCACGTGCTGTCTGGACTTATATCTTTTATCGGCAATCACAAGACTCTAATCATAACTTTGACCTTGGCAATTATTGGATATACTGCAGCAGTCAAAGACAATACTATTGCTAAAATAACTGACGCGGCAGTTGACAAAATTGCTAATGCTCTGCTCGCCACTCGGAGAGTAGTCGTACTCGCTGCCAGTGCGGCATACAATGCTCTCACAGGCAATATGGTGAGAGCTCGTGCGGCAACTGTTTTGCTTAATCAAACGCTAAAACTGTCACCATGGGGACTTGCCATCGCTGGTGTGACTGCTCTTTACGGTGGTCTTATCTCATTGTTGCAAAGCGTCGATGATAACCGCAAAGCGGCTAAAAGACTTGCAGAGGAGCATCGCCAATGGATTGACTCAATATCAAATATTGATGAGGCTTCAAATCGGTATTCATCCAATGAACTGACACGTTTGAAGGCACTTTATAAGTCGGCTACTGACGAAACCGCAGCTCGCAAGAACCGCATCAGTGCAGCACAACAGATGCAGTCGCTCTATCCTGCTATCTTCTCTAATTTCTCTAATGAGGCTATTATGGCCGGTAAAGCAAAATCTGCTTATGATAAGTTGACATTATCTATAATAGCTAATGCTAAAGCTCGTGCAGCTGCAGAGAAAATACAAGAGAATGAGAAAAAGATTCTTGATCTTGAAGACGAGGTTCGTCGCAATGAGGCGTGGGCTCATAATGCCGGTGTCCGTGCGGTTAATGCGCGTGAACAGCAGCGTCAGAATAATGACCGCAACTCAGCACAGCATGCTTTTATGCCCGCAGGGGTGCAAACTCATGGTGAACAACAATTATCGGAAACTATTCGTGATAATACTAAGCAACAGGAGATTGCCAATAGGAATATAGAAAAAGCTAATGGTCAGATAAAAGATCTTAAAACTTCCAATGACCGCCTCGCTAAAATACCAGGTGTCTCAGGCTTGCTCACTGGCGGTGGCGATAATGCCAAAACCACTAATATCTCCTACACACATGGTGGAGGTGGTGGTACCCCATCATCTCCTTCTCACAATGGCGGCGGTGGCAATACTCCTACTACCAACGACGAGGATGATGCCCTCAAAAAGATGAAGGCTGAAATTGAAACCTTGACCGCCGATAAAAACGATGCCTTGACGAAACTCAATAACCAATACCGTAAAGGGGAGCTGAAGTCTTACGATGATTATGTTGACCAACAATATAATCGTACCAAGCAATATTATGACGATGTGCTGGCTGTGTATCAGAAATATGGACAGGACCAGTCGAAGGAAGCTGCCGATGTGCGCACCAAGCAAGCTGATGACGAGGCAAAGCACGACAAGGAAATGGTTGAGCGCAAGAAGCGGTCTATAGAACAACAACGCGATGCCGACAAAATGGCGACTCAGATGCGCTATTATGAGCCTGATTCTGAAATCTTCCATAATCAGCAGGCTCTGGACAATGAACTCGCCAAGATTGACATCGAGTATCTTGAGAAAGTGCGTGACTTGACTGTCGAGAACACCAAGGAACGGGCTGATGCGGAACTCGCTCTGGAAAAGGCGAAGCAATCAGAGAAACTGCGCCAACGCAAGCAGTTGGAGCAAAACTTGTCTGCTTGGCTATACATATATTCGCAGCAGGGCGCAAAGGTCCGTATGGATGCAGAGCTGCGCGTTGCAAAGCAACTCTACGACCAAAAACTGATCAATGATGAAGAATACCAGGAAGCTCGTGCCGCCATCGAGAAGAAGTATCGAGACGAGGTAAACTCTAATACAGGAACAAAAGCCAAGAATCAAGACTTCGACGATGCCAAGGACACCTACAAACTGCAGCTTAAAGCACTTGAGGATGCACACAGGTTATGGCTTATCTCACAAGAGGACTACGAGAACCGAAAGTGGCAGATTGTGCAGAACTACCACAACAAGATTATGCAGCTCATCGGCAACCAAGGTAGCGAGTGGGGTACAATGGTTGCGAACCTTGTAGAAACGTGGAAAGCCGGGTTTGACAACTTAGGCAGTACACTGCCCGATAAGCTGAAAAACATCGCCGCGATGGCGGCATCAGCCTTTGCCGTGATGAATGCCGGTATCAAGTCGTATACCGACTACGCCAACGCCTGCCGTGACCTTGAGGTGAAAAAGGTGGAGAAGAGTTATGACGCACAAATCGAAGCAGCAGGCAACAATGAGAAGAAACGAAAGCAACTGGAAGAACAGAAAGAGAAGGAGATCGCTAAGATTAAGACCAAGTATGATAAACGTGCTATGGTCATCGAGATGGCGCAAGCCGTGGCATCGACAGCACTGGCTGCGATTAATGCTTATTCCAGCGCAGCGCAAGTGCCGATGATTGGTTACCTTCTTGCCCCGATTGCTGCCAGTATGGCTCTCGCGGCTGGTGCCTTGCAAATCGCCACCATCAAGAAGTCGCACCAAGCGCAGCAGATGGGCTACTACGAAGGTGGCTTCACGAGCCGTGATCCAAACAACCGCCGTGAAGCCGGAGTGGTGCACGCCAATGAGTTCGTGGCGAACCATAACGCTGTGTCGAATCCTCAGTTGCTTCCTGTGCTTCGTCTGATAGACCAAGCGCAGCGCAACAACACAGTGGGTTCGCTCACTCGAGAAGATGTGAGCCGTGCCATCGGACATGGTGCCATACTCGGCGACATGACTGCCAGCCAGCAACGCACCGCCGAACAGCACGACACATCGATGGTGATGGTGGCAGCCTCCATGGAGAGGCAGACCGATGCCATCAACGAACTCAACGCACGCCTTGCCGACGGCATTGAGTCGTTCATGGTAATGGACGGCGAGCGGGGCTTTGACCGCTCGTGGCAACGGTACCAGCGGATGAAGAACAATCCCAAGCGATAGTTAAGCAATCCGATATTTAAACTTCATATTTATATAGTAACTTGAAGGTGGCGGTGCCAGTGATGGTATCGCCACCTTTGTTTCGCCAAAGCCTCTCGGTGGGCGGTGACAGTTGTTGTGCAGCGGTGGCGGTGGTGCTGCCCACTACCTGCCCATTTCCTCGAGATACTCAACCACCGTGGCTCTTGCCCTTGTCACATCGTCATAATCATCTTGCAACCGTTAGAGTGGAGTTTGAACGGACTTGCATCTTAGAACTTGCAACCCCTCTCGCGCTCACCCCTTCGACCTTGTCTTGTTGGCTCCCATCTGCGTAATCACCTCTTGGCAATTACTCGGCGCGGTTCTCTCTCCGGCATTCATACAAAGGGTTTCTGGTCGGGCATACGTGGGTGTCGGCACCAGCTTTGCTTGCCGGTTGTTGCCTGTATTTCCACACTGCGTGCCAAGCCTTGCCGCCCGTGTGGTGGGTGGTGTGGCAAGCTGCCGGATGTGCCATTGTTCATCGAAAGTGTGTGAGTGTGCCATAACAAATTTTGAGCGTCATTTTTTCTTTTACACCGCAAAGTTACGGCTTGGCTCGATATGCAAGGTCAGGCGCTGTTTCAGTCGAAATCTCCATCCCTGCGGGTAGTATTTAGACTTGGAAAACCTTGCCGGCAATCTCGCTCTTTGCTCGTCACGTGGCAGTGTAAATAAAAAATTATTCACTCTAAAATTTCTATGTTATGGTACACATTTCAAACACTTCCGAATTTGAGAACAGTAACAACATCTTCATGGCAGCTCGCTACACCTACATCCCTACCACCGTTAAGGCTGATGGCAAGGCTTGGGGCATCCGCAAAAAAGTGTGGAAATTCAAAGACGGCGACACCACCATCTCATCAGAGGTCGCCAAGTGGGTTAGCACAACACTCGACGAGTCGATGCCTGACCTCGAAAACTGTACCTTCGTATGCATACCTGCAAGCAGCGAGGAGAGAACACAGATGCGCTAAGAGCAATTCGCTCAAGAGGTGTGCAAGGCAACGCAGATGGCTAACGCCTACAAGTACATCAAGGTAGAGGGTGAACGCCTCGCTATTCACGAGCACAAGGTGTGCAAGTCTATCTCTAAGGTGCAAGTCTTGAAGTTCAACAGCCGTTTCTTCAACGGACGCAAGGTGATAATCTTCGACGATGTGATTACCAAGGGCAAGAGCTTCAGCAACATGGTTGAGTATCTCGAGGAGATGGGCGCAAAGGTGGTGGGCGGCATATTTCTCGCCGCTACCGCTTTCCAGCACAACAACGCCTAACCCACAAGCCTCTCACACCGAGAGGCTTTTTTTTGCTCAATGTTAATAAATTGTTGAAATCTAAAATATCTTGTTGATAACTCAAAAATATTCTTTACCTTTGCAACGTACTATTCTACATAGAAATAACCATACTTGGGCTGTCTGGCTGTGAAGCTTGGCAGCCTAAATTTTTGGCACAGAATTTGCGCACTCTAAAAATTAGAGTTATCTTTGCACCGTCTAAATCGTTATTTCTATGTACAGATTCATCGTTAATATATTGTTGGTTGCGTGCTTCGCCCTGCCGTCATGGGCCGAAGATGTGCCATTGCGCATCGATAGCACCTTTTATTATAATGGCGTTCCCAAAGAGGAGCTTGCCGAAGTGGTGGAGACATGGTTGCACAGCCGTCGCGACATGGCATGGGCATTTACCGAGACTGATGTGGAGGATGACCGCATTGTGTTTATCGGCCCTAAAGACAGTTTCAAGGACTATGTGCGGATCAAAAACATCTTCCTTGCGGCGGCGAGCGACGACATGTATTATTCATTCCAGATTTCGGTCAGGGATGGTGTGGTGCGTGTATGGTTTACAGATTTCTCCTATAATAGTGCCAACCAACCGCAGTTTGTGCTTTGCGTTGACAAGCCGAAGATGAGTGCTGTTAGCAAACCGATTTATAAACAAGCGATGAAGTTTGCGCTGAAGCGCTACCCAGAGCGGATAGCCTCGCTTCATGCCGCGCTTGATGAGGCTTTGAAAGAACCTGAGCCGCTATGGCCCATCTTCAACCGTTGACTTTCACTGACCGTTCCATCCGCGACGGCTTCTGAAACATGTTTTAAAGCATAAAGTGCAAAATTTTCTTAAAATTCTTTGTTTGATTGATAGATAGTGCTTAATTTTGCACGGCGATTTGTCACATAAAGCATGATAAATAAAGCTAAAAATAACTTGGTCGCTGCGCAAAGAATAATTGATGCGAATGACGCGTCAATATGCTTTGCAAGCATTCATTGTTCGTATTATGCAGTGTTCCAGTATATGAAATATATACTCGCTCACCTAGTTACTCGTCCTTATACATACGAACAACAAGATTCAAACGAAAAATCAGGATCGCATGAACGTATACTACTTGAAATCCAAAATCGTCTTGAAATGAAGCGAGAAGATGAGAGAAATTTCAAGTACTCTTTTGATATGCTTAAGAAGCAGAGAAAAATGGCTGATTATACCGACGCCACTTTTACGGTAGAAGATTGTATTGACGCAAGAGACCTTGCAGTCAGACTTTGTTCTACACTTGATTCACAGTTTAAAAAGAAAATCAGCTGATGATTATGGAAAAAACAATTAAAGATTGGGCTAATGATATGGTTCGCGCCTATACTTGGTTGAAAATAAAGTTTGAGTATAGCGAGAGGTTTAGAACCATTTTGATTGATCTTGTGTACCCGCCTCAATATGGCAACGATGAAGACTTCCATCGCGATGCTCTCGCCTTTAATGATAAGATGTGCAAGGTGTATGGCGATGACGCTCCATTGTTCACTGACAACGAAAAGTTATTCAAATTGTCTAATGCAGCACATGTTGTCTGCGCAAACTCTTATTCTGTTACTGAGACGTTGACACTCGCATTCGGGCAGAGGAGTATTGGTAGTTGGTATAAGAGCAAAACACCTTCTACATCCTCTCGTGTAGTTGAAGGTGTCAAAACTTCTACTTGTGATTATGATTTTGAAATAGCAGCATAACTTATGGCACAACCAGAGAAAATTATTGCTTACCGCATTGTTCAGGTAGCAGTTGAAAACTTCAAAATGCAACCACAACAATTGGATGAAAAGGAAAAGCTGGGCATAAACACCTCTTTCTCGTTTCAAGCAAATTTTGACCTCAAATGTATCAGATGCTTTAGCTCGTTTGTTTTTACTAAAGGTGCTGACAAACTGATTGATTTGAAGCTTTCGTGTGTGTTCTCTATAGAACCCTCAATATTTGAGAGTCTATACAATGAGGATAAAACGCAACTTACTGTAGAAGCATACTTTTGCAGATATATGGCGACCATCTCGGTTGGTGCCGCGCGTGGTGTTATCGCTACCAAGACCCAAGGGAGCTTGATTGAGGAAGTTGTACTCCCACCTATCAATTTGATGGAAACAATAAAAACCGATTCTGTTTTCACTGTTGGTCAATAGCCCTGCTCAAATTATTCTCTACAACATAAATCCGCAGGAATGCGGATTTTTTTTGTGTGTGGGGCTTTCAACCATGTGACCGACAGCATAGGCCATAGCCCAATCACCAGAGTAATCATGGAGTTTTACCACTATAGGGTCGTTGTTTATTACAATATATCGTCAGAAGCGATACAAAACATCGCAGAGCATGGCATCACCAAAATGCGTCGCGGCAAAGACGGACACTATACAGATGCCGTGTACCATCACAACGAGTTCGGAAAGATGCTGACCGAAGCCTACAAAGCTATTCTCAAAAGAATCTCGCCCGACTATGTGCCCCCCAAAAGCTCCTTCCATCTATGATGGGTTTTAAGTTAGCGTTTTAAACACACAAGTGTAAAATATTCTTAATTAATTGTTAAATGATATGATTAATTAATCTATTGTGCTTACCTTTGTTTGCTTGATATCGTCATGCGAATCATAATAATTGATGGTATAATCCGTTATTTTAAAAAAACGACTATGGCAACAAAATTACAAAATGATGCTATTGAACCCATTGTGAATGATACTGAATTGCCGTTGAGCGAGCAATTTGCACAATTTATTGGCGAAAGCAAAGAGGTGGCTACATCGGGTTCTGATCCTTTGCGACCTTTTGAGATTTTCTCTCTGTATGACCATTCTAAGTATGAGACTCATACATATTCTAATGTTCAACAAATTTCATTCGTACAATAATGCCAGGTTGGAGTGATATTTTTGACCAAGTTAACACCCATACACAACCTCTGGTCAAATTGACTGAATTGCGTCATAATTATTTAAAAAGTATATCGGCCATCACAGGTAGGAATGTAATAACATATTACTCAGGATGGCTTAAACATCCTGGTGCACCTAATGTTGATATAAACGATAACGATAAAAATGCTTTCATGAATGCGATTCACCAATTAGATCGAACCAAAGGACTTGACTTGATTCTTCACACTCCTGGTGGTGATATTGCGGCTACCGAAAGCATCGTTACATACCTGAAGAGAATGTTCAATAATGACATTCGTGCAATCGTCCCTCAGATTTCGATGTCTGCTGGCACAATGATAGCTATGTCTTGTAAAGAAATCATTATGGGGCATCAATCTTCACTGGGCCCTATTGATCCGCAAATGGGAGGTGTCGCTTGTCAAGCTGTTATTGATGAATTTAAGAGGGCGGTTAAAGAAGTTAGAAATAATCCTGCTTCTTTAGGTTTATGGCAAACAATAATAGGTAAATTAAACCCAACCTTTTTGACAGCATGTGAAGATGCTTTGAAATGGTCTGAAACACTTGCCACAAAGTGGATTCAAGAAGTTAATCCATCTGTTGATATAGAGAACATAAAAAATGCGTTCCTCGATCATAATAACAGTTATTCTCACTCTCGGCAC
>OHZJ01000526.1_pt1 | contig 18096 bp, 15 predicted proteins | sample 1580411 | NCBI WGS metagenome assembly OHZJ01 (sample SAMEA3882519, study PRJEB24775) | human gut metagenome | biome: human-associated habitat; feature: intestine environment; material: feces | place: Netherlands | collected 2009/2010 | reverse complement strand
AACTACCTCAAGCAGATCGGCCAGATCCCGCTGCTGAGCGCGGAGCAGGAGGTGGAGCTGAGCCGCCGCATCCATGCCGGTGCCGAGGCTGCACACATTCTGCAGGCAGACCGCCAGAAGTACGACGCACCGGAGTACATCAAGAAGAACAGCGCCCGCTTCTCCTTTGAAGAGGACGAGAACAGCCGTAGCTATACTGAGGATCTGGACGAGGAAGGCAACGAGAAGCCCACCGAGGATGCCGAGGAAAAGGCCGCAGAAGAGGAAGCCATGGAGGCCGTGGAGAACGGCCCCCTGACCGACGAAAAGCGCGCAGAGCTGCTCAAGACCCGCCGCGACGGCCTGAACGCCCGCCGCAGCCTGAGCGAGGCCAACCTGCGTCTGGTGGTCTCCATCGCCAAGAAGCATGTCGGCCACAACCTGGCGTTCCTGGACCTGATCCAGGAGGGCAACATCGGCCTGATCAAGGCTGCCGAGAAGTTCGACTGTGACCGCGGCTTCCGCTTCTCCACCTACGCCACCTGGTGGATCCGTCAGGCCATCACCCGCGCCATTGCGGACCAGGCCCGCACCATCCGCATCCCGGTGCACATGGTCGAGACCATCAACCGGATGCGTCAGGCCACCAACCAGCTGGTCTACCAGAACGGCCACGAGCCCACCCCCGAGGAGCTGGCAAAGGCCATGGATATGAGCGTGGAGCGCGTGCGTGAGATCCAGCGCATGGCGCAGGAACCCGCCAGCCTGGAAAGCCCCGTGGGCGAGGAAGAAGATTCCTCCCTGGGCGATTTCGTGGCCGACGAGAACGCCGAGGCCCCCGGCAAGGCAGCGGACCGCGCCATGGTGGCCCAGCAGATCAATCAGGCCCTCAAGAGCCTGACCCCCCGTGAGGAAAAGGTCATCCGCCTGCGCTTTGGTCTGGACGATGGCCGCCCCCGCACGCTGGAGGAGGTGGGCCGCGACTTCGGTGTTACCCGTGAGCGTGTCCGCCAGATCGAGGCCAAGGCCATCCGCAAGCTGCACAGCCGCAAGTGCCTGGCCCTGCTGAACGGCCTGATCGAGTGATCCTGAACTTACCGCTATGAGAAAGAGCCCCTGCCGGTCTATTCCGGCGGGGGCTCTTTTGGTGGTGCCAAACATATTCTGCCTGCCCGCCCCATATATTCTTTTCAGAACAAAACGGGTGGGAGGGAACGGCATGTTTGTGGTAACGCTGAACAAGACGAGCTTGAAAAAGGTGGGGGCCGGTGCGCTCTGCTGTGCGCTGGTGATCTTCAGCGCCTTTCTGGGGCGGTACATCAGCACCCGCACGGTGGCAGCAGCGGCCGGGGTGAACCGGATCGAGAGCGCGCAGGACATCCAGACCTGGTTCACGGGCTATGGGCTGGATGTGGACGGCACGTCCATTACGGCGGATAAGGTCAAGATCCCCCGCAAGTGGGACGACAGCTTCTCGGCCTTCAACGGAGTGGTACAGCAAAGCGGAATGGATCTTATCCGCTACAAAGGGAAAACCGTGGAAAAGTGGACCGCCCTGATCCCGGCGGCCAGCAGCGGAGAGACCAGCCGCTACGGCGTGCTGCTGGTCTACCGCAAAAAGGCTGTGGGGGCCTACCTGCTGGAAAAGCCGTCGGGCACGGTGATCGGCCTGAAGGATGCCCAGACCGCAATGGCGCAGGCTGAGCAGCAGGATGCCCAGCAGGTGTCCGGTGAGGATTACAGCGGCGACTGGGGAGAGCGCCATGATGAGGAGCTGGGCGCGGCCGGGCAGAGCCAGCAGACCAGCGGGGAGCCGGACTCCGTGGTGCCCGAGGAGGCGCAGTACACCGACCTGCCCCTGGATGCCGAGGGGTATCCTGTCGAATGAATCCGGTGGAAAAATGGGGGCAAAACTTCTGTTCAATAGCACCAAAATTTCTGGCTAAAAATCAGCAATATGGGATGATGAAAAAATAACGAAGCGGGTTTATAATAATAGTAACATCCCGCAGCAAAATTGGCTGCGTCCGGAGTGGCAGGACCGTCCGGATCTGAAACGGGATGAAGTAAGGAGAAAATGATTATGAAGGAATTCCAGTATACTGTTAAGGATGCATGCGGCATCCACGCTCGTCCGGCCGGTCTGCTCGTGAAGGTGGCCAAGGGCTTTGCCAGCACCGCTACCCTGGAAAAGGACGGCAAGAGCTGCGACCTGCGCAAACTGATGGCTCTGATGGGCATGGGTGTCAAGCAGGGCGACACCGTGACCGTGAAGGTGGAGGGCGACGATGAGGCCGCCGCTGCCGAGGCCATTCAGAAGTTCCTGACCGAGAACGTCTGATCTTTGAATCTGCGGACAAAAGCCCTTGCGGGAGACCCTGCGGGGGCTTTTTCGCACTAAATTCTCAACAAAGGAGAGAGAACGATGCAGGTAGGAACCGGTAAAAGCATCCTGAACGGCATTGCCATCGGCAAGCTGAAAATTTACAAGAAAAAAGACACCGTGATCTCCACCGCCCAGGTCGCGGACACGGCGGCAGAGGAAGCACGCTTTGAAGAGGCCCGGGCCAAGGCCATTGACCAGCAGACTGCCCTGTATGAAAAGGCACTGGCCGAGGCAGGCGAGGACATTGCCGAGGTGTTCAACATCCATGCCATGATGCTGGATGACGATGACTTTGTGGATGCCATCAAGGAGATCATCAACGGCCAGCACATGTGTGCGGAGTATGCCGTCAAGAAAGCGGGCGACAACCAGGCCGCCGTGTTTGCCGCCATGGACGACCCCTATTTACAGGCCCGCAGCGCCGATGTTATCGACATTGCCCAGGCTATGCTGGACATCCTGCAGGGCGTGGACAATGCCACCCTGCAGGGCACGGAGCCCAGCATTCTGGTGGCAGAGGATCTGGCACCCTCGGAGACGGTGCGGATGGACAAGAGCCTGCTGCTGGGCTTCATCACCCGGGAGGGCAGCTCCAACAGCCACACCGCCATTCTGGCCCGCAGCATGAACATCCCTGCCCTGATCCAGTGCAAGGAGATCCAGGAAGATTGGGACGGCAAGATGGCTGTGGTGGACGGCTACAACGCCTGCGTGTATGTGGACCCCACCCCCGATCTGCTGGAGAGCCTGAAAAAGCGCCAGCAGGAGGATCAGAAGAAGCTGGCCCTGCTGGCCGAGCTCAAGGGCAAGCCCAACACCACGCTGGACGGCAAGACCGTGCAGGTCTTTGCCAACATCGGCGGCATGAGCGATGTGGGCGCGGTCCAGCAGAACGACGCAGGCGGCGTGGGCCTGTTCCGCACCGAATTCGTCTACCTGAACTGCACGGATTACCCCACCGAGGAATACCAGTTCGAGGCCTACAAGCAGGTGCTGGAGAGCCTGGCCCCCAAAAAGGTGGTCGTGCGCACCTGTGATATCGGCGCGGACAAGACCGTGGACTACATGAAGCTCGACCACGAGGACAACCCCGCGCTGGGCTACCGCGCCATCCGCATCTGCCTGACCCGGAAGGACTTCTTCAAGACCCAGCTGCGCGCTCTGCTCCGCGCTTCCGCTTACGGCAACATGAGCATCATGTTCCCCATGATCACCAGCCTGCGGGAGCTGCAGGACGCCAAGGCTGTTCTGGAAGAGTGCCGTGCGGAGCTGACCGCGGAGGGTGTCAAGATGGGCCAGAACATCGAGGTCGGCACCATGATCGAGACCCCCGCCGCTGTACTGATCGCGGACGAGCTGGCTGCTGAGTGCGACTTCTTCTCCATCGGCACCAACGACCTGACCCAGTACACCTGTGCGCTGGATCGCCAGAATGCAAAGCTGGAGCCATTCTTCAACCCGCACCATCCCGCTGTGCTGCGCGCCATCAAGATGACCATTGAGGCAGGCCACCGCCACGGCATCTGGGTGGGCATCTGCGGTGAGCTGGGCGCAGACACCGCCCTCACCGAGACCTTCCTGCGGATGGGCGTGGACGAGCTGTCCATGAACGCCAAGAGCATCCTGCCCGTGCGCAAGATCATCCGCGGCGTGGATCTGAGCAAGCCCTCTGCCAAGAATGTCTGAGTTCCCCTGACGGAACTGTAAAAGGGGCTGCTGCGGCGCTCTCTGCCAACCAAAGTGTTGGCAAAGGGGCGCGCGGCAGCTCTTTTTTGATTGCAACAAGAAGCAAATTCACAAAACTGCCGCCTGACAAGCCGCAGTTTCATGGGTGAACGCTTCACAACGGTAAAGCTGGGTGCTATACTATACCTAAGTCGTATTTTTTGAACGTACCTCTGGAGATGAAAGATAGATATGACGCAATTTCTGATCCGCCGGTTCATCCGGCATCCCAATGCCCCCCAGGACCCTGCTACCCGCACGGCCTACGGCAACCTTGCCAGCGGTGTGGGCATGGCCTGCAACCTGCTGCTCTGCCTGGGCAAGCTGCTGGCAGGCACCCTGTTCGGCTCCATCGCCATCATGGCGGATGCTTTGAACAACCTCTCGGACGCTTCGTCCAACGTGGTCAGCCTCATCGGCTTCCGGCTGGCCGCCAAGGCCCCGGATGCCGAGCATCCCTACGGCCACGCCCGCTATGAATATCTGGCCGGTCTGGTGGTCAGCGTGACCATCCTGGGCATCGGCTTTTCCCTGCTCAAGGAGTCGGTGGTCAAGGTGTTCCACCCCACCCCCGTGGCGTTCAGCTGGCTGAGCGTGGGTGTGTTGGCCGCATCCATCCTCGTCAAGCTCTGGATGAGCGGCTTCAACCGCACCATCGGCCGCACCATCGGCTCCGAGACCCTGATGGCCACCGCCGCCGACAGCCGCAATGACGTGCTGACCACCGGCGCGGTGCTGATCTCCACCGTGGTCTGCAGCCTGACGGGCTGGGCGCGGCTGGACGGCATCATGGGCGTGGCCGTGGCAGCCTTCATCCTCTGGTCGGGCTGGGGGCTGGTCATGGACACCCTGAGCCCCCTGCTGGGCGAGAGCCCCAGCCCGGAGCTGGTGGAGCACATTGAGCAGACGGTCATGGGCTACCCCGGTGTGCTGGGGATGCACGACCTCATGGTGCACGATTACGGCCCGGGGCATCAGTTCGCCTCCCTCCACATCGAGTTCCCGGCAGAGACCGACCCGCTCAAGGCCCACGATGTCATCGACAACATCGAGAACGATTTTATAAAGCGGGACGGCCTGCAGGTGACCATCCACTATGACCCCATCGTCACCACCGATGCGGCGGTGGGCGTGCTGCGCACCCGCCTGATGGAAAAGGCCCGCCAGCTCGACCCCTGCCTTTCGATCCACGACCTGCGCATCGTGCCGGGTGATACCCATACGAATGTCCTGTTCGATCTGGAGTTCCCGGCAGGCTATACCGGGAACAAGGACGAGATGCTGGCCGCCATGTGCCAGTTCGTCCATGAGCAGGACCCGAAATACAGCTGTGTGGTGAAAGTAGAGCAGAGCTATGCGTCTGCTGCCCACGAAAAATAAATTTGTGTTTTAGAGGGGAAGGAACTTATGCTGAACGAGACTTACCGCGGGATGCTGGCCCACAAGAGCGTCATCCGCGAGACCTTTATGTACGGCAAGCAGCGCGCGGCCCAGATCGGTTACGAGAACGTGTTTGATTACTCGCTGGGCAACCCCAGCGTGCCCTGCCCGGAGCGGTTCACCGCCGCCATGCAGGAGCTGCTGGCACAGGAGGACCCGGTGGCCCTGCATGGCTACTGCCCCAGCCAGGGCGACCCGGAGTTCCGCACCGCCGTGGCGGCCCACCTGAACAGGACCTTCGGCCTGCCCTATGCGCAGAAGGATATCTTCCCCACCACGGGCGCGGCGGGTGCCATTGCCCACGCTGTACGCGCCGTGACCCGGCCCGGGGATGAGGTGCTGACCTTTGCCCCCTACTTCCCGGAGTACGGCCCCTATGTGGAGGGCACCGGTGCCCATCTCAGGGTGGTGCCGCCCCAGGCCCCGGCTTTCCAGCCTAATCTGGAGGCTTTTGAGCAGATGCTGACCGAGAAGGTCACCTGCGTCCTCATCAATACCCCCAATAACCCCACCGGTGTGGTCTACTCTGCCGACACCCTGACCCGGCTGGCGGAGATCCTGACCGAGAAGAGCAGGGCCTACGGCCACAACATCTTCCTTGTCAGCGACGAGCCCTACCGGGATATCGCCTTTGATGGCAGGGCTGTGCCCTACCCGGCGGCGTTCTACCCCCACACCCTGACCTGCTTCTCCTTCTCCAAGAGCCTGAGCCTGCCCGGTGAGCGCTTGGGCTATGTGGCCGTGTGCCCCGGCTGTGAGGGCGAGGAGGTGCTGGTGGATATGATGGCCCAGATCTCCCGCTTTACCGGCCACAACTGCCCGCCCAGCATCATCCAGCGCGCCGTGAGCCGCTGCCTGGATGTGACCAGCGACCTGAGCGTCTACGAGACCAATATGAATCTGCTTTACAGCAAGCTGAAAGCGCTGGGCTTTGAGGTCGAGCGGCCCGGCGGCACCTTCTATCTCTTCCCCAAGGCACTGGAGGAGGATGCCAACGCCTTCTGCCGCAGGGCCCGGGAATTTGACCTGCTGCTGGTGCCCAGTGATACCTTTGGCGTAACGGGCTATGTCCGCCTTGCCTACTGCATCGACACCGAACAGGTAAAGCGCAGCCTGCCTGCGCTGGAAAAGCTGGCGGCCGCGTATCAATAAAGCCGAACCTCCCGGCAGAGCATCTGGCAGTGCCGCCGGAGGTCACAGTATTTTTTGAAACAGAGGAAAGGGAAACTGTTATGGAAAAGATCAAGATGACCACGCCGCTGGTGGAGATGGATGGCGACGAGATGACCCGTGTGCTCTGGAAGATCATCAAGGAGGAGCTCATCCTGCCCTTTGTGGATCTGAAGACCGAGTACTACGATCTGGGCCTGCCCAACCGGGATGCCACCCAGGATCAGGTGACCATGGATGCCGCTCTCGCCAACAAAAAGTATGGCGTGGCAGTCAAGTGCGCTACCATCACCCCCAACGCCCAGCGCGTGGAGGAATACCACCTGCACCAGATGTGGAAGAGCCCCAACGGCACCATCCGCGCCGTGCTGGACGGCACCGTGTTCCGTGCGCCGATCATGATCGACAGCATCAAACCGGTGGTCAAGAACTGGACAAAGCCCATCACCATTGCCCGCCACGCCTACGGCGACGTGTACAAGTGCACCGAGTTCCGCATCCCCGGCCCCGGCAGGGCGGAGCTGATCTACACCGGCGACGACGGCTCCCGGCAGGCCGCCACGGTCTACAACTTTGAGTGTGCCGGTGTCCTGCAGGGCCAGTACAACAAGGATACCTCCATCTACAGCTTTGCCCGCAGCTGCTTCAACTACGCACTGGAAAGCAAACAGGATCTCTGGTTCGGTGCCAAGGACACCATTTCCAAGAAGTATGACCACACCTTCAAGGACATCTTCCAGGAGGTGTACGATGCCGAGTACCGGGAAAAGTTCGAGGCCGCAGGCATCACCTATTTCTACAGCCTGATCGATGACATCGTGGCCCGTGTCATCCGCAGTGAGGGCGGATTTGTCTGGGCCTGCAAGAACTACGACGGCGACGTGATGAGTGATATGGTCTCCACCGCCTTTGGCTCGCTGGCCATGATGACCAGCGTTCTGGTCAGCCCGGACGGCAACTATGAGTACGAGGCCGCCCACGGCACCGTGACCCGCCACTACTACAAGTACCTCAAGGGCGAGGCCACCTCCACCAACCCCATGGCCACCATCTTTGCCTGGAGCGGTGCCCTGAAAAAGCGCGGCGAGCTGGACAGCCTGCCCGCGCTGGTCCGGTTTGGCGAGGCGCTGGAGGCCGCCAGCCTGCAGACCCTCAATGACGGCATTATGACCAAAGACCTCTGCGGTCTGGCGGAGGGCATCACCCCCACCCAGGTGAACAGCGAGGAATTCATCCAGGCCATCCGCACCCGGCTGGAAGCAAAACTGGCATAAGCGCTGCATCACGGCCCCTGCCCCGGAACCCCGGCGGCGGGGGCTTTTTGCGCCTATACAAGGCGGTTGGCCTGTGCTACAATGGGAGCAGAAAAGGCGGTGACAGTATGCAGCATCATCCTCTGCCCGAATACCCCCGCCCGGCCCTGCGGCGGGACAGCTACGAGAACCTGAACGGCCTGTGGCAGTACGCCATCACCGGCTCTGCCGGGCTGCCCGCAAAGTGGGACGGCGACATTCTGGTGCCCTACTCCCCGGAGACGAAAGCTTCCGGCGTGGGGCGCACCCTGCAGCCCGGGGCGTGGCTCCACTACCACCGGAGCTTTGTGCCCCCGGCGGGCACCGGCGGGCGGGTGCTGCTCCACTTCGGGGCCGTGGACTATGCCTGCGCCGTGCAGGTCAACGGCCATCTGGTGGGGGGCCACCGGGGCGGCTACTGGCCCTTTGCGCTGGATATCACCGATGCGCTGAATCCTGCCGGCCATGACCGGCTTTGGGTAGCCGTGCAGGACCCCACCGGCACCGGCGTGCAGGCCCGGGGCAAGCAGACCCTCCGGCCCGGCGGGATGTTCTACCCGGCCCAGAGCGGCATCTGGCAGACCGTTTGGCTGGAGCGGGTGCCGGAAAACTACATCACGGAGCTGACCGTCACCCCGGACTATGATGCCCGCACCGTGACCGTGAAAGCCCATACTTCCCTGCCCGGCGGGGCGGCGAACCTGTGGGCCGTGGTGCGGGCCGGGGGCGTGACCATTGCCGAGGACTGGGGCAGCGACGAGGCCGACCGGGACGGCGTGGTGACCCTGCACATCTCGGAGGAGCATTTCTTCCCGTGGAGCCCGGACAGCCCGTTTTTGTACGACCTGACCGTGGGCACCACGCAGGGAGAGGAGGAGCAGCGCGACACCGTGCACAGCTACTTTGCCCTGCGCAAGTGGAGCTGTGCGCCGGATGCCCACGGGATCATGCGCTTCTGCCTGAACGGCAGGCCCATCCTGCTCAACGGCCTGCTGGATCAGGGCTGCTGGCCCGAGGGTCTGTACACCCCGCCCAGCGATGGGGCAGTGGTGCGGGAACTGCAGACCATAAAAGAGCTGGGCTTCAACCTTCTGCGCAAGCACGCCAAGATCGAGCCGCAGCGCTGGTATTACCACTGCGATAAGCTGGGCCTCATCGTCTGGCAGGACATGGTGAACGGCGGCGGGCCCTACAAGCTCTGGTTCGTGACCTACCTGACCAACGTGTTCCAGCCGCTGCTGCGCCGCCTGCCCGACGCAAGGCCCCTTTGGGGCCTGCTGGGCCGCGAAACGGAAGCGGGCAGGGAAGAATATGCCCGGGAGCTGGAAGCCACGGTAAAGGCCCTGCAGTGCCACCCTTGCGTGGGCTGCTGGGTGCCCTTCAATGAGGGGTGGGGGCAGTTCGATGCCGCCGGGGCCGTGGAGGCCGTCCGCAGGCTGGACGATACCCGTCTTGTGGACGAGGCCAGCGGCTGGTACGATCAGGGCGGGGGAGATGTGGATTCCCTGCACAACTATTTCTACCCGCTCCGGGTCAGGCCCCGGAGCCGGGTGGTGGCCCTGAGCGAATACGGCGGCATTGCCTGGCCCATGCCCGGCCATGAGCCGCCCCGCAGGGCGTACGGCTACGGCACGGCAAAGAGCCGGGCCGAGCTGACCGCCCGCTGGAAAAAGCTGCAATTGGAAACGGTGCTCCCCCAGCTGAAAAAGGGGCTTTCGGCCCTGGTGTACACCCAGGTGAGCGATGTGGAGGACGAGGTGAACGGCCTGTTTACCTACGACCGCGCCGCCATCAAGCCCGACCCCGCCGCTGTGCGTGCTGTGAACCAGGCGCTGGAAGCGGCGTTTGAGAAGACCGTAGAATAAAAAAAGAAGGCTGTTACCCTGTAACTCCCTCAGTCACGGCTTCGCCGTGCCAGCTCCCTCTCGGAGGGAGCCTTGGCGTAACGGTGAACGGTGAAAGCCTCCCTCTCAGAGGGAGGCGGCATCGCGTCAGCGATGACGGAAGGAGTTTGGGCAACAGCCTTTTTGCATATCAATAAAAACTTAGTTGGTGCTGCTGTTCACGATCTTGGAAGCGGGCATCCTGTTCATGGCGGAGCTGCTCAGGTTGTGCTCCAGAGAAGCACCGTAGGCGGTCAGCGCCTCGGAGAGCTCCTCCCCCTTCATATCGTTGAGCACCTGTCCGCGCAGGTCATCCAGCGCCTTCAGGCTCAGCGGGTCGAGCCGCAGGGCGGCCATCAGGGCGTAGCTGTTGTACTTCACAGCCGCTGCCTGCCCGATGGACAGGCCCCGGATGGTGTCGGCGGCACCCTCTGCGGTAAAGGCAGAAGTCACGGTGCTGTCCCCGATGAGCTCCAGAGAAGGTGCAGTGGAATCGGAGGAATAGGTGGAGCCCAGCACGGCGTAGACCTCCGGCAGGGCGGAGGTGACCACGCTGGAGAAGTAGCCCAGCAGGGCGCTGCTGAAATCGGAATCGCTCAGGCCGGTCAAGGAAGCAGCGTAGGCATTGGTCTGATCCACGGCATCCTGTACCAAATCCAACATCTCGCTGGTCTGGTCCTCATCGGCAGAGGCATAGGTGCTGGTGTTGTAGAGCGGGATGGTGTAATAGGCCAGCTCATACATGTTGTTCTCCAGATGGCTGGTCAGGTCGGCATCCGACACCGGGGTCTCGCCGTCCACGCCGTAGACCAGCTCCAGCAGGTCGCTGCTCTTGATGAGGATGCGCTCAAACCGCTGGACGGTGTTCAGGCCGATGCCGTTGGCCTTGTAGGTGTCGCCGTACTGCTCCATCAGCTGGGAGGCGTAGCTGTCGGCCTGTGCTTCCTCTTCTGCGGTCAGCTGGCCGCCCAGCTCCTCAAAGCGGGTCTCGATGGCGGCGTAGGTCTCAAGGTTCTCCATGGTTTTCTGGCTCACATAGTCGCTGACAGTGGCGGTCTCGCCGCTGTCGGCATCCACGGTGATGGTCTGCTTCAGGAAGGCCTTCACATCGGTGGCATCCTGCTCCGAGGTGGCCAGATCAGCGGCCTTCTGGTAAGCGTCGTACTGGGCCAGCAGATACAGGCCCGAGGTGATGTCCACCGTGCCGATGGTGCCCACCGAATCCGGGGTGGAGCCGCAGGCGGCAAGGGAAAATACCATTGCCACGGCGGCAAGAAGTGCGATCAGTTTCTTTTTCATAGATGTTACTCGTATAATAAAATAGTAGTATTTATAGACCGCTCTCCAGCGGAATGCTACAATAGTTTCAGGGTGCTGTGGATTGGTGAGGCGTTACTACCGCAAAGACGGTTTTTGGGAGGCTCCAACCACAGCTTCTTTGTTGAAATGTTAATCAGTTAGATACCGCCAGACGGTTTATTTAGAACGAGGTTACAAGAGCAAAGAAGTCTGTGGTCCTGAACAGCATCGAAATAAATACGCCGGAGGTATCAAAATGGTTTGTGTTGGAATTGACGTTGCCAAGGATAAGCACGACTGCTGTATTCTCGACTCGGACGGAACGATTCGTGCCGACTGCATTACCATCCCCAATAACATGGATGGCTTCAAGCAGCTGCTTCAGACGATTCGAGACTGTACCAAAAAGTCAGACAAAATAAAAGTAGGACTTGAGGCTACCGGACATTACAGCTACAACATTCTTGGATTTCTTCTTGACAATGACCTGGCCGTCTATGTCATGAATCCTTTGCACACCAACCTGTACCGAAAAAGTCTCAGCCTTCGCAAAACCAAAACCGATCGTGTGGATGCAAGAACGATTGCAACTATGCTATTGTCCGATGTAGACCTCAAGTCCTACACGGATACAGCATACCATAACGAAGAGTTAAAGTCACTAACAAGATACCGATTCGATAAGGTTCGTGAAAGAGCCAAGCTGAAGCAGTCAGTGTCCAGACTGGTCACGATTCTGTTTCCAGAACTGGAGAAGATCGTTCCCTCTCTCCATATTGCTTCGGTTTATGCGCTCCTCAGTGAATATCCCGGTGCAAAACAGATTTCAGAAATTCATCTCACCAAGCTGACAAACCTTCTTGCGACAGCATCCAAGGGTCGTTATGGCAAAGATAAGGCTATCCAGATTCGAGATGCTGCCAGAACTTCCATTGGTTCCGTTATGCCTGCTAAATTTCTGGAACTGAAGCATACCATTAAACTCATTCGGGAACTCACCTCCGAGATTGATGAAATTGAAGTTTCTATTCAGAAAATCATGGATGAACTGAATCCACCGATTCTTTCTATTCCCGGTGTCGGTATCCAGTCAGCAGCCATGATTCTGGCTGAAATCGGTGATTTTTCCAACTTTGAATCTCCTGACAAAATCCTTGCTTACGCTGGCTGCTCTCCATCTACATACCAGTCCGGAAAACTTACAAACTGTTACGCTCACATGGAGAAGCGTGGTTCTCGTTATTTGCGATATGCCCTCTACAACGCAACCAAGTACGTCTGCCACTGGAATCCCGTCTTTGCTGAATATCTTGCCAAGAAACGTGCTGAAGGAAAGCACTACAATGTTGCCTTATCCCATGCCACGAAGAAACTTGTGCGGCTAATCTATGCCTTGCAGAAATCTGGCAAAGCATATCTTGTAGCTGCCTGATTCTCTCCAGAGCCTGAGCCAAATCCAAGAACAACTTAGCTGGCGCAGCGAACCCTTGACAAACCGAAGCATTCAAATGCTATTCTGTTTCTGCGAGGGTTGGCCGGGCTTGCTTTGCTATTCTCTCCGTCGCCCTCGCTGCATTGATTATGGCATTTGAATGCTGTTTGTCAGGGGCAGCGGTCGGCAGACGGATTTTTTCATTTTGGGGCTTGACTTTTAATAGTTAGTCTCCAAATTTTTGCAAACAAAAAAGACCCCATCGGGTCTTGCGTTACGAATCAGCGTTCGTTGTGGCGCTGCTGCTTTTTCTGCCACGCATCCAAAAGCTGAATGATTTTTTCTTCCATTTGCCGAGGCGTATAGCTGCGTGGAAAGTATTTTCGCAGGATGTCGTTTTTGATAGTTACGGTGTCCTGCTCACTCTTCTTTTCCTGCCCCAAAATATCAAACGCCTTTTCATAGGTGAACTCACCACACTGCGCCATCTTCTTTAGTTGCTGAGCCTGCGATACAGATGGGGCATTTTGGGTACCATCCATGGCTTCTAAAAAAGCCCGCTGTTGGCTTTCGTCCAGATAGGACAGTTCCACAGCGGGATTGAAGGAGATCTTCTTTTCGTCTACCATGTCCAGCAGTTCCGGGATGAGGTTGGTCAGACGGATAAAGCGCCGTACCTGATTTCTACTGTCGCCAGCTTCCTGACCAACAATATCGGCAGCTTCCAACTTCCGCCCAACTTGGGCGGAAGTTAAATCTGACCTAGCACCTTGATTTTTTATCGCTTCCAGCTTCATTTTGTAGGCAAGAGCCCTCTCACTGGGCAGGATGTGTTCACGTTGGAGGTTGCTGTCCACCATCAATATCACAGCAGCATCGTCCGACATCTGCCGCACAATGACCGGCAGCGTTTCTAGCCCGGCAAGTTTCGCCGCATACTGGCGGCGATGCCCGGAGATGATCTCGTAGCCGTCACCGTCTGGACGAGGGCGGGCAATCAGCGGAGCCAGCACACCGTACTGTGCGATGCTCTCCACCGTCCGGGTCATGGCTTCATCGTCCAGCACCTTGAAAGGGTGGTTGGTGAAGGGGTGCAGCGCATCAATGGGAATCTGCTGTACCTGCTCCCGCTGTTCCTCCTGTCGGTTTTCTTCGGTGGAGAACAGGTCATCTAGCCCTTTCAGAGCTAAGTTTCCGCTGTCGATCGGCATCCGCCTGCACCTCCTTTGCAAGAGATTTGTAGGCTTCTGCCACCTTACCCTTGGGGTCGTGCTGGAAAATGCTCTTGCCCACGGCACTGGTTTCAGCCGCTCGGACAGAGCGGGGAATGGTCTGTTCAAACACCTTCAGGTGCTTTCCGTATGCCTGCCGGATCAGATTGCTGATCTGCTTTCCGTAGTTGGTGCGGCTGTCCGTCATGGTCAGCAGAATCCCCTCGATTTTCAGCTTCGGGTTGATCTGCCGCCGGACCTTTTGGACGGTCTGCAAAAGCTGTTCCAGACCTTTTGCGGACAGGTATTGCGCCTGCACAGGAATCAGGGCAGCGTCTGCCGCCGCCAGTGCGTTGATGGTGAGCATCCCCAGCGAGGGCATACAGTCCAGCAGAATAAAATCGTACTCCCGCTTGGCACTGTCCAGCACCTGCTTGAGCATCTTTTCCCGGTTCATGCTGTTCACCAACGCCACTTCCAGCCCTGCCAGTTCGATGTTGGCAGGGATCAGGTCAACGCCCTCCGCATGGTGCAGAACGCCCTCACCGGGCTGGATGGGCTGGTCGTTCATGGCTTTTGCCATTAGGGTGGAAAGAGTGGTGGGCAGTTCATCGGGCTGCTGCCAGCCCATACTAATGGTCAAGCTGCCCTGCGGGTCGGTGTCCACCAACAGGACTTTTTTGCCCTCCATTGTCAGCCCGATGCCCAGATTCTCACAGGTAGTGCTTTTCCCCACACCACCTTTTTGATTGGTGACTGCGATAATCGTAGCTTTCTTTGCGATAACATCACCCCGCTTTCGGTGAACCGCGCGCAAAGTCGTGGTTCGTCTTGTTCTGATAGTAGAGGTTTATGGTGGTGGGCGCATTGTAGAGCATCGCCAGCAGATACTGCTTCATGTTCCGCACCGGGACGGTGTTTTCTGCCAGAGAATCCAGCACAAAACGGATGTGGTCGGCGTTCAGCTTTTTCAGCCGACTGCGTACCACCTCGGCGGGCTTGTCATCTCCCGCAATCCGCAACATCTTGCGTTTGGTGGAACAGGTGTCCACAAGCAAATCCACGATCTGGTAGATGGTGTCCTCCTCGTCCGGGCAGAGCCGGAGCAAAAGGTTTACCTCTAACGCCTGATAAAAATAATCCTCAAGCTGCTCCCGGATGCCCCCGGAATAGATAGGGTCAGGATCGTTCCACTCTGTCTTATTCTTATCAGTCTTATTTGCTTGCGGTTTTGGCTGCACCAGAATTGCGCTTTCGGCAGCACCAGAATTGCTGTTTGGGCAATTCTGTACTTGCGCTTTTGGCAAGCCGGAGGAAAAGTCCTTGACATAGATCAGGCTGGGTTTGCCCAGACCACGGCGTTTGCGCTCAATGAGGTCCATGTCCTCCAGTTCCCGGAACAGCTTGACCGCTTTGTGTTCGGCGCAGCAGAGGGATTCCTGCACTTCCCGGACGGTGTAGATGATATACACTCGCCCCTGCTCGTCCAGCCAGCCGTTCTTTGCAGACAGGCTCATGCGGTCCAGCAGGATGCCGTACAGTGTCCGGGCATCGGTGGAGAGCTGCCGGAAGCGGTGGTCTTGGAACAGTGCTTTTGGGATGCGGAAGTAGGAGAACAGTTCGCCCGACTGACCATAAAAGTAGTCCAGCGTCATTTGGTGTGGCCTCGGATTTTCAACTGTATGGGTGTGTTCATGTGGAAAACTATCCCTCCTTCAAAAATGAACGTAAAAATAGGTTGACATTTACAAGAAAGAACGCTTACAATGGTGATAATCAAAGTGTCAACCGATGTAACAGGAGAAGATGCTTGTATGCTCAATGTTTTTTACGGTGATATGCCGAATGTGATTTACAATACAGCAGTCTATTTCAAGAACACTTATGAAGATGCGTGGATCACCGAACCGCTTTCCCGTGAGATGATACAGGACGTAGATCATTCCACCGTGCTGGACGGTGGTGTGATCGACAGCCCCGTATTGGGGAAAATCCCTCCGGTGCAGTTGTCTGGCGGTGTCAAAACGCTGATTCTGGTCGCCAATGAGCCGGATAAGGTGTTCAATGCCTCGACTTGCGGAGATAACTGCGCGAAGTGGCTCTTAAAAATTGCAGAAGAAAAAGATGTTACCATCAACCTCCGCCATCTTATGAATTTTGGAAATGAACCATTTACGATTCATATCTTGAATACGAATCAGATCGTTCACTCGATGAAAGAGCTTATTCCGATTGCCGGACTTTATGTGTGAGGATGCTTTATGGTAGGAGCATATCGAGTCGTTATACAGAACAAGAAAATCAAGTTTGATTTTGAAATACGCCGGAACATCACGATCTTGCGTGGAGATAGCGCCACAGGAAAAACAACGCTCGTGGAGATGATTCGGGAATACGAGGAACTAGGCCCGGACAGTGGAATAGAACTGCAATGCGAGAAGGATTGCGTTGTTCTTTCCGGGCGGCAGTGGAAAAAACAGCTTGCCGACCTTTCGCAGAGTATTGTTTTTATTGATGAAGGGAATGCTTTTACTGCTTCAAAGGAATTTGCCGCAGCGATTCAGAAAACAGACAACTACTATGTGCTCGTCACGCGGGAAGGACTTGAAACATTACCGTACAGCGTAACGGAAATTTACGGCATCCGGACATCCAAACACTTCGGAGACTTGAAACAGACCTACAATGAGTTTTTCCGAATTTACGGAAAGCCGATGGGACTGGAGAAACTAAAACCAACGGCAATCATTACAGAGGATTCCAATTCGGGGTTCCAGTTTTTTCAGGCTGTTTGCGCCGAAAACGGAATTTTCTGCGAATCTGCTGGTGGAAAGTCCAACATTTTCAAAATGCTGTCCGACCGTGCAGGGGAGAATGTTCTGGTGGTTGCAGACGGTGCGGCATTTGGTTCGCAGATGGAGCGCATTATGCAACTACTTGCCCTCCAGCCGGATTCTCATATTTACCTGCCAGAATCGTTTGAATGGTTGATTCTTCGTTCTGGATTGCTCGAAGATGCGGAGGTCGATGAAATTCTGAAATCGCCGGAAAATTATGTGGAAAGCCAGCAGTATTTCAGTTGGGAGCGCTATTTTACGGCTGTGCTGATGCAAAAGACCGCTGACAGCTATCTGAAATATACGAAGTCAAAACTAAATCCGGTGTACTTGCAGGAACACGAAAAGAAAGCTGTTCTTTCGGAGATGTCCCGTATCCAGCTCGACAAGAAAGACATATAAATCCCTACTAAGCAAACAGGACTGCCTCACATACATTGCGCTGTGGAGCAGTCCTGTTCGTTTAATATGTAATTGTCATTGCACCTTCATGGCAGTCCTGTGCATAGGTGCGGAGCAGATCGAGGTGCTTTGAGGATTTTCGGACGATAGCCGTTGCACGGTCGCCGGACATAAACTCAACGACCGCAAGCCGTGGAATCGTCAGTGTGCCACGGATTTTGAAGCCCACAAGGATCTTCTGATTGCACCATCGCTGGATGCTTTGTGCAGAGTAGCCCGTCAGTTCTGAAACTACCGGGGTGGTCAGCAGATCATCATATCCAGCGGTGAGCTTTTCCCACATGGTATACAGCCCTGTTTTTTCCGGCTCTGTAAAATTGAAGCGGATGATCACTGCAGCAGGCTTGTCCGGGTGCCGCTTGGAGCAGCCGTTCTTTCCGATATAAAAGCCCGCTGGCACTTTATACTTTTCGGGGTTATCTTCACGGTCACACAAGTAGGTGATCACATCGTGGGTCGCAATATGGTATTTGCGTGTTTTCTTTCCTGTATTGATACACGGAACGAGACCGGAATCCAGAAGGTATTTTGCGTGTTGCTTGTTGATGCGGGCAACACGGTAGAACTGGTCTTTCGTCATTCCGTTGGGGTATTCTTCGAGAATTTTATAGCACTCTAACAGCGTTCTCATGTTCATCCATCCTTTGCTGCTTTGATTTTGTCAGCGTCAGAAGCAACATATTGTGTGGATGGATTTTGGCTCCCGGAATCTCTCTCGCCCGTTCTCTCCAAAGGGCGTAAAATCTCTTCCAATTCTCTCCAAAAGGCGGATTTTTCTGCGTTTTGGAAAGTGGGTTCAAATCCGCACAGAGCCTAGTGATTTTGGATTTTGATGAAATTTTGAGCGTAAATTCGATGGTTCGTATCTTCTGGCAAAGTGGGCTAATTACCTCTATCTTCCACCAAGTACCGTGAAGCAGGAAAAACTCGAAATCGTTTTGTCCTTAACCGGGCACGTGGGTTCGAATCCCACCATCTCC
>OHZJ01000518.1_pt1 | contig 18302 bp, 19 predicted proteins | sample 1580411 | NCBI WGS metagenome assembly OHZJ01 (sample SAMEA3882519, study PRJEB24775) | human gut metagenome | biome: human-associated habitat; feature: intestine environment; material: feces | place: Netherlands | collected 2009/2010 | reverse complement strand
GTTTAACGAAGTACACAAGCGGAATATGCATATCCTGTTAGACCTGGTGCCGGGACATACATCTGTGGCACATCCCTGGTTTAAGGAGTCCTGTAAGGCAGATCGTAATGAATTTACTGATCGTTATATCTGGACCGACAGCACCTGGGGACAGCTGGAAAACATGGGAAGTCTGTGCGGTATCTCCGAGAGAGAGGGCTCAGTGATCGTGAACTTTTTCGCACACCAGCCGGCACTCAATTACGGATTTTATAAAAAGACACAGGACTGGCAGCAGGATCCCGATGATCCGGGTCCTAAGGCGACGCTTGCAGAGATGGAAAATGTCATGCGGTTCTGGATCGGCATGGGCTGTGACGGCTTCCGTGTGGATATGGCAGGTTCTCTGGTGAAAAATGATGAGGACAGCAAGGGAAACATTGCTCTGTGGAGAAAGGTAAGAGCGTTCCTGGATGCAGAGTTCCCCGAGGCAGTGCTGGTATCCGAATGGGGAGAACCGGACAAGTCCCTGCAGGGCGGCTTCCATATGGACTTTTTACTTCATTTTGGACCGTCTCATTATAACGATCTGTTCCGCTGCGAGGAGCCTTTCTTCTCCGGAAGAGGTAAAGGCGATGTGGCAGCCTTCGTGGAGAAATATAAGGAAAATTATGAAAAGGCACAGCGCAAGGGTCTGATCTGTATTCCCTCCGGCAACCATGATATGGATCGTCTGGCGAGAAGCATTCATGGGGAGGAATTAAAGGTGGCATTTGCATTCCTTCTGTCCATGCCAGGTGCACCGTTCCTGTATTACGGTGATGAGATTGGTATGCGCTATGTGGAAAATCTGCACTCCGTAGAGGGCGGTTACGGACGCACCGGTTCCCGCTCGCCCATGCAGTGGGATCATACCACCAACGCCGGTTTCAGTGCGGCACCGAAGGAAAAACTTTATGTAAAACAGGACGAAGCCACTGACCGTCCCACGGTGGAGGCGCAGATGGCAGATCCGGATTCCCTGTATCATGAGATTCAGAAATTAATTAACATCCGTCAGGCGCACAGCGCATTGCAGAGCCGTGGAGAGATTGAATTCGTCTATGCCGAGGCTGACCAGTATCCGTTGGCCTACCTGCGCAGTGACGACAAGGAGAAGATTCTGGTCATCATCAATCCGGCGGACAGAGAGGCCAGCTTCGACGGAGACTATGCGGTAAAGGAAGCATTGTATACCTTCGGTGGGGAAGCTGCATTTGCAGGCGGAAAAGTTACTGTGCCCGGGGGCAGCGCCGGATTTTATCTGTTGTAGTTGGTGGAATGTATTTTAAAAGAAGTGGATGATCAGTCTGGCGTAGCGGAGGAGCTTTCGAAAAATGATTGCGGCATCTCTAAAAAAATATGCTATAATGAGCGCATGCTAGAGTATAAATGAAAAGAGAACCGTATGAATCAGGTAAATTATCAGAAAGAATTAGAGAAAATTTTAAATACCTTACAGGAGAAGGGCGAGGCAGCGTCGGACTGGCGGCCGCCCCGCCTGTTTCTGCATAGCTGCTGTGCACCATGCAGCAGCTATTGTCTGGAATATCTGTGCCGTTATTTTTTGATCACGGTATTTTATTACAATCCCAACATTTCCTTTTCGGAAGAATACCGAAAGCGCGTGGCGGAGCAGAAGCGTCTGATCGACGCTTATAATAAAGAAGAAAAGGGATGGCCCATCGACATCGTGGAGGGAGATTATGAACCGGAGCGTTTTTATGAGATGGCGAAGGGCTACGAGAACTGTCCCGAAGGGGGAGAGAGGTGTTTTCGCTGCTTCGACCTGCGGCTGCGCAGGACTGCGGAGCTGGCGGCAGATGGCGGTTATGACTATTTTGCCACGACCCTGACCATCAGCCCTCTGAAAAATGCGGCGAAGATCAATGAGATCGGGCAGGCACTGTCCGGGGAATATGGTATCCCCTGGCTGCCCTCGGATTTCAAGAAAAAGAACGGGTATAAGAGATCCATCGAACTGTCCGCAGAGTATGAGCTGTACCGGCAGAATTACTGCGGCTGTGCCTTTTCCAAGGCGGAGCGGGAAGCACAGATTGCAAATGCGTAATTGCGTCTTGCGGGATGAGGAATTTTAGGATATAGTAGAAATATTGAAAACAGCGCAGAAGCGTGAGAGATAGAAATTGTGACTGCACAAGATATTCCGGTACATTACAGGAAGTAACGGAATACCGGCAGATTACTGAAAGGTATGAGGATTGACTGACATGAAGAAATTTTTAGAAATGCTGACAGAGGAAATGCAGCAGGCATTTACCGCAGCAGGCTATGACGGAAGCTTAGGAAAAGTAATGCTTTCCAACCGTCCTGACCTGTGCGAATATCAGTGTAACGGCGCCATGGCGGGAGCCAAGCTGTATAAAAAAGCCCCCATCATGATCGCAAACGACGTGGCAGAGCAGTTAAAAGACAGCAAGGTATTTTCCGAAGTGGTGGCAGTAGCCCCCGGATTCCTGAACCTGAAGGTCAGTGAGGCATTTTTGCTCACCTATTTACAGGGCATGGAGGCAAATGAAAAATTCGGTCTGGAGAAGCCCGAACATCCCAAGAAGATCATTATCGACTACGGCGGCCCCAACGTGGCAAAACCTCTGCATGTGGGACATTTACGTTCCGCAGTGATCGGTGAGAGCGTAAAGCGCATCAGCCGCTATGTGGGACATGAGGTTATCGGTGATGTGCATCTGGGTGACTGGGGATTACAGATGGGTCTGGTCATCACCGGTTTACAGGAGAGACAGCCGGAACTGGTATATTTTGATGAGAACTACGCCGGGGAATATCCCGAGGAAGCTCCGTTTACCATCAGTGAACTGGAGGAAATCTATCCCGCAGCCAGCGCCAAGTCCAAGGAAGATCCCGAGTACAAGGCAAAGGCCATGGAAGCAACCTTCAAATTACAGAGCGGTGTCAGAGGATATCGTGCTCTGTGGAAGCACATTATCAATGTGTCTGTGAACGACCTGAAGAAGAATTATTCCAAATTAAACGTAGAATTCGATCTGTGGAAGGGAGAGAGCGATGTCCATGACATCATCCCGGAGATGGTCGCTTATATGAAGGACAACGGCTATGCACACTTAAGTGAGGGTGCGTTGGTAGTGGATGTCAAGGAAGATACCGACACCAAGGAGATCCCTCCCTGCATGATCTTAAAGTCCGACGGGGCCTCTCTGTACAATACCACAGACCTGGCTACTATTATGGAGCGTATGAAGCTGTATCATCCCGACGAGCTGATCTACGTGGTGGACAAGCGTCAGGAATTGTACTTCGAGCAGGTATTCCGCTGTGCCCGCAAGACGAAATTGGTAGAACCCGAGACCGAGCTGAAGTTCTTGGGCTTCGGTACCATGAACGGCAAGGATGGCAAACCCTTCAAGACCAGACAGGGCGGTGTTATGCGTCTCGAGAACCTGATCAAGGATACCCAGGATGAGATGTACAAAAAGATCAAGGAAGGCCGCGATATGGAAGATGCCGAGGCGAGAAAGGTAGCGGACGTGGTAGCTATCTCCGCGTTAAAATACGGTGATCTGTCCAATCAGGCATCCAAGGATTATGTTTTTGATATCGACCGTTTCACCTCCTTCGAGGGAGATACCGGCCCCTACATCCTGTATACCATTGTGCGAATCAAGTCTATTTTGAATAAATACAAGGAGCAGGGCGGAGACCTGACCGCTGTAAAATTACAGCAGCCCGGTAATGCGTCCGAGAAAGAGCTTGCCATGGAACTGGCACAGTTCAATACCATGATCGCTACCGCTGGAGAAGAACTGGCACCCCATAAGGTATGTGCCTATATTTACGATCTTGCCAATGCGTTCAACCACTTCTATCATGAGACCAAGATCTTAGGTGAAGAGAATGAGGAGCGTAAGCAGGGACTGGTAGCACTTTTAGTGCTGACCAGAGATATCCTGGAGACCTGTATTGATATGCTGGGATTCGAAGCTCCGGAGAAAATGTAATAAAAATAATATCTATTTAGTAAACCCGCTGAAAAACGGGGACACAAAGCCAGATGGGTCTAAGGTCTGAACATAGAGAAAAATCAGACTATGACAGCCGGTTGCAGCAGATTCCTGAGTGTAGGGGAGTATGTTTATCGTGAGCCGTCTGTCAGTGCACATTTTTGGCAGACGGCTTTTATTGTGCCGTAGAAGGGGAAAACGATGTCTTTAAACTATGAGCAGAACGAAAATGACATCCTGAATAAATTATTGCCGGAATATAGACAGCATTCTGTACAAAGAAAAAGCAATCCAGAAGCAGTTACAGGACACATTGGAGAAAGTGAAGCTGAGTAACGAGATCATTTCCTCCATCGCCAGAACTTACCAGTATATTTCACGGATCGATATTCAGGCAGATTATTTCGAAGAGATCAATAACCGGGATACCGAGCATCTGAAGTTCACGAAATCGGGAAAGCTGTCGGAAAGCAATGAAAAGGTATGCAGACAATACGTGGCGGAGGAGTATCAGGAGGCATTTTTCAAATTTGTGGATCTGAAGACCCTGCCGGAACGCATGAAGAATGAAGAGACGTTAGTCCTAGAATACCGGATGAAGGATGGCGACTGGCACAGACTCCGTTTTGTGGAAAAAAAGAGAGACGAAAACGGTGTACTGACCCATGTGCTCTGCCTGATCCGCAGCATCAGCGATACCAAGAAGTGGGAACATGAACTGATGTATCAGGTGGAGGAAGCCAGGAAGGCAGCAGCTTTGAAGGCCCGTTTCCTGTCAAATATGAGTCATGATATCCGGACACCCATGAATGGCATTATCGGCACGCTGAATCTGGCAAACCGTTATCCGGATGATCTGGAGGTACAGAGAAAGTGCCGGGAACAGATCATGACTTCATCGAAGTATCTGGTCTCTATCGTGAATGATATTCTGGATATGAACAAACTGGAGTCGGGAGGTGTAGTGGAACAGGAGATTCCGTTTAATCTGGCAGGGAATCCAATCTATGTGGAGAGACTGCTGACCAATATTTCTGATAATGCGGTTAAATTTACCGGACCGGGCGGCAGTGTGCGTGTCTGGTGTGCAGAAAAATATGCGGACGAGGAGCGGGTAGTCTATGAATTCGGCTGTGCCGATTTTGGTATCGGCATGAGTGAAACCTTTCTGGAACATGCTTTTGAACCGTTCACGCAGGAGAATGAGACCAGCAGATCCAGGTACGAAGGCACAGGACTGGGACTTGCCATTGCAAAGAAAATCGTGGACAGGCTGGATGGAGACATTGCCATAGAGAGTAAAAAAGGCGTCGGAACTACTGTGACCATGACACTTCCGTTCAAAATCGGGGAACCGGTGGAGAAGGAGAAGAACGTAAACTATGAGGAAATCCCGGTGGAAGGTCTGCGGGCGCTGTTAGCAGAGGACAATGAACTCAACATGGAGATCACAAAATTCATGCTGGAGGATTACGGGATCCACGTAGAGTGCGCTGCAGACGGAGAAGAGGCGGTACAAAAGTTCAAAAATCTGAGCTGGGATATTACGATGTGATCTTCATGGACATTATGATGCCGAAGCTAAATGGCTGGGATGCCACCCGCAGGATCCGGTCCATGAAACGGTCGGATGCCGGAAATGTCCCCATCATTGCCATGAGCGCCAATGCCTTTGCGGAAGACATTATCAACAGCCGATGGATGAAAAGAAGCTGTTGGAAACAGTGAAGGAATGCATTATGTTCCGGGACCATTCCTGAAGAAACAGCATAGAAACAGCCTAGAAAAGGGCAGAGGATATCCTCTGTCCTTTTCCTATATTAGGATGACTTATCGTGCAACATTACGTACTGAAAATGGTGGGACAACCGGATATAATAGCTACAAAGACAGGAGTTTTTTCTGTGAAGCATGTGGCCTACATTATGGAAAGGAGAAAAATTATGATTTCATTTATATTGTGTCTGTTGCTGTTAACCATTTTATTCGGAATCGCATATAAGATTACCGGGGCAATTTTAAAGGCCTGTGTGTGGCTGCTGATCCTGTTGCCCATCGGCCTCATCCTGTCGGGCGTGGGAGTGATCTTCTGCTGTACAATCATTTTAATACCGGTAGGGATCGGAATTATCAAGGCCGGGATCCGGATGATATTGCCGGGGTAAAGAAATAAAATGATAACAGACTGCCTGATGTGTGGTAAAATAAAGTTATCGCATATCAGGCAGTTTCATTATTATTGATATATAGTATTGATAAATCAGGAAAGGTGATGGCATATGGAGATCAAAAGTATACTGATCAAAGATACAACGAGAGAAGAGCGGATCCGCATTATACAGGAGGGTTTGAACCAGTGCGGTGGAGCCTGTGACTTCTGCAACGGTTGTGATAATCTGGGCGGTGGTTCCGTGGATACATTTTATGAACCGTACATTAACGGGGAGAAGGAACTGCGGCAGCTGAATGAGGAATACAGAAGCAACATGGGACTGGTGAGATAGGAGACGGGCTATGTTTTTCATACCGTGTATTAAGTGGAATAAGCACTATTATGTGCGGACAAGCTGCTGTAATACGCTGTATGAACTGGATCCGGAGATGGGAAAGGCCATTGCCCGGGGAGAGCAGGTACTGATTCGCCCGGAGCATTTGCAGAGAATTTCAAAAGTGACCTATGGGTATAACTATAAACATTGCAATTACTGTGGGTATGAGACAGCAGAAAATTTTGAGTATTGCCCAAAGTGCGGTAAGAAATTTTAAAAGCGAGAGGGGACGTGAATCTGTCTCGATTTCAAAAGGGAGTGTTACTCACAAGGACCATTGTCTTTCCAGGCACCTTTCCATTTTGGTTTTTCTGTGGAACGTTTTGGTAGATTCATAGTGTTCATCAGGCGGTCCACTCTGCCGAGACTGATGTTTATGCCATAATCACGTTCTAATACACGACGGATCTTGTAAGCACCAAGAGAGTTATCGTAATCAGTATAGATTTGTAAAAGGTGCTTACGAATCAACGGATTTTCTTTTGTACGAGGTGCTAAATCTGAATAAAAGTGCTTGTAATAAGTACTGCGATTTATGCGAAGAACTCGACAAAGAGTTTTGATATCGTATTGATGACGCAGCTTATGCACGGCATCTAATCGTTGCTTGAGTGTGGCGTGAATATGGCAATCGCTTTTTTTAGTATTTGGTTTTCTTCTTCCAGCTGAGCCATACGTTTTTGAAGCTCTTTCACCTGCTTTGCAGTAAGAACTTCACCGTCATCAGTTTCAACAGTTGAATACTGTTTGACCCATCTGGAAAGAGCAGTTTGAGATACGCCGTACTCTTTGATAAGAGAGGCCTGAGTTTTACCATTGTGGTAAAGCTCAACGAGGGTTCGTTTGAAATCCTCATCGTAATGTTGTTTTGTGGACATAAAAGATACCTCCTTTTGGTGTCTATGTTAATAGTAAGTCTATTTAACCAATGTGTCCACTTTTATAAGTATAATGCAGGTAGTACACATGATAAGAATTGCTGTTTGTGATGATGAAAATGTAATTGTGAATCAGATAGAGCATATAATTTCTGAAGTATGCAAGCGGGAAAGCATTCCCGTGAATATTGATGTTTTTTACAGTGGTAGGGAACTCAAAAGGCAGGTTACATCAGGAACAAAGTATGACATCATCTTTTTGGATATTCAGATGAAGGGTGGCGATGGCATCACTGCGGCTGAAAATATACGGAAGGTGGATGATAATGTACTTCTGATTTATGTATCAGGCTATGATAAATATATGATGGAATTGTTCCGGTTGGATGTATTTGGATTTATAAAGAAACCAATCGATGAGGAGATATTGACAAAGACATTTCTGGAAACTTATCAGAGAGTCTGCAGTAAAATGGTCTATTTTACCTTTTCTTATAAGCATGAAGAATATAAAATTCTATGTAAAGAGATTTTATACTTTGAAAGCAATGCCAGGAAAGTTACAATATATACGCAAAACGGGGAGCATTACACATTTAACGGGAAACTGTCAGAGATAGAACAAAAAATGTCAGATGGAAAAATACCTTTTTTGAGAGTACATCAGTCTTATCTGGTAAATTATTATTTGATTAGATCAAGGACAAAAATAGAAATAACGTTGGTAAATGGGAAGAAACTGCCTATAAGCGAAGAACGGCAGAAATACTTTAACCAACAATACAGCCATCTTCTGGGAGGGGAAATCAATGTATAATCAAATAGAAGATATTCTATTAAATATTTCTATTGTTATCGCAACCGTATGGATTGTAAAAAGATTTTGGGGAAGCTTTTTTGAAGAAAAGCAGAATAGTATACTTTCTGTTTCTCTGTGGATTGTTTATTGCATATTCCAATTTTTCTTTGGTTATCATAATGGGCGCCTGCAAATTTTTGCAACCATTCTGAACATTTTACTGATTCTGTCCATAGCGATGGTTGCCTACCAAAGCCGTGGAAAGGAAAAATACTTTTTATTGGCTACATTCTATGCAGGCTGGTCGTTGATTGAGGTCTTTGTCTTTTCCCTAATCAATAGCTTTGACATAGGGGAAAGCCAGCAAAGGGATATTATTGGGTTGGTATTATCGAACATCCTGATGATCCTTTCTGTATATGCACTGTCGATGGTGGCAGAAAAAAGAAAGGAGAGTCCGGTACCGGGAAAATATTATTTTTTTCTCCTGTTGGTGCCAGTGGGAAGCATAGTCATTGCAATCAATGAATTTTGCTCAGAAGGAAAGTCCTTTTTTGCTGTTATCACTATCAGCATTCTTATCTTATTTAATGTCATTATTTTTGAATTGTATGTAAAAATAAATAAAGTTTTTGCTTATGAAAAAGAACATACAGTTTATGCCCAGCAATTTGATATGATCGAAAAAATTACGGTATCGCAAAAAAAGATGTTGGAGGAATTTTATGAGGACAGGCACAATCTGCTGAATAAACTTATTGTTTTAAAAAACAGCGTTGAAAACAGTGATAAAGAGTCTGTAATCAGAAACCTGAATCAGATTATCAAAAACAGCAATATTTCCGAAAACATTTCCAATACCGGCAACAGTACCATTGATTGTCTGATTAATTTCAAATATGCCGTTGCTAAGGAATACGGGATTACATTTCAGTTAAAAATATTTATTCCAGAGGAGCTTTCCATGGAACCATGTGATATTGGCATAGCACTGGGAAATGCACTGGATAATGCAATAGAAGCTGTCCGGGACTGCAGGCAGCACCAAAAGGTGATAGAAATATCCATGGGAGTGAAAAAGCAGGCGCTGGTCATGCTGATAAAGAATCCATATGAGCATGTCTTAAAAAACGACAGAAGCGGAAAATATCAATCCACAAAAACAGAAAGCGGCAGACATGGATATGGATTAAATTCCATAGCAAGAATTGCAGAAAAGTACCAGGGCGAAATTCTAGTGGAAGCACAGGATTCTGTATTTTGCCTGACCGTTGTTATGAATTTGCCGGAAAATTGACAGCTATTGCCGTATTTTTGACATATTAGGGATTATTTTGAGGGGAATATGATACCTGACTTTGGGAGTTGAATCTTAAAATATGGTGCTAAGCCACGGATTAAAACCTGTGGCTTAGCATTTTTTCTGATGTCTCCGTCGTTTAAAAAGTAGGAACTTAACGGCAGGCCGATAAGTGCTGAAAATTCTTTTATAAATTTAGAACCCCGTGCAAGGTTGATATACTTTCGGTCTGATATTTTACAACTCGGAACTCATGGATAAAATTAAAGATATCCTAAAGACGGATGACCGTTGTCATGAATCTACTGGAAAATTGACAGCTATTGCCGTATTTTTGACATATTAGTGATTATCTTGCGGGGAATATGATATGATTACAAAATAGTTCATTAAGGGGGTATACATAATGAAGAAAAATGAAAAGAAAACTGTATTAGCAAAAGCATTAACATCCGTTGCTGATGGAATGTTATCAAAAGCTGCAAACAGCAGATGTGCACTCATATACCATCAGCCTAAACAGCCGGAAGAAGTGAGGAAATTCAGGAAAAACAAATAAATGAGAAAAGTAGCAAAGTTGTTGACAGATTATGTTATCAAAAAGAGCATGGTTGATGAAGCAGATCGGGAAGTCTATGAATATGGATTTGTCATAACCTTGGAAGTTGGGTTATTTTTGGTTGCAAGCTTGTTCATCGCACTGAAACTCGATATGGTCTTAGAAGGGATATTTTTCTTTGTGATTTTCTCACCATTGCGTTCCTATGCAGGTGGTTTGCATTTGGAAAAATTCTGGATATGCTTTGTTTTGTCATGCTTAACATATATTACTACTCTGCTTGTAGTTAAGAATCTCTGTTTACATGAATTTGTTTCACTTATTGTATTATTCGCCCTGGAAGTATTTGTGTATGTGTTATATCCAGTTGAGAACAGAAACAGGGAGATAAACGAAGAAGAGAACAAGTGTTTTAAAATAAAGCTGATGAAATATTTATGCTTGGATTTTTTTATCGGAATAGTTTGCACTATATTTGAAAAGGATAGCTACTTCTTGGAGCTAAATATAATATTTTTAATAGTTGTAATCACAATGCTGATAGGGAAATGCAGAAATCATTTGAAAAATGTATGTAAAAGCTATGTTCCAGGAAAAGGTCTCTGGTAGCTGGGTCAATGTGGAATCATGGGAAGATTCGAGCAATACCATAACAGCATCTGGCTTGGAAATATATCTGGTTTCCAGAGGTACATATCGAGTTACAATGACGTGTAGTGTTAATGGAGAAATTAAAACGGCAACATCGGCAGAAAAGAATTATCAGTTTGTAGAAAAATGTAATGTGTATTGCAGGTGGGGAAATCTGCTTTGCAACTATGGATGGGAGTGGTGCCCATGAAGAGTCTATAATGGCGAGAAATTTGAGAAGTGAAACGGAGGAGATTTTGAATGAAAATATTGACAAAAGTTATGGATTTACTTGCATTATCGGTTATCTTGTCTTTTATGATTTTGATGTTTTCAGGATGCCAGATGGCTTCCGGTACTCTTTCCGAAAAGGAAATTACTGTGTTTAACACAGAATTTTTCAATGGTGACATAACGAACATGAACAATATGCTGTTATCCAGCGAGTATAGTCAACCAGATGAAATTAACTTGTTTGAGTTATTTTATAATGGCGTTGGAGGAGCGTTTGGCGAAGTATCGGAGGATGAACTGTCAATGCTGACAGAGTTATGTAGTGATGCCCCGTATTTGGATATCATAAAAATCACAGCAAATGAAATGGATGCTTTTTTGCAGGAAAAAATGGGAATAAGTCTGGCGGAGACAAAAAAGACAGGCTTGGACAGTTTCTATTATTTGGAGCAATATGACAGTTACTATCTGATTATGGGAGACTCGAATTTTGATTGGTGTATGGTTACTTCCGGAACTTGGGAGTCAAATAACAAACTCATACTGAAATACGAAAAAGAGTATGAGGGGGGGCAATGGGTGGTCATTTTACAAAAGACGGATGATGGTTATTTGTTTATTTCTAACCAGAAGGCAGATTAAACAAGTTCAGACGAGAAAGAGAGGTATTTTATGTCTTCTTGTTGTCAGGTATATGATCCTACTAAGGTTACCGAGGAGGCAATAGATGCAACGGCAAATATTTTTTATACTTCTGGAGGTAAATCTAAAACGGATATTGTAATGTATAAACCATCATCTACAACTTATGATTATATTTGGGGTGCCTTTTTCTCAAGCTGTAGTGGTAATGGAACAAAAGATCATTCTACGCAGCCTGCTTTGAAAGCTGTAAGTTGCACAGATATTGCAACTGGTGCGGGAGGACATCGTTACGGGCTATGTCAAATGGGTGCCGCATTGCGTGCAAAAAATGGTGATTCCGCATCGAATATTTTGTTGTATTATTACACTGATTGCAGGATCATATCCTGCACATTAAAATAGAAAATGTGCCAGAAAGAGATTAAGACGAGTATGGGTAAGATGAAAAATAAGGTTTTGCCGGTCTCTGTTCTTGTGTTGTTTATGCTGATGTGCATCAATGCGTGTGGAATATCGAAATCCAGGGATAGTGCTGATATGGTCTCAGAGCTTAATAACAGGATTATAGAAAAGGTAGCAGAGAATTACGAAGAAGGTAACATCAGTGCATTAGATATTGTTATAGTTCGGATTGATTTTGGTTCTTTCTCGCAAGATAATGCCAGTGAAATATTCGTGTTATGCAAGATTTTGAATACCCCTCATGTTGCAGGATTGGATAAAACGGTGGGTATCCTTTTAGATGCTGATTCATTAGAAATGGTAGCATATAAGGAGTTTGCGGCTGATAAAGTAGTTATAAACTGTATTCAAGCGAGTGACGGACAAAGCAGAATATTGGTATCAAAAACCACAACATATCAAGGAATATCAACACAGGAAATTCAGCTTTTAGCTGTCGAAGGCAGTCAATGGGTAGAAATTCCGATAGATGCGCTAAAGATCATTGGAGATGAATCTTTTTATTATATGGATATAGTAGATGATTTGATTATTGTGGCATCTGAGGATAAATTGATAAGTTCTGAAGAAATCGTAGCAGTATTAAAGTGGAACCCTGAGACAGAGCAGTTTGTTTTGGAACAGTAACGGGTTTGGCGGTGTGCAAGTCCAAATTATTAAATAACAATGTGCATAAAGAAAAGCGGAAATCTGGCTATATTAGATGAAATCACCATGACCACTAATTCCTTTGTCTATCAGAATGCTGAAAGCGGTGATGCTAAAGTTTAATTTTTATTTAAAACCGTATTTTCCAAAGAGGGAAGAAGTTCGGCAACCGTAACTTTTTCCACGGAGTCAGCTTTCGTACCTTTTGTTTTAGGCTTCTTAACCCTGGTTTTAAGAGGAGAAAACCGGCGCATTTTAAACTCTGGTTTAACCATTATCACCGTCAGAAATCCAGAAGTAAACAAAAGTAAACATATTATTTGATACTTTGAGAAATCAAAAAAATCGGAAACGCTGTATTTATCAGCATTTCCGACCCTTTTAACCTAATAGCGAGAGGGGGATTCGAACCCTCGACACTGCGGGTATGAACCGCATGCTCTAGCCAACTGAGCTATCTCGCCATATGACCAACCGAAGTTGGAATGGAACCTATAGGGCTCGAACCTATGACCCTCTGCTTGTAAGGCAGATGCTCTCCCAGCTGAGCTAAGATTCCATTTCGTTGCTCTCGCAACCGACCTGTTCAGTATACAATGCGTGTCCCACTTTGTCAACACGTTTTTTGATATTTTTGTAAAAATTTTGTATGCAATTAGAACAATAATAGCAAAAAGCAGGAAATTACAGGGCTTTCTTTACACTGATAGCCTTCATGGGGCACATTTCCTGACAACAGAAGCAGGAGATGCAGCCTTTTCTCTTGAATTTCGCCTTGCGATTTTCGATTCTGATGACATGTGCCGGACAGCTTTCCGCACATTTTCCGCATCCCACGCATTTCTCCGGGGTCAGCTGCGGATAGGATTTCAACAGTCGGGAAGCCACGAACATGAAAGGCTTGCGTAAAAATTTCGGCACACCGTTGGTAAAATCTAATTTTATGGTATCCGGCTTCTGAAAAGGAGATAAGCCTTCCGGAACCGGATCTCCCACAAGCGCCAACTCCTTAGGGCGAGCCAGACCTTTTTCCAGTGCCTGACGCAGCATGACGATCTCTGTAGGTTCTAATCCCATAAGTTTTGCGGCGAAGCAGTCCTGGGTATAGAAATCTTTTGCCGCCAGCAGCATATGCAAAGGATGCGAAGTGCCGCCGGTGGGACCGTTACCCTCCATGGCATCAATGGCGTCAATGACGGTGAGATTGGGAGCTACGGTCTGAGCCAGCTCCAAGAGCATGTTGGAGAAATCTTCGATCTCCGGCCAGCGGTAGTGCATCTGGGGCTTTTCCAGACCGGGGATGGTGCCGAAGAGATTCTTGATGCCGCCGGAATAGCCGGTCATGGCATGGGTCTTCAGTTTACAGATATTAATGATATAATCGGCTTCCACGATAGGAGTGATCAGGTGGAAACTGTGATTTTTAAATCCTGCCGGACAATTTACGGTCTGTGCGGAAAAGTCCATGTTGAGTTCAGCACCTTCGCCCAGAGTATCCATGCCGCATACGTGATATACGTGTTTCATGGCTTCGGCATTGTAGAGACCGCCGGAACTTTCCGCAATGGTGATGTGCTGCATGCCCTGCTCTCGCAGCCACCTGATCACAGCTTTTATGACCAGAGGGTGGGTCGTGGCGGGAAAATCCGGGGATTTCGCCATGACGAGATTCGGCTTGATGACGATCTTCATCTCCGGGCGCAAGTCTGCGGCGATGTTCAAAGCCTCCATACTTTTGCAGATGGCGGGATAGATCAGTTCTTCGTTATATTCCGGTACGATGTGTAATGTCTGTATCATAATGACCTCTAAAGTGGTTTATTTTCTATATAGTACATGAATTTACTTGTTTTTTCAATGCTTCCGTGCTATACTACGAAATGTTGTTGAGATTTGATGGAAGAAATCAGAAGCGCATCGCAATGATTTCTTTTTTTGTGCTAAAAAGGAGTATTTTGTGAGTTATTTTTTGGAAAATGAAGAAGTGGAAAAAGTAGAAGAGGTAAAGGAGCAGGACGGTATCGCATCGATCGAGCCGTTGTTGGATAACCGTATCGTCCGTGCGATTCGTGAGATGGGTTTTGAGAAGCTGTCTCCGATCCAGGAGCAGGCGATTCCCTATTTATTACAGGGTGAGGACATTATCGGACAGGCACAGACCGGAACGGGCAAGACTGCTGCATTCGGCATTCCGGCGATCCAGCACATCAATCCGGATGTGAAAAAGTTACAGACCATTATCTTGTGCCCCACCAGAGAACTGGCGATCCAGGCAGCGGAAGAACTGCGGAAGATCGCAAAATACATGCACGGCATTAAGGTGCTGCCGGTCTACGGCGGACAGGATATCAGCCGTCAGATCGCGGGACTGCGGGGCGTGCAGATCATCGTGGGAACCCCGGGACGTGTCATGGACCATATGCGCAGACGCACCATTAAGCTGGATCTGGTGAACATGGTGGTACTGGATGAAGCGGATGAGATGCTCAACATGGGCTTCCGTGAGGATATGGAGCTGATCCTTGGTCAGATCCCCGGAGAGCACCAGACCGCTCTGTTCTCCGCGACCATGCCGAAGCCGATCCTGGAGATCACAGACCGTTTCCAGAACGATGCGAAATTAGTAAAGGTGGCAGCGCAGGAGCTGACCATTCCCCTGGTATCCCAGAAATTCTACCGTGTGAAAAATCAGGACAAGGATGCCGCCTGCGTAAGACTGTTAGAGTATTATCAGCCGAAGCTGACCCTGATCTTTTGTAATACGAAGAAAAAGGTGGACGAGCTGTCGGATTTATTAAAGGAGCAGGGATTCCAGGCGGAAGGACTGCATGGAGATCTGTCCCAGGCGCAGCGTGACGCGGTCATGAAGCGTTTTCGTAACGGTGGAACCAGTATCCTGATCGCTACGGATGTGGCAGCCAGAGGTATTGATGTGGATGATGTGGAAGCTGTCATCAATTACGATATTCCGCAGGATATCGAGTACTATGTGCACCGTATCGGCAGAACCGGTCGTGCCGGCAGAAAGGGCAGATCCTTCACTTTTGCCAATAGCAGGGAGATCTACAAGATCCGCGAGATCGAGAGAGTCTGCCACACCACCATCACGGAGAAAAAGCTTCCCGGTGCTGCGAAGGTGCTGAAAGCGAAAGCAGACAAATATCTGAACAAGGCATGGGAACTGCATGAGCATGAAGACATCGAGCTGATGAAGAGCTTTTTACAGCGGAAGATGGAAGAGGAAGGCTGTGATGCACTGGAGCTGGCAGCTGCCATGCTGAAATTACAGGTCGGTGACAAGGGCGAGGAGATCGCCGCAGATGAATATACAAAGCGTGGCAATCGCTTCGGGGACAGAGGCCGGTCCGGCAGAGACGATGGTGAAGGTCGCAGCTTCGGCAGAGGAGACGGAAGACGGAAGCTTGGCCGTGAAGACGGGGAACGCAGAAGATTCGGCCGCAGTGACAGAGATCGCAGAGACGATGGCAGCACCGGTTTCGGTGAGGACAGAAGACGCCGCAGAGATGAAAACCGTGAGGATGGAAGAAAATGGGGCGGCTGTGACAAAAAGACGGCTGACCGCAAATACTCTGGGGACAGAGCGGAGAGAGAAGCGAAAAAGAGAAAGAAACGGGAAGAGCCGGGCATCGGTAACAGCTTCCCCAAGAGAAAAAAATCTTAAGTAGATGAGGAATTTTATGTATTTGCCGCAAAAGCCGCAGTTGTGCTTTTGCGGCAAATCGTGTATAGTTAGGGAAGAATGCATAGGCAATAACAGAAAGGTCTGCGGTATGAAAACACTGAAAAAACAGATACCATATATTTTGCTGGGAGCGACGCTTCTGCTCCTGCTTGGCTTGAATATCATCAGTCAGGATCACTGGCTGGATTCAGATATGGCGGCGGAGATGATCTTTTCCCGGATCCTTTCCGAAGAACACCACATTTTTTCCACGACAAACTGGTATTATTCCACGGAATTCCGCGTGTTGTATACACAGCTGATCATGGGACCGCTGTTTCGCATCTGCAGCAACTGGCATGTGATCCGCACGATCACGAACCTGGTATTTTATGGATTGATGCTGGCTTCCTATTATTATTTTATGAAGCCGTTAAAAGTATCCCGCGGACTTACAGTGTTAAGCTCCTGTCTGCTGCTGTTGCCTTTTTCCGAGACTATGATGACGCATATGCAGATGGGTAATACCTACATGTCCCACGTGATCCTGGTGCTGTGGTTCTTCGGTATGTATCTGCGGTTGTGTAGCGGAGAATATCATGCAAAACGCAAGGTCAGCCTGTGGATATTCTATGTGCTGCTTGCTATCGTCTGTGGAATGTCCGGCGTGCGTTACCTGCTGGCATTGCAGTGTCCTCTGGTACTGACTTCCTTTTTCTATCTGCTGGGCGGTGAGGAATTTCAGAGTTTCCGAGGAGAGATGACAAAGGAGCATTTCCAAACTCTATTTTCTACGGACAGGATGCGGTATTTTCTCTATAGTCTGGCAGGGGCATTTTTCGCAGTCGTGGGATATGGCATCAATGTAGTGTTCATCAGTCACAAATACGTATTCCAGACCTATGGCGCCACGAACTTCATCGCATTGTATCACGGTGTGTTATTTGACCGGATCCAAAATGCGGTGGGGTGTCTGCTGATGCTTTTTGGCTATATTCCGGATAAGGGATTTTTATCCCTGCGGGGTGTTGTGACGATGGCAGCCTTCGTGCTGCTTGGCATCTACGGATACGTTACGGTCAAAAGCGGGAAAATGCAGCGTGTCACGGGATTTCGCAGTCTGATCACACTGTTTTTGAAAGTCAGTTTTGTACTGAATCTGTTTGTGTTTATTTTTACCACCAGTACCATGGTGCCGCGGTATTATATCACGATCTTCATTTTCGCCCTGCCGGTATTGTGTTTTTATCTGGAAGAGGAAAAAATGCCCTTTGACAGATTTGCGGTGGCGGCACTGCTTACTATCTGTCTGATCCTCGGAACGGGGAAAACGGTGATGTCTTTCCTGACGGTGGACAAGAACGAGACGAAGCGTCCAGTGGCGGAATTCCTTGCGGGGAACGGATATGATTTCGGCTTCGCTACTTATAATAATGCCAATATCATCACGGAGCTTACGAATGGTGAAGTGGAGATCGGCAACATCGGAGATCCCGAGCACCTGGAGTATTTCAAGTGGTCTTCGCCTATGAAATATTATGAGGAAGGGTATCATGCCGGGGAGACATTCCTGCTCCTGACGGCGGAGGAGTGTGCGGAATATGCAGAGGCTCCGGCATTAAATCAGGGCGAAAAGGTATATGAGGACGGCAGTTATACCGTCTATGTATTCGACAGCACGGAGGATCTGATGGATTGTGCTGTGGCGAGACAATAATGACAGAGATTTGGCATATTGCAGACGATATTGGCGCCCGGCACTGGCCGCAACGGGACAGAACGGTTTGGGGACTGGCTGGTTGGAGAAGCCGGTGAGACACAGGGATGCCGGTATTTTTTTAAAAATAGCGTCTGCGGAAAGGTTGTAAGTATGAGAATCGGAATGGGATATGACGTA
>OHZJ01000509.1_pt1 | contig 18557 bp, 15 predicted proteins | sample 1580411 | NCBI WGS metagenome assembly OHZJ01 (sample SAMEA3882519, study PRJEB24775) | human gut metagenome | biome: human-associated habitat; feature: intestine environment; material: feces | place: Netherlands | collected 2009/2010 | reverse complement strand
TTTTCCAAGAATGAACTGGGAGAGCTGCTGGAAAACAGCGGCTTTCCTTTTCTGCACTTTTATTACCCGTACCCGGATTACAAATTTCCTACAGAAATTTTTACAGATGAGAGCCTTTATACCAATTCCTATGGAAGAAACTATCCGGTGTACACAGATAAGACAGCGGATCTTTTCTCAGAACATGCAGGGGTAAAAGCTTTTGAAAAAGAGAAGATCCTGAGCAGTTTTGTGAATTCTTTCCTTGTGGAGGCCGGAAGAACAGAAAGACAGGAGAAGGAAGAAATTCTCTATGTAAAACTGAATCAGGAACGAAAGGAAAAGTTTCGGCTTCTGACAAAGATCGTTCGTGAGAACGGAGAGGTCCGTGCAGAAAAAGAGGCCATGGTGCCTGAGGCAGAGTGGTTCCTGAAGACCCTGGAAAAGCTTGGAGCGGAAAAAACAGGCTCTGATAAATATAAAAATCTTCCATGCAAGGCAGAAAACGGAAAAGTCAGCTATCCGCTTCTTACCGGAAAAACTCTTCATCAGGAAATCGCTGAACTTGCTCATGAAGGAAAAACCGGGGAGCTCAAAGGACTTCTTAAGAATTTCCATCGGGATTTTTTCCAGTCCCGCAGGATCATGGATTACAGAACGAAAGAGTTCTGTGAGGTATTTGGAAAATATCCCGGAAGAACAGATTATGAATGTGTCTGCCCTGCCAATGTGGATCTGATCTGCAGTAATATTTTCATGGGTGAAAGCCAAAATCAGATCATTGATTATGAATGGATGTTTGATTTTCCTGTACCGGTGAATTTCATTATGTGGCGTCTGATCCATGAACTGTATACTCATATTCCGGAGCTGCCACAGCTGATACATGAAGATGATATGATGGCAGAATTTGAAATCGGTTACACAGATTATGAGATCTTCATGAAATGGACCATGCATTTTGTTTATGAGTATGTTGGATGTGGATCCCTGCTTCCGTTTGAACAGAAAAAAGTACCGGTTTCCGTAACAGAGCTGGTGAACAGAGAAAGAGAAAAACACCAGATGCACAGTAAGATTTACTATGATCTTGGTGAGGGCTTCTGTGAAGAACATACGCTTTATGCAGAGGGAAAACTTACAGGAAACCGTTTTCGGGTGGAGTTTGATCTTTCCGAAATTGAGGGGATAAAGAATCTCCGATGGAATCCGGCAAACGGTCATTTCCTGAAAGTAAAAGTAGAGCGCCTGGACTGCGGATGCAGTGCAGAACTTGTGCCGCAGGGTGTTCATATGAAGGTGGACAACAGTATAACCGCATTTTTTACAACCGATGGTTTTTATCTTATTCACGTTACACACCCGGAAAATGTAGATAAGATCGTAATTGAGGGAAAACTTGACTGTCTGGAGCTTCCGGATGTGGAAAAGCTTCTGGCATTTGAAAAAGAGCGTGAAGTACGAAGAGAACAGGAGCGTGTCAGAAAAGAGGCTGAACGTGCCGCAAAGCAGGCAGCAGAGGAAGCAAGAAAGCAGTATGAAGCAAGTCTTGCAAATGCGGAGGAAGCCAAGAAGCAGGTGCTTCAGGAGGCAAGACAGACCGCAGATGCAGAATATAAGCGGATTGTATCAGATGCTGAAAAGACCGCAAAACAGGTAAAGGAAGATGCAATCACAGATGCAGAGAACCAGAAGGCACAGATACTTAAAAAAGCAGAAAAAGATATTGCCGATATGGTTGTTGATGCAACGGTCAAGATTGTTGGAGAGAAAAAAGGTGCAGACGTGGATAACGCGCTGTACGACAAATTTTTAGATAAAGCAGGTGATGAAACGTGATTCGAGCAGCGAAGGACTATGCAGCGGATTTGAAGCTCGTTGAAAACGCGAAGTCAAATCTGCAGAGCGTAAAGGATATTTTAGAGGCAGTTCCACAGATCGGTGTGGAGTTTGAAGATCCAACCGTGTCGTTAGAGAAGAAGCATCTGGTAATCGACCGGGTGTTCCCGAAGGAGATCCGGAACTTCTTAAAGGTGTTGTGTGACAATGGCGATTTCGGATTGTTAGATGAGATCGAGCAGGCATACATGGAGCTGACGAAGACACCGGAGAAGGTGGAGGCACAGGCAGAACTCACATATGTGACACCACCGACACCGGAGCAGATGGAACGGATCCGGTTGTTCCTTGCGAAGGAATACAACAATCCGGATATCAAGATCGTTGGCAAGGAAGATGCATCCATCAAGAGTGGATTCATCATCCGTGTTGGAAACAAAGAGTACGACTGGAGCGAACAGGGACGTATCGACCAGCTGCAGAAGCATATCAATCAGTCGTTGGCAGGCAAGAAGCTGGCAACCGTCAGTGAGGAGAGCATCATTTCCATCCTGCGTGCCGATATCGCAGATTTTGAGCTGGCAGCAAAGGATAAGGAGATCGGTGTTGTCAACTGGGTTGGTGATGGTATCGCGAACGTCGATGGTATCGACCATGCATTTTACGGAGAGATCGTTCTCTTTGATTGTGGTGTCAAGGGTATGGTACAGGATGTAAGACGGGATGAGATCGGTGTTATTCTGTTTGGCCGTGATACAGAGATCAAGGAAGGCAGCCGTGTCGTTCGTACCGGTAAGATGGCCGGTATCCCGGTTGGAGATGCATTCCTTGGAAGAATCGTAGATGCACTTGGTGCGCCGATTGACGGACAGGGTGACATCGCGCAGGATGGTTACCGTCCAATCGAGAACCCTGCACCAAGTATTGTAGATCGTAAATCCGTATCGGTTCCTATGGAGACCGGTATTTTGTCAATCGATTCGATGTTCCCGATCGGTCGAGGACAGCGAGAGCTGATCATCGGTGACAGACAGACCGGTAAGACATCACTCGCAATTGACACCATCCTGAACCAGAAAGGTAAGGATGTAATCTGTATTTATGTAGCAATCGGACAGAAGGCATCGACAATTGCGAAGTTAGTGAATACATTGAAGAAAAATGATGCGCTGGATTATACGATCGTCGTTGCGGCAACAGCATCCGATCCGGCACCGTTGCAGTATATCGCACCATATGCAGGTACAGCACTTGCAGAGTATTTTATGTATCAGGGCAAGGATGTTCTCATCGTATATGATGATCTGTCCAAGCATGCGGTAGCTTACCGTGCACTGTCCCTGTTACTGGAGCGTTCTCCCGGACGTGAGGCATATCCCGGAGACGTATTCTATTTACATTCCAGACTGCTGGAGCGTTCCGCAAGACTGAGCGCAGACAAGGGCGGCGGTTCCATTACCGCACTGCCGATCATCGAGACTCAGGCAGGCGATGTATCCGCATACATTCCGACCAACGTTATCTCCATCACGGACGGTCAGATTTTCCTGGAGAGTGATCTGTTCTTCTCCGGTATGAGACCCGCAGTCAATGTCGGTCTGTCTGTATCCCGTGTCGGCGGTGCCGCACAGACCAAGGCAATGAAGAAGGCAGCCGGAAGTATCCGTATCGACCTGGCACAGTTCCGTGAGATGGAAGTGTTCACACAGTTTGCATCCGATCTGGACAATGCCACCAAGGAGCAGTTACAGCACGGTCATGTATTGATGGAGCTGTTAAAGCAGCCTCTGTGCAGACCTTTAAGCATGGCAGAACAGGTTATGACCCTGTGTGCAGCCAACGGCAGAGTAATGCTGGACGTGCCTGTAGATCATGTGAAGGATTTCCAGATGCAGTTCTTAAGTTACATGAAGGAGCAGCACAGTGACATCGTTCGTCAGTTAGAGACCACCAAGGCACTGGATGACGAGCTGAATAAGCAGATCTGCGATGCAGCTGAGGAATTTAAAAAGGAATTTTTGCAAAAATAATATTTGCAAACAGTAATAGTAATATAGGAGGTTAACATGGCAAATACGCGAGAAATACAAAGTCGTATGAAAAGCATTCAGGATACTATGAAGATCACCAATGCCATGTATATGATCTCTTCCACAAAGCTTCGGAAAGCCAAGAAGAATCTGGAAGAGACGGAGCCTTACTTCTATACTCTGCAGACTATGGTCAGCAGAATCGTCCGTCACTTACCGGAGATCGACAATAAGTACTTCGATGAGCGTAAGGACAAACCGGCCGAGGAGAAGACTACGGGACTGGTAGTAGTCACCGCAGATAAGGGACTGGCCGGAGCCTATAACCATAATGTACTGAAGATGGCGGAAGAGCAGATGCAGAAAGCCGGACAGACAGGAAAATATAAGCTGTTTGTCGTGGGTGAGCTGGGACGTCAGTATTTCGGACACAGAGGCATCGAGGTGGCAGAGCAGTTTCATTATACTGCACAGAACCCGACCCTGCATCGTGCCCGGATCATTACGGAGACGATCCTGGAGCAGTTTCAGGCAGAGCAGCTGGATGAGGTATATATTATTTATACCAATATGGTAAACAGCGTGACAACCGAACCGCAGATGATGCGTCTGTTACCTATCATAAAAGAACGGTTTATTACCAAAGACGGACAGGATCTGAGTATGTATCAGGAGCCGCTTGTCATGACACCGTCCCCGAAGGCGGTGCTTGATAACATTGTTCCCGATTTTGTCATGGGATATGTATACGGCGCATTGGTAGAATCGTTCTGCAGTGAACAGAACGCCAGAATGATGGCCATGGAGGCTGCAAATAAAAATGCATCCGCCATGATCCATGATCTGTCCATTCAGTACAACCGGGTACGGCAGGCTATGATCACACAGGAGATCACTGAGGTCATTGCCGGTGCCAAGGCTCAGAAAAAGAAGAAAAAGGCAAGAAAGGAGGTCCTGAGCAATTGAGTAACGTAAGTGAAAAAAATCATGGTAAGATCGTTCAGGTCATGGGACCTGTTGTAGACGTAGAGTTCGAGAACAATGACCTTCCTTTTATCAAGGATGCTCTGGAAGTATACAGCGAAGGTAAACGTCTGGTCATGGAAGTGGCACAGCATATCGGCAACAATACCGTCCGCTGTATTATGTTAGGTGCCAGTGAAGGACTCTGCAAGGATATGGATGTTATTGCTACCGGTAAAGGAATTCAGGTTCCGGTAGGTAAAAAGACACTGGGAAGATTGTTCAACGTATTGGGAGAGACCATCGATGGTGGAGAATCCCTGGAGGGAGAGGAGCATTGGGTCATCCACAGAGATCCGCCTTCCTTCGAAGAGCAGAGCCCGGTCGTAGAGATGCTGGAGACCGGTATTAAAGTTATCGATCTGCTGGCACCCTATGCAAAGGGTGGTAAGATCGGTCTGTTCGGTGGTGCCGGTGTCGGCAAGACTGTGCTGATCCAGGAGCTGATCCGAAATATTGCTACGGAGCACGGTGGCTATTCTATTTTCACCGGTGTCGGCGAGCGTTCCCGTGAGGGTAATGATCTGTGGAGTGAGATGAAGGAGTCCGGAGTATTAGAGAAGACCGCGCTAGTCTTCGGTTAGATGAATGAGCCCCCCGGAGCACGTATGCGTGTCGCCGAGACAGGACTGACCATGGCAGAGTATTTCCGTGATGAAGAGCACCAGAATGTGCTGCTGTTCATTGATAACATCTTCCGTTTTGTGCAGGCAGGTAGTGAGGTATCCGCACTGTTAGGCCGTATGCCTTCCGCAGTAGGATATCAGCCCACACTGGCTACCGAGGTCGGTGAGTTACAGGAGCGTATCGCTTCCACGAACAAGGGTAGTGTCACTTCCGTTCAGGCTGTTTATGTGCCTGCGGATGACCTGACTGACCCCGCACCCGCGACTACGTTCGCACATCTGGATGCCACCACCGTTCTGTCCCGTAAGATCGTGGAACAGGGTATTTACCCCGCAGTGGATCCTCTGGAATCCACTTCCCGTATCCTGGAAGAGGATGTGGTAGGTAAGGAGCATTATGAGACTGCACGCCAGGTGCAGGCAATCCTGCAGAAATACACAGAATTGCAGGATATCATCGCGATCCTTGGTATGGAAGAGCTTTCCGATGAGGATAAGGTAACTGTATATCGTGCCCGTAAGATCCAGCGTTTCCTGTCCCAGCCCTTCCATGTGGCAGAGAACTTCACCGGTGTACCCGGCAAGTATGTGCCTGTGAAGGAGACTATCCGCGGATTCCGTGCGATCATCGACGGTGAGATGGATGAGTATCCGGAAGCTGCATTCTTCAATGTAGGTACCATTGATGAGGCAGTGGAAAAGGCTAAGAAGCTCATGGCACAGTAAGGAAAGGCGGTGTGCATATGAACACCTTTAGTTTGAAGGTCATTGCCAGTGATAAAGTATTTTTCGATGGAAAATGTGGCATTATTATCGTACCGGCTCTGGACGGTGAGCAGGCCATTATGTCTCACCACGAGGATATGGTCATTGCCACGAGAGAGGGCGAGGTACGCTTCAAGGAAAAAGAGGAGGATGACTGGACCAAAGCCGTAGTCGGTGTGGGCTGTGTCTACATTTCTCATAACCGTGTGATCATGCTGGTGGATACGGCAGAACGCCCGGAGGATATCGACAGAGTCCGTGCGGAGGCTGCCCTGGAGCGTGCGAAGGAACAGCTGCGTCAGAAGCAGAGTATCCAGGAGTATCATGTATCCCAGGCATCCATGGCGAGAGCAATGCTGCGCCTGAAAGAAGCCGGAAAATACGAAGTCAAGTAGTAATACGTAAAACATATGTAAAAAGTAACAAAAATAAGCCTGTAATGTTAGCAAATGTGTGCAATTCGGAAATTGTTATTTTTCTGTCATTGCGATAAAATCTCTTCAGAATCGTAAGGAGAGTTAAGCGATGGATTATTTACAGAAAAAATCAATACGAAGTGTCGCAGCTGCCATTGCAGGCTTTTTGCGTCACTGCGTTCGGAAAATAGGAATCACCAGAGAGAAACTTCCTTCCTGCATAGCACTTGCGGTATGTCCGCTGGTGACATTTTATCTGTTTGAACTGTATACCCACAATCCTTTCACAACAATGCATTTCAAGACACAGATATTGAACATGGCGTTTTATGTACTGACTGCGCTTCTGTTATTCGGAATCGTTAAATATGTCCGGGCAGCTCTGATGCTGCAGACAGCATTTTTCATGGCGGCGGGTCTGGCGAATTATTATGTGTTGAATTTCCGGTCAGCACCTATTATGCCCTGGGATATTTATTCCATCGGTACGGCTGCCAGTGTGGCAGGGAATTTTAACTATACACTGAAGGGCAGCACGGTGCTGGTCATTATAGGATTCCTGATATTGCTGTTGATCGAGAGCCGTTTTCATATGAAGGCTCCGGCGAGAGTGGCGAAAAGAGCGGCACTCATACTGCTTAGCATTGTATTGATCTACGGTTATACCGGTATGATACAGAGTGAGAGCTTTGTGAGAAGCTTTGGTCTGTATGATAAGCTGTTTACCCCTACCGTCATGAACAAAAGAGATGGCAATATCGTGGCGTTCCTGATGGAACTGGAGTATATGGATGTGGAGAAGCCGTCAGGATATTCTCCGGAGGAGACCGGCAGTAAGTATACACAGGCAGGACAGGATTCCGCAGGGCTTACGGCAGCCGTGGAAGATCCGGAGAGCGTGAAGCGCCCGAATATCATTGTCATCATGGATGAGGCCTTTTCCGATCTGGCGGTGAGAGGCGATTTCACCACCAACGAGGACTATATGCCCTTTATTCACAGATTACAGCAGGGCGCGGAGAATACCAGAACCGGTTATCTGAATGTTTCCGTGCTGGGTGGAAATACTGCCAATACGGAGTTCGAATTCCTCACAGGCAATACCATCGGATTCCTGCCCCAGGGCAGTGTGGCTTACCAGCAGTATGTGCAGAAAGAGACGCCGTCTCTGGCATCCTACCTGAAGGAGCTGGACTATCATACCGTGGCGATCCATCCGTATTATGCCAGCGGCTGGGACAGAGACAGAGTCTATCCGTTACTTGGTTTTGATGAGTTTTTATCCCAGGATGATTTCACGAATCCGAAACGGATCCGTAATTATATCTCCGATGAGAGTAGTTTTGCCAAGATCATCGAACTGTATGAGAATAAAAAAGAGGGAAAGCCTCTGTTTGTCTTTAACGTAACCATGCAGAACCACAGCGGTTACGAAGAGGAATTCCATAACTTTACCCCGGATATTACCGTGGATGGAATTGACTCCAAAGCATTGTCCATATATCTGTCTCTGGTAAAACAGACGGATTCCGCTCTGCAGGGTCTGATCGATTATTTCTCTCAGGCGGATGAGGATACCATGATCGTATTCTTCGGGGATCATCAGCCTACGACTTATGTGAGCAATCCGATCTTAAGAAATAATAAAGTGAATCCGGAGACTTTAACAGACGAGGAAAATCTGTTAAAATATAAAGTACCTTATGTGATCTGGAGCAACTTTGACATCGAGGAGCAGACGGACGGAGAGACCAGTGCTAATTATCTGGCAATGGATGTGCTGGAGAACTGTGATCTGCCACTGCCTGCCCTGCAGAGCAGTCTGACCGGGCTTCGGAAGGAATACCCGGTGATCAGTGCAGCAGGTGTGAGAGAGGCGGACGGCACTCTTACGACGGTGAAGGAATGTGGGGAAGCATTCAACGATTACCGGAGCCTGGAGTATTATCTGCTGTTTGATTACGAAAGGTAAAACATTAGAGATCACGGAGAAGACTAAGATGAATGGCAACAAGACGACAGCAATAAGTGCAGAACGCAGGACGCAGAGAGGAATCTCTGTGCTTGCGTTCTTTGTGCCTGCATTTATTATGCTGGTTCTTTTTATCATACGGGGCATATATCCTTTTGGTGACCGGAGTTTTCTGTTCTCTGACATGTACCATCAGTATATGCCTTTTTTAAGTGAATTCGTACACAAGATCAAAGCGGGAGAGGGACTGTCTTATTCTTACAACGTGGGGATCGGATCGAATTTCCTGGCATTATATGTCTATTATGTGGCAAGTCCTTTTAACTGGCTGGTATTTTTGCTGCCGGAAGGCCTGATCATGGAATTCATGAGTTATCTCGTGATCCTGCGGATCGGTCTTATGGGACTTACGTTCAGTATTTATCTGCGGAAGACGTTTGGCAAGGCGGATCCGGCGGTGATCCTTTTTTCCACCTGCTATGCCCTGTCCGGCTATCTGGCAGCCTATAACTGGAATGTGATGTGGCTGGACTGCCTGATCCTGTTACCTCTGATCCTTCTGGGAGCGGAGCGGCTGGCCAGAGAGGGCAGATGGGTCATGTACACTGTGACCCTGGGGCTTTGCATCCTGACCAATTACTATATTTCCATTATGATCTGTATCTTCCTGGTGCTGTATTTCGGAATGCTGCTGATCACGGAATATTATACCATGACGGAAGGACAGAGCCAAAAAGTAAAAACGGTATTTTGCAGGATCGGAAGATTTGCATTTGCATCGCTGTTGGCAGGAGGGCTGGCTGCGGCACTGCTGATTCCGGAGGTCTGCGCTATCTTACGGACGGATTTTGGCAATTCGGATTTCCCCGCTACGCTGGAGTCTTATTTTTCCGTGTTTGATATGCTGGCAAGACACTGCCTGTGCGTGACCACGGAGAGGGGACTGGAACACTGGCCGAACATCTACTGTGGTGTGGCAGTATTTTTACTGGTGCCCATGTATGCACTGAATGAAAAAATATCGGTGAGAAAACGGTTCTGCAATCTGGCACTGGCGGGATTTTTGCTGCTCAGCTTCGGGACCAATGTCCTGGATTTTTTATGGCACGGTCTGAATTATCCGGATTCCCTGCCGGCGAGACAGTCTTTTCTATATATTTTTCTGATCCTTGTCATGTGCTATGATGCTTTCCGAAATGTGGAGGGCACTTCTCCCAGGCAGATCATCTATGGGTATCTGGCGGCGGTGATATTTTTACTTGCCTGTGAAAAATTCGTGGAGAGCGAGGATTTCGACACGGGTATTGAAGTGCTGACGCTGGTGTTCGTTACGATCTACGGGGTGATCCTGTATCTGTACCGGACGAGGAAGAGCGAACTGATGAGGCAGGTGCTGGGGATTCTGGTGTTGGCGTGCATAGTGGCGGAGATGAGCATCAATACATTTAATACGAGTCTGGGCACTACCGGACGAAGCGCTTATCTGGGAGACCAGGAGGATTATAAAGCGTTGTACACCCTGGCGCGGGAACAGGAGGGGGATGACTTCTTCCGTATCGAGAAGTTTACCCGCAAGACGAAAAATGACGGAACCCTGACCGGGTACCCTACGGCTTCGGTATTTTCCTCCACCATGAATTCCCAGGTCATGGATCTGTATAAGAAGCTTGGCATGCGCCACAGTAAGGTTTATTACGGCTTCGACGGAGCGACAGCTTTCGTTTCGGCACTCCTGAATGTGGATTACATGTTCGGCGGATCGGATAAATACGAAAACGGTCTGTATGAGATCGTGAATAACAGTGGAGATGTTTATTTATATCATTGTAAATATACGCTGCCCTTTGGCTATGTGGCACCGACGGGCTGGAATGTTACGGACGAGATCAGCACCGGTGTGAGAGCGCAGAATCAGCTGACCGAGGATCTGGGAATCGCAGAGCCCTTACTGGACCGGGCGACCAGTGAGACTAGCGGAGATAATGTATGCATTACGGCGGACCGGGCAGGCTACTATTATGCGAGAATCAATGCCACAGGGACGAAAAAGGTGCAGGTGCTTGGGGGAACGCTGGAGACGCAGGATTACAGTGATCTGAAGGACGGATCCATTCTGTATCTGGGATATCTGTTGGAGGGAGAGCGCGTGACGCTGACCAACGGGGATGATGAGGATGAGACGCAGAAGGTATCGGCGGAAGCCTATGTACTGAATGAAGAAGTGCTGGCACAGGCAGTGGAGATATTGTCAAAAGAACATCTGGAAAATGTAGAGATGGATAGCACTCATATTTCAGGAACCTTAAGTCTGGAAGAAGCCGGCAGACTGATCCTGTCCGTGCCTTATGATGAGGGCTGTACGGTGCAGATTGACGGAGAAAATGCAGAGCCTGAGCAGTTCGGCGATGCCCTCATGGCATTTGATCTGGAAGCGGGAGAGCATACGATACAGATGCACTATGTACCGGAAGGACGGAATATCGGTATTTTAGTAAGCGCGGGAAGTGTACTGATCCTGTTGGGATACGTGCTGTACCAGAGGTGTGACAGGAAAAGGAAAGACTGTGCGGAGAATGAGCCTTCGCAAAAGGCAGCAGACGAAACAATGGAAAACGAGAATGCGGAGAAAACGCACACAGAGGAAGGTTCTGTGAAGGAAGAGGCAGGAAGGATGTAAGAAGGAGCGAATTATGATGAAGAAGAGTATTTGTGATACCTTGCGGCGTACCTGCCTGATCCTGGCGGGATCCCTTATTATGGCCGTGAATTTAAAAAGCTTTGTCCGCACCGGAGGACTGATTCCCGGTGGATTCAACGGTCTGACTCGTCTGATACAGGAGATCAGTGCACTGCTGTGGCACTGGGAGCCGCCCTTCTCGGTGATCAATTTTATCCTGAATGCGATTCCGGCTATCAACAGTTTCAAATTTATCGGGAAAAAATTTACCGGTTATTCCTGTCTGATGATCGTGGTGAGTGGTATCCTGACAGATATTGTGCCGTCATTTCCCATGACGCAGGATATTCTGCTGATCTCTATCTTCGGAGGATTGATCAATGCACTTGCCATCAGTCTGTGCCTGTTTGCCAATGCCACCAGCGGAGGTACGGATTTTATCGCAATTTTCCTGTCGGAGAAATACGGCATTGACTCCTGGAATTATATTTTCGCCGGAAATGTGGTGATCCTTGGGATCGCCGGAGCACTGTTCGGATGGGACAAGGCGCTGTATTCCATTATTTTCCAGTACACCTCCACCCAGGTACTGCATATATTGTACAAGCGGTATCAGAAGCAGACACTGATCATCGTGACCAAACGGCCGGAGGATGTCTACGAAGCCATTGCGGAGATCACGCACCATGATGCCACACTTATCAAGGGAGAGGGCTGTTATTCCAAACAGGAATGTGATGTGCTGTACTCCGTGGTAGGACGCGATGAAGTGAATAAGGTTGTGAATACGGTGCGTAAGACCGATCCCCAGGCCTTCATCAATATGATCCGCACGGAGAACCTGGCGGGAAGATTTTATCAGAGACCGAATGATTAAGAGTTGTAAAAAAGAGCCTGAGAGTCAGCAGTTTAACTGACACTCAGGCTTGCGTATTTTTTCGGGGAGATGCCCACGGCTTTGGTGAAAGCTTTGAAAAAATTGCTGTAGTCTGTGAAACCACTGCGTTCGAAGGCTTCCATGACATTACCGTTTTCGTTCAATACGGCTTTGGCGATACTGATGCGGCGGGCGGTGATGTATTTGTTGATCGTGGTGCCGGTGGCGGATTTGAAGATCCTGCAGATATAGGATTCACTTAAGTAAAATTGTCCGGCTAACTGTTCTATGGTAATGGGCTGGGAGATATTCTGGTTGATGAAGGTTAAAATATCGTCCACCTGATGGTTGTAGCGGTAGGAGCTGTCCTTGTATTCCGCGGCATCTGCGGTGTTTTCTCCGGTGGAGGTCTGTTCCGTGTTCCTGACGAACAGAGTGTTGAGCATGACCATCAGTTCCATGAAAGCGGCATATTCCGTAATGTCATGGGCGAAGCCCTCCGCAGAGGTGATTTTGTTGATATAATAGAGAAATCGCTTCTGTTGTTCCTTATTTAATGACAGCTTATGGGAAAAAGGGGCACTGCGGTGGGTGAAACAGAAGCTCAGATCTGTCTGCTCTGTGGAAATCTGTTTCATGAAGTCCGGCGCTACCGACAGGACGATCCGCTCATGGACGGAATTGTCGATCTGGGTCAGCTTGTGACTTTCATACTGATTGATGATAAAGAGATCCCCCGGGGCAATCGTATAGAAACAATTGTCGATCAGGAACTGTTTGCCGCCGCAGATGGAATAATAGATCTCATAGCAGTCATGGATGTGCATGTCCATGGCTTTTTCTTCTTTATATAAGTGGGCAATGGCAAAGGTCCCTGAGACTTTACAATTTTCTATGGCTGTTTTACAAGAAGTAAGTTCTTCCATTTTCATGTGTTCCTTTCTCTCGATATTTCTATTAAACATCAAAAGTTCAAAATTTGCAATGTTTAGATTAAAATATGAAAAGACTTTGAGAATCTTTTCTAGTATACTTAACTCATACAAAAGAGAAAAGCAGTTACAGCCTTCCAAAATTTTTATAAAAAATAGTAAAAATGTGTTGGAAATGGTTACAATGATATGTTATAATGTAAGTGCTTTCATAAAAAGGTAACATTCAATAGCGGCACGCAGGCCGCCCGTTGAGGAAAGAGAGGCGTAAGGTGGAACTTAGAACAGCAGTATCACCAAGAGATGTGAAGCATTACACCACAGAGCGTCTGAGAGAAGAGTTTCTGATCCAGAATCTGTTTGTACCCGGCGAGATCAAGCTGGTGTACAGCCACATCGACAGAATCATTACAGGAGCAGCAGTACCTGTAAGCCCTATCACTCTGACCGCCGGAGATGAACTCCGTGCAGAATATTTCTGCCAGAGAAGAGAACTGGGTGTGATCAATATCGGTGGAGCAGGTATGATTACCGTTGATGGCAAAGTGTACAAGGTAGGCTACAAGGAAGCTATGTACATAGGAATGGGCTCCAGGGAGATCATTTTCGCAAGTGAGGATGAGAAGCAGCCCGCTAAATTTTATCTGAATTCCGCTCCCGCACATAAGACTTATCCGACCGTGCTGATCAAGCCGGAGGGTACTCCCGAAGAGGGTGTAGTCATTGTAAAGGATGAGAATAAAGTAGAGCTGGGTACTCTGGAGGATGCCAACCACAGAGTTATCTGCAAATATATCCTTCCAGGACAGGTAGAAAGCTGTCAGCTGGAGATGGGTATGACGAAGTTAGAGCCCGGCAGTGTATGGAATACCATGCCCTGTCATACACATGACAGACGTATGGAAGTATATCTGTATTTTGATATTCCCGAGGATGCATTTGTAATGCACTTTATGGGAGAACCCGCCACATCGTAATGCGTAACGAAGAGGCAGTCATCTCCCCCAGCTGGTCCATCCATTCCGGATGCGGTTCCAGAGCATACACCTTTATCTGGGGTATGGTCGGCGAGAATCAGGACTTTGATGACATGGACGGTGTCGACAACAGAGATCTGAAATAAGATCCTTGTGGAAATGTAACTAAAATAACAGTTTTTATAAAGAAAAGGAGAAAAAACAATGTCTGAATTCACTAATTTCTCACTGGAAGGTAAGGTTGCACTGGTTACCGGCGCATCTTACGGTATTGGCTTTGCTATCGCTTCCGCATATGCTGAGTGCGGCGCTACCATCTGCTTCAACGATATCAAGCAGGAGCTGGTAGACAAGGGAATCGCTGCATACGCTGAGAAAGGCATCAAGGCTCACGGCTATGTATGTGACGTTACCAACGAAGAAGCAGTTAATGCTATGGTAGCTCAGATCGAGAAGGAAGTAGGCACCATCGATATCCTGGTTAACAACGCAGGCATCATCAAGAGAATCCCTATGACCGAGATGACCGCAGATCAGTTCCGTCAGGTGATCGACGTAGACCTGAATGCACCTTTCATCGTATCGAAAGCAGTTATCCCTGCAATGATCAAGAAGGGTCATGGTAAGATCATCAACATCTGTTCCATGATGTCCGAGCTGGGTCGTGAGACTGTATCTGCATATGCAGCAGCTAAGGGCGGCTTAAAGATGCTGACCAAGAACATCTGCTCCGAGTACGGCCAGTACAATATTCAGTGTAACGGCCTTGGACCCGGTTACATCGAGACTCCTCAGACGGCTCCTCTTCGTGAGATCCAGCCCGATGGCAGCAGACATCCTTTCGACCAGTTCATCTGCGCTAAGACCCCTGCTAACAGATGGTTAAAGCCCGAAGAGCTGACCGGTCCCGCTGTATTCCTTGCTTCTGAGGCATCCAATGCAGTCAATGGACACATCCTCTATGTAGATGGCGGTATCCTTGCTTACATCGGCAAACAGCCCCAGTAGAGCTTGTGCAAAAGGAAAACAAGCGGCCGCGTAGCGGACATTTGTTTTCCTTGCACAGCTCACGAGTAAATATCCGGTGAGTTTACGAGCCGGATGCAGAGTGCGAAGCACGAATTTACGAGTGAGTAGCTATGGAGCTTGTGCATTTACGCAGGATATCAAAAACAGAATAAACAATTCACACCAGGTCAGTCGCAGAAGAATTTCGGCGGCTGACTGTTGTGGCGTTTAGATTAGAAAAGGAGTATCTCATGAAGATAGCTTTGATCAATGAAAACAGTCAGGCTGCCAAGAATGAAATGATCTGTGCTACTCTTAAAAAAGTAGTAGAGCCCATGGGTCATGAAGTATTCAACTACGGTATGTGCGGCGCAGAGGATCCCAATTCCCTGACCTACGTACAGAATGGTATTCTGGCAGCAGTTCTTTTGAACTCCGGTGCAGCGGATTTCGTGATCACCGGATGCGGAACCGGCGAAGGTGCCATGCTTGCATGCAATTCCTTCCCTAAGGTTCTGTGCGGACATATTGAATCCCCTCTGGATGCTTACCTGTTCTCACAGGTAAACGACGGTAACTGTGTAGCACTTCCTTTTGCTGAGAACTTCGGCTGGGGCGGTGAGCTGAATTTACAGTATACCTTTGAAAAACTGTTCTGTGCTCCCGGCGGCGGTGGATATCCCCCTGAGAGAGTTGTTCCCGAGCAGCGCAACAAGAAGATCCTGGATCAGGTAAAGGAAGTAACTCATACCGATATGGTTACTATCTTGAAGAATCTGGATCGTGAACTGGTAAAGGGTGCTTTATCCGGTGACAAGTTTAAGGAGTATTTCTTCGCAAACTGCAAGTGCGACAAGATCGCTGCGGCAGTGAAGGAAGTACTGGCATAAAAGTATTGGTTTCATTTTGCAGAAATATTTTCGGCAGGATCTCCTGCGAAGATTTTTCACATAACTATTAGTCTATAAGACAGAAAGGTGTTATTTATGAACGCAGTATTAGAGCAAATCAGCAAAATCGGTATCGTACCGGTTGTAAAAATTGACAACGCAGCAGATGCACTTCCTCTGGCAAAGGCACTTTGCGCAGGTGGACTTCCCTGTGCAGAGGTTACCTTCCGTACCAGCGCAGCAGCAGAAGCTATCAAGATCATGACCGACAACTTCCCCAGCATGTGTGTTGGTGCAGGTACCGTTCTGAACGCAGAGCAGGTTGACGCAGCAGTAGCAGCAGGCGCTAAGTTCATCGTAAGCCCCGGCTTAAATCCCAGAACCGTTAAGTATTGTGTAGAGAAGAATATTCCTATCACTCCCGGTACTTCCAGCCCCAGCGACATCGAGCAGGCTATCGAGCTTGGCCTGGATGTAGTTAAGTTCTTCCCTGCTGAGCAGTCCGGCGGTCTGGCTAAGATCAAGGCTATGGCAGCTCCTTATGTAAACATGAAGTTCATGCCTACCGGTGGCGTAAACGCTAAGAACCTGACTTCTTACCTTGACTTCCCCAAGATCATCGCTTGCGGTGGTTCCTGGATGGTTCCCGGTGACCTGATCAATGCCGGTGAGTGGGACAAGATCGAGCAGCTGACCAGAGAAGCAGTACAGACCATGCTGGGCTTCGAACTGGCTCATGTTGGTGTCAATGCAGAGAACGAGGAAGAGGCTGTTAAGGCTGCGAACCGTTTCGCATTCATCTTCGGTATGCCCGCTAAGGTTGGCAACAGCTCCGTATTCGCAGGCTCTGCTCTGGAAGTTATGAAGACTCCTTACCTGGGCAAGAACGGTCACATCGCTGTTAAGACCAACTACATCGAGAGAGCTGTCAACTACCTGAGCACTGTTCTGGGTGTTGAGTTCAACGAAGAGTCCGCTAAGAGAGATGCCAAGGGCAACCTGAAGGCTATCTACCTGAAGGAAGAGATCGGCGGATTCGCAGTTCATCTGGTACAGAAATAAGAATAGGATTCCGAAAACCGGACGGCTCCGTCGACTGCATATTTCAGTCACGGACCCGCTTCCGCTGTAATATAGCGATTACACGGTGGAATGAATATGATTTAGAATAATCAGGTTGGACGGTTGCGTGTTCCGACACGGACTCTAACCGACCGTCGGTACTTAGATGCTGTATTTTAGCATCTTATGTACCGCTACGGGAGGGCCGAAGCGAGAGCGGGTCCGTGACGGAATATGCAATCGGAACAACCGAGGATAATAGACAATTTTAATTTGAGAAAGGAATATACCAAAATGGCAAAAGTAATTACCATGGGTGAGATCATGCTGAGACTGTCCACCCCCAACAACGAGAAATTTATCCAGGCAGACGAGTTCGATGTAAACTACGGCGGCGGTGAAGCTAACGTAGCAGTATCTCTGGCTAACTACGGTCATGATGCTGAGTTCGTTACCGCAGTTCCCGACAACGAGATCGGTGAGTGCGCAGTAGCAGCTCTGAGAAAGTACAACGTAGAGACCAAGCACATCGCAAGATGCGGTGAGAGACTGGGTATCTACTACCTGGAGAGCGGTTCTTCCATGAGACCTTCCAAGGTTGTATACGATAGAGCACATTCCTCTATCTCCACCGCAACCGAGGCTGATTTCAACTTCGATGAGATCTTCGAAGGCGCTGACTGGTTCCACTTCACCGGTATTACTCCCGCTGTATCCGACGCTGCAGCAGAGCTGACCGAGAAGGCTATGATCGCTGCTAAGAAGCACGGCGTAAAGGTATCCGTAGACCTGAACTTCCGTAAGAAGCTGTGGAGCTCCGAGAAGGCTCAGAAGGTTATGACCAACCTGATGAAGTACGTTGATGTATGTATCGGTAACGAAGAAGATGCTGAGCTGGTACTTGGCTTCAAGCCCGGCGATACCGATGTTACCAGCGGTGAGCTGGAGTTAGCCGGTTACAAGTCCATCTTCGAGCAGATGGTTGACAAGTTCAACTTCGAGTACTGCGTATCCTCTCTGCGTGTAAGCCATTCCGCTTCCGATAACGGTTGGTCTGCTTGCATCTACTCCAGAGATACCAAGGAGTTCTATCACTCCAAAGAGTACAGCATCCATCCCATCGTTGACCGTGTAGGCGGCGGCGATTCCTTCGCAGGCGGCGTGATCTGCGGTATGCTGGATGGCAAGAACTTCAAGGATGCTCTTGAGTATGGCGTAGCTGCATCTGCATTAAAGCATACCATCCCCGGCGACTTCAACCTGGTATCCAGAAAAGAAGTTGAGACCCTGGCTGGCGGCGACGCTTCCGGACGTGTACAGAGATAATGTAACTATTCAGAGCCAGATAATATTATCTAATATTCGTTGAATGCTTGCATTCATAAGAATATTTGGTGATATTAATATGGCGAAGTAACCACCATGAGCAAATAACATGTAAGCATGTTATTCAGGAAAGCATCGTAGATGCGATTTTGCGAATG
>OHZJ01000487.1_pt1 | contig 19075 bp, 17 predicted proteins | sample 1580411 | NCBI WGS metagenome assembly OHZJ01 (sample SAMEA3882519, study PRJEB24775) | human gut metagenome | biome: human-associated habitat; feature: intestine environment; material: feces | place: Netherlands | collected 2009/2010 | reverse complement strand
CACTACAGTTAAGGAGGATTTCCATGAAAACCAAAAAGCGTTTTTTCACCCTGATCGTCATCCTCATAATCGCAGCAGCGATACTTTTTGTTTGGGTTTACCCTCGGTTGGATCGAAGTGCGCAGCAAACAATAAGAGATATCCAGACAGGTGCACTCGCAGATGATACACAAACGGAATCGCCAACCGTTGACGACCATACGGAAGCCGACAATGGCGGTGTCCCGACGGCCGCACCGGAAGCCTTGGCCGTCGGCCTGCGCGGTGTTGGGGAAACCATTCATGACACAGAAACGATGGGGGAAGGTTCCCGTGACTATACGCTGAACCGGGTGGATGTATACGACACGATAGAGGACTCTCCCATTTCTTTGTCCGAGTGTGTACCAAACACTTCCTATGACACCTATCAGACGTGGAAGTTTATTCTGCTCGATATGAACGTGACAAACACTTCAGAATCCGAAATGGAACCCCGTGCGGGTGAAGAATACCAATTTATGCTTGACCTCATTCCGCGAAATGAGGGTGATTCACAAATGCTCTATTTCAGTGCACACCCTGACAGCACAAATAGCGCTTCCGACTACAACAAGTTCAATTTGGCCCCTGGTGATACTTTGAATTTTCAGATTGGAATTTTTATTGAGCCATCCGCATGGGAGGAACAGTCTGTATACCTCCAAGTTGGTTATGACAATGTGTCCGGTGTTGGCTTTTCTTATTTCTCATGAAAATGGTGGTGGCGCAGATGTATAACTGTATCCGCATGGAGTTCCGCAAATGCTTTCACTCTCATAACTTTATCATTTCAATGGCAACCTGCGTTCTTCTCGCATTGAGCAGCGCATCCTATTGCTGCCAGGGATATTTGAATATACATGATGCTCTGGATCAATATTGTTTTGAAAACGGACATATGGTCTCTAACGAGTTGTTCCCTGTCTGGACTTCCTATAATTATTGGATTGGCGGTGAGTCGGAAACGCTTGCTTACTCTGCCTTCTACACGCTGCTTCCGCTATTTGCAATTCTTCCCCACTCGTTATCTTGTCTCCAGGAGAAAAAATCATCCTATGCCAACCAGATGATTGTGCGTGTCGGCCGTCAGCCTTACTATCTTTCCAAAGGGATCGTATGTTTTTTCGCAGCGTTTATCACGATTGTGATTCCACTCATCTTAAATTTTGCTGTCACGGCTGCTTTTATTCCAAGCACGGTCCCTCAAATCAACTACGAAATCTATAACCATGTATATTTTGGCGCTATGTGGGCGGATCTGTTCTATACCCATCCGGCGCTTTATGTTACCCTGTACATTCTGCTGGATGGTTTGTTTGCCGGGTTGATTGCTTTGATCGGTTATGCGTTTTCTTTCTATATCACAAATCAATTTGCCGCAGCCGCTTTCCCGTTACTGCTTTTTTGGGGAATCGACTATCTTTCCGGCCTATTAGCCCGTGCAATTCCAGGGGCGAAATGGTCATACGAAATTTCGCCAATCGCATATCTTCATCCGGCAACTCTCCGCTATGATCCAAACGCAGCTATAATTCTTATAGAAGCTGTCATGCTGTTTTGTTCAGCAATCGCAATCATTTTCAAAAGGGGAGTATGGCATGAATAGAAGCAATCCCTTCCGTTTCGATTTAAGAAACGGCATCCGTTTTATCGCAAAGAAATTTCTGGTTTTGCCGCTTCTTGTGTCGCTTGTCTGTTTTGAATTCATGCTTCGCCTGAGAGAAACAGCTTCCCTCAATCATCAGTACGCAGGCGCACAGCCAACACTGGGGGATTTTGCCATGTATCTTTTTGGCGGCATGAAACCCTATATTCCGAATCCAGACGAACCATTCCTGTTTCCTGTTTCTTGGTTTCTGGTCTTTGGAATTTGCCTGTTTCTTACGCTTTATTATCCTGTGTATGATAGAGATACATTTGGGAAAATGGTCATCGTATATTCCGGCAGCCGCACAAAGTGGTGGACGGCCAAATGCGCCTGGATTATCGTTGCAACCTTCCTTTACTTTTTCCTGTGCTGGATTCTCCTCCTCATCAACTGCCTGCTGTACGGCGGTCAATTTACCCTTTCTGTTTCCCCTTATATGAGCGATATTTTTTTGTTAAGGGAAACCATACCGCCAGACCAGTGGAATGTATGCCATGTACTCCTGCTCATGCCTCCATTGATCGCATCTTCTTTCGGCATATTGCAAATGCTGCTAACGCTTTGGTTTCGCCCCATTATCTGTTTTTTGATATCAGCAATTCTTATGTTGGCATCGGCATACTTTTGCGTCCCTGTATTGATCCTCAACTATGCATTCTGCATTCGCAGCAATGAAATACTGGTGGATGGGTTTTCCTTTCCCTCCGGAATCGTATACGCGCTTGCTTTGTCCCTCCTTTGTATGTTCATTGGGCGACATCGCTTCCGAAACTTTGATCTTTACTGAGGGGGTCGTACCTTATGGATTTATTGCCAAGAATCGAAATTGACGGTGCATCTAAAACTATAGGGAACAGCGTTGTACTTGATCAGATTCAATTAACGGTTAAACCGGGAGAAATGATCGGTTTGCAGGGGGTTAACGGCTCCGGTAAAACAATGCTGCTGCGGCTAATTTCCGGTCTCATATATCCTACAAAGGGCCATGTCCTAATTGACGGCAAAATGTTAGGTTCCGACTTGGAGTTTCCTCCCAGCATCGGCTTTCTCATTGAAAATCCTACGTTTTTACCACAATACACGGGCGCTGAAAACTTACAGATGCTCTCGTCTCTTCATCAAATGATGCCCACTGCTCAAATCGAAAGCGTATTGCAGCGTGTTGGCCTCCATGACACAAAATATAAAAAATATTCACTTGGGATGAAGCAGCGGCTTGGCATCGCAGCGGCTGTTTTCGAACAACCCGATATTATTCTTTTAGATGAGCCAACCAATGCTCTTGATGAGAGCGGCATTACCATGCTGGAAAATGTGATTCAAGATGAAACTTCGCGTGGCGCGACTATTGTCATGGCAAGTCACGACATGAACTTTTTGCACCATTGCTGCAGCAAAATCTATACGATGCGGGCTGGCACACTGTCACTGTAAAGAGGTACTTTGCTATGGGAAAAAAGATTCGCTTAAAACGGAAAAGCACCATCGCTGTGTTGTCAATTCTTGCGTGTCTCGTCGGTTTGGCCTCCTGGATGGCGGCTTTTTACCATACCAATCATCTTCCGTATCAAATCCCTGACAAAATTTATCAGGCGGGTGATTTTGTTCCAGTTGGCAACAACTATTTTATTTCTCCGGATGAGAACCCTGACGGTTATAGTGTGCAAGTCAATGATGCAAAATTGCTGACTTATCAGCAGTTGTTTGAACAGTACAACTTGGATTATCATGAATATTCCAGACTGGATGAATATGGGAACGTGGAATCTAATTATGTATATGACATAGAACTCAATATTTCTAACACAGATAATACGACTGGGTATATTTTCTTTGGACGATATCTTTTGGTAGACAAATCCCTGACGCTTTTCTATAACAGCACAATTCAAGCTCTGGTATATCCCGAACTTGCAGATGTCGGCAGCCTTAAGCTGAAGCCCGGAGCCAACAAAACCCTTCATTTCTTTTTTACGCCGAGCACTGGTGCTGTCCAAAAAAGAGTAAGAAAAGTCGAGAAGATGCTTACGGAAGATGTTTTTTCACTCTGCGTTTCCGAATTCCCTGCTCGTCTGCTAATAAAAATCAAGTGATTGCATCATCGGATACCAAACGCTATGTTTTTCTGTGATGTGATTCGTACGCGAACGGTAGATATCCTCATCTGTTCGTTGCGAAGAAAGCTTCATCTTGAGAAGATCATTCGAACGGTTCCGACAGTTGGCTATATGTTGGGGCGACTGTGGCGCAAGTTGTACGGATGGTAATTCTGCCAACATGAACGCGAACGTGGCCACTGCAATCAGCCGCGCGACCGACGGTTGACGCTCCGTAACAGACAGAAGGCGGGCATTGGATTGCCTGCCTTCTGTCATTATGTATGTTGTTTTGCCGGCAATACCAAGCAAAAAGAAGCACCGCCACCTGGCGTATCCTGTACGGTCAAAGAACCGTGCTGCAGGTTGGCCAATTCCGTGGCCACCGTCAGCCCCAATCCATAATGATGGGCGCTGTTTTCGACAGTTGCCGCGCATTCATTTTCAGAAGTTTGCCGGTAGAAATAGGTAAACACCGCCTGTTTGGCATTGTCCGGTATGCCGGGGCCGTGGTCGATTACCCAAAACCGAACCTGGTTATGTTGGAAGTCTACCCGCAGCGCAACAGCGCTACCAGGAGAGGCGTAGGTGTGCGCATTGTCCAGCAAGATGGCCAAAATTTGCTGTAGCCGTTGCTCATCGGCCAAAACCATCGGCAATGGTGCGTCCGGCATCTCCAGCGCAAGCATTTGTTCCGCGCGGGCCAGAACCGGCTGAAAGGTTTCGTAGGCGGTCATGGCGGCTTCCTCCGGCAAAACAGGTCGAAGCTGCAGTGTCCAATGCCCGGTGTTGCTGTTTGTCAAAACTAGCATATCGTCGATCAGACGTCCCATTTGGCGGGTCTGTTGCTGAATCAAATGGCATGGCTCCGCCAAATCTTGGCTTTTCTGTTTCAGAAGATCAGCCGACGTGGAAATCACAGCCAACGGCGTTTTCAATTCATGGCTGGCAGACGCCAGAAAGCGGATCTGCTCCGTTTGCGCCTGTTCAATCGGGCGTACAGCAAAACGGGCCAAGATGGCAGACATCAGGATAAGTGCGGCCCACCCCAACATAAAAGCGGCCGCATACACGGCCAGTAAGCGCAAGACTTCGGCCGAATGGACTGTCACAGGTTGCATAACCAGTATATTGCACCACTGAGTAGTGGACATCGCCTGCCCTTGCAGGAAGCACCGCCAGTTTTGCCCTGCGGACTGTACCATGAAATTCCCACTTTGCGCTGCGGAAGAGTATAAGCCTCGCCCAATTGCAGATGCCTGCACAGATGCCAGTAGTTGTGTCAACGTTTCTTTTTGTAAGTCAGGGACGAAGGTCAGCAACGTGCCGCCGTCCACAACCGCCACGGCCAATTGATTCTGCCCGGCAAACTGCAACACAGTTTGGGTATCCACACCATAGGGCGAGGAGACATAGGCGGTTACAGTCTGACATTGGGAGAGAAATAGAGACTCGTCTGCATTGCTCATCTGACGACGGGCGGCCTGCCAGGCAACGGCGAAAGCAATCAGCAGAACCAGTCCGGTAACCAGCGCACAGAACGCAGTGATTCGGTATCGTGATTTCCTATAGATGGCTCCCCGTGTGGTGGATTTATAGCTCTCTTTCATAGGACAGTTGGTAGCCGGTGCCCCGGCTGTTTTGTATTTTCACGGCGGATTGCAGGTGCGCGAGCCGCTGCCGTGTCAGATGGATATAGGTGTCGATGACAGCATCGGTCACTTCCGCGTCCGGTCCCCAGATGCGGTTGAAGATTACGTTGCGAGTAATGGGCACTTCTGCATTTCGCAGCAGTAGTTCTATCAATTGGGCCAGCCGTTTGGGCAGGACTTCCTTCCCGGCGGGGCCGCTGAGCTGCCGCACGCTGGGGCGGTAGCTCAAGTCACCAAAACACAGCTCTCCGGGATCCTCAAGGGATACCGTGCGGCGCGACCAGATACGCAGCCGGGCCAGCAGTTCCTCCATGGCAAAGGGCTTGACGATATAATCATCTGCCCCCGCATCAAGACCGGTGACTTTATCGCCCAGGGTATCCAGCGCCGTCAACAGAAGAATCGGCACTGTGATACCAGCCGCGCGAGCTTCCCGTGTCAGTGTGATGCCATCTTTTCCGGGCAGCATTCTGTCGAGCAGGATCAGGTCGCTACTGTTGTTAAGCATTTGAAACTCTGCCTCGTTTCCATTGCTGCAAGTTACGACCGTGTACCCCTCGTTTTGTAAAACGGAAGCAATATTTCGGCACAGGGAAACGTTATCTTCCACAAGCAAAATTTTCATGCCCGCCTCCCAGATTCCTTGTCAAAAATTCAGGATAAATTTAGAGTGTGTTTGCTACAATCAGTTTAGAACAATTCAGGAAGGAAGTCAACAACCATGAAAACAATGCGCGCCAAGGCGTTGGCCTCTCTGCTGGCAGGGTTCGTCACGCTCGCTGGGTTTTCCGGCTGCCATGCATCTTCGGCAGCCATGTTTTCGGAATCGGCAACCATCAGCGCTTCTTCTGCTCCGCAGGACAGCGCGTCATCGACAACACAGATTTCGCAAACCAGTGAGGCGGGGACGTATGTGCAGGACGACATGACGGAACTGATGCCGCAGACCTATGCGTATTTCACGGATTTGCGTCTCTCCGCGGATGGTGCTGTAGAAGTGGTGGGGCTGAGCCAGAGCGGCGGCATACAACTTTTGCGCTGGACCGATGATGTTTGGGAAACAGCTGTCGAATCCAGCCAGCCGGCCGTGGCGAACAGAGCTTTGACCGTCGCGGCAGACGGCACGCTTTGGACCGTTTGCCGCGATGATAGCGGTGCCTACACCCTGCAGAGCGGTACGGACCCTGCCGCCATGCAAACCATTCCAGTCGAGGCTTTGTCGCAAGAGGAAGCGCTGCCAATCGGCCTGCGACTTGCAGCAGACGGAAAGATATTTTTGACCGCTCAAGTCGGGGAAACCACCGTCTTTGTGCTGGTCGATCCTGCCACCCGGCAGGCCACGACCGTGACGCCCGGTTTCTATGGCAGCCCGGCCTTTTATGCAGAGGGTTCCATCTATACGTTTGCGGCCGGAAGCACCAGCTTGTCTGTGCTCGATGCCACGAATGGCAGAGTATTGCAACAATACAGCTTGCCGTTGGCAGAGCCTTTGGCGCGGGCCAGCGCTGCCGCGATCCAACAAAACTGCCTGATTTGGGCAGACAGCAACGGTATCCATCAAATTGCCCTGGGTGGTACTTTACAGCAAAATCTGGCCGATAACCGCAGTTTTGCGCTTGCCAGCAGTTCCTTCATCGTACAGCAGATCGTGTTGGACGGACAGGGAAATTACTGGGTCAGTGGCGTAAATGCCGGCGGTCAGGCACAAATATACCGGTACCGGTATGATACCCAGGCGGCCGTCGCGTCCGGCGGCGAACTGGTGGTTTGGGCCATGGAGGATAGCCTTTTGCTACGTGAGACCGTCAATACATACGCATCTGAACACCCGGAACAGACGGTCACTGTGGAATATGGTCAAGACAGTCTGGACAATGGGATGACAGTGGACGATGTGATCCGCACCCTCAACGTAGAGATCTTTGCCGGTGAGGGACCGGATGTACTTGTGCTGGACGGTCTGCCCGTAGAATCTTACATTCGTCAGGGAATCCTCGCAGATTTAAGCAATATCGATACCAGCAACTGCTACGAAAACATTGTACATTGCTATGCCGATGAATCCGGCTGTTGGGCGCTGCCGCTGCTGTTCCGCCCCAGCCTGGTTTATTGCCAGTCTGAGGAAAACAAAGCACGGTTGTCTGAGGCCCAAAATTTGACCGATTTGCAGGATCTCCTGTGTGTCAAATCAAACTTTCATTATGATGGGTACTACAACCTGTTCAGCGAGTTATACCCGGCGGCCAGCGCGTCGATCTTTGCTGTCGAAGGCGAAGGTGTGAACGAGGATGCTCTGCGAGAGTTTTTGTCTGTCACCAAAGCGGTTGTTGATGCGCAGCAGATCAGCGCGGAATATGATCCGCTTTTTGGGGACGGGGAGGATACCGCCAGCGGGGATGACGGCCAGCACCTGGCTGTGGATATTCCTGTCAGTATGAACTGGTATGGCCGGGCGCAGGATCCGGCTGACTGCGCGGCAGGCAACCCCAGCGACTATCTGCTGACCTATATCTACATGGTCAGCGAAACCGGGAGCGTCCCGGCTCTGATTCGCCCCTTGCCGGGTGATGTGTTTACACCGGTGATGACAATGGGCGTATTGAATACATCTGACCAGGTAGACGCCGGCGTGGCGTTTGTTGGAACCATGTTGGATTGCGAAACGGAAGACCTGGCTGGCCGAGGCAGTTTCAATGGTTACTTTGTGCGTCAAGGCGTCCAACTTGCCAAAGTCAGCCAGCGTAATGATGGTACCGACGGTAACCCTACGCCGTCTGAATTGAATCTGGATGCCGTGATGGCCCAACTGACCACACCGTCGAACACGGATTTGAGTTTGAGGGAACTTGTCTATGAGAACGCGGCTCAACTGTATACGGGCGCGCAGGACTTGGAAACGACGGTGGCCAACATCCTGCAGCGAACGGACTTGTACTATGCAGAGCAACAGTAACCGGGACCGCAACTGCTGTACGGCCACCCAACGGGAAACTCGTGCGGCCTGGTTGTTCCTGCTGCCCAGCTTGACTGGCGTTGTTCTGTTTGTTTTGCTGCCCTTTGCTGAGACGGTACGGCGCAGTCTGTTTGACACGATGGGAACTGCCTGGGTCGGCTTGAGCAATTACCGCTCTGTCATACAGAACGGTGCCTTCCAATTGGCCGTACACAATACGGCGCGCTTTTTGGGGATTTGCCTGCCGATTCTTCTTTCAGGCAGCCTGGTACTGGCGCTCGTGCTCCACAGCCGTCCGCTGCGGCAAACACGGGCTGCCCGCATCTTCAAAACCACCTTTTTGCTGCCTATTGCGATTCCTGTGGCCAGCATTGTGCTGTTGTGGCAAACCTTGTTTGCCCGGCAGGGGTTGTGCAACGGTTGGTTGACCTGCCTGGGGGTGCAGCCTATAGATTTTATGGGGACAGGTACAGCGTTCTGGGTTTTGACCGGCACCTATCTGTGGAAAAATTGCGGGTATACAAGCATTCTTTGGACGGCCGGGCTGGAAGCGATTCCGGTCGATCAGTATGAAGCAGCCCGCGTCGATGGTGCAGGGACATGGCAGCAGTTCTGGCATATCACCTGGCCTGAGCTCCAGCCAACTTTAGCCCTGACCTTGATTTTGAGCCTGCTGAATGCCTTCAAGGTTTTCCGCGAGGCCTACCTGGTGGCAGGACGCTATCCGCAGCAGAGCATCTATCTGTTGCAGCATTTGTTCAACAACTGGTTTTTAAGTCTGGACCTGCCGCGCCTTGCTGCTGCCGCCGTGTTGGTTGCGCTGGTGTTGTTGGTTGTGATTTTGGGATTATTGAAATGGTGGGACCACTGTGCGAAAGATGAGTAGGGTTCACAAACCGCACCGCTGGCAATGGCTCTGGCTGATACCGGCGGCGCTGCTGGTATGGTGGCCACTCTGGTTTCTCTTTATGGGCGCGCTGATGTCCCAGGAAGAATTGCGCTTGACAATTGGCCCGGCCCTAGGGCTGGGCACCGGATATACCGTCTGGCACCTGTTGCCAGACTGGCCGACGCTCGAACCGTTGCTGACCCTGCTGTTGGATACGCCGCCGTTTTTTGTCATGTTCTGGAACAGCATCGGCCAGTCTGTAGCCCAGGTGGCCGGGAACCTGCTGGTGGGCGCGCCTGCCGCTTGGGCAATCAGCCGGCTTCGCTTTCGCGGGCGCAGTATGGTTCGGGGGCTTTACATCGTTCTGATGCTATTGCCCTTCCAGGTAACCATGGTGCCCAGCTATCTGGTATTGCGCCAATTTGGCCTGCTGGACACGCCGTGGGCCATCATTTTACCGGGCATCTTTTCTACATTTCCGGTATTTATCATGGAGCGCGGCTTTGACACGATTCCGAGAGAAGTCTTGGAGTCCGCTTCGATCGATGGTGCAAATCAATGGCAGCGTTTTTGGCGCATCGGGATTCCATTGGGGATTCCCGGTCTTATATCCGCCCTGACGCTGGGATTTTTGGATGCCTGGAACGCCATAGAACAACCGATGACTTTTTTGGAATCTCCACAATATTGGCCACTGTCCCTCTTCTTTACCGACCCGGCCAATCTGGATACAAAACAACTGGGTCTCGCGATGGCTGCTAGTCTGTGGATGTTGCTCCCTTCGATTCTGGTCTTCCGCTTCGGGCAAACATACCTGGAAGCAGGCTTGACAAAAGGGGCTGTGAAAGGATGAACTCTTTGGACGTGATACATAAACTCAGACAGCGGTTGCACGCTACTGCCGCTGCCAAACCCAACCAGTGGCATACCGGTGTTGCCATGCTGCGCTTTCTTGCGCTCATGCTTTTGTTGACTTTGTTGGTGCGCGGAACCGCGGCCACCACGCTTCCAGTCGTCTCGGTGACCGCCCCGTACCAGGGTGTAGTTACGCAGAGCTTTACGGTTTCCGGTCAAATATCCCCCGGAATTGGAACTCCGCTGACCATCCCGGAAGGTCTTTTGGTCGAACAGATTTTCGTCCAACCGGGCGATCAGGTGACAGAAGAGCAAACGCTGGCACTCTTGTCTTTGGACGATGTGCGCGCGGAAATCGAACAGGTACAGGCGTCCATGCAGCAGCATCAAGTACAGGCCAACCAGCTTCTGGCAGGGCAGGCGGCCGATCCGTTTGCCTGGCAGCAGGCGCAGCAACAGCTGGATCGAGCGTATGCAGACTATCAACAGGCAGCAGCGGAAGGCGAGGCGGATGTTTCGCAGGCACAGAATGTGCTGGATGCTGCCCACCAGGTTTTGGCAGAGGTAGAAGGCCGGAAACCGCAACGCCCTTACGAGGACGGCTTTTGGGAGATGGCAACGCCGGAACAAGCACAGACGGAACAGGATTACGCGGACTGGGAAGCGGAATACGCGACCGCGCAGGCGGCTGTGCAGCAGGCACAGGCGGATTTGGAAGCAGCACAAGAGGCCGCGGACAATGCAACGGAGGCGGCGCTGTCCGCCGCGCAAAACGCAGAGGATTCGCGTAATAGCGCCCAGCACAATTACGCAAAGGAAACGGAAGAACTGGCTAAGTCAAACCAAATTGATCAAGCGGGCGCTCAGGTTTTGCTAGCCCAGATTCGGCAGGAAGATCAAACCTTGAAATCTCTCGAAGCCCTGCAAGCAGCAGGCGGAGCTTTTTTGGCCCCATCAGATGGCATTGTAACCGAGATGGCACTTACAGTCGGAGCAGATACGCCAGCAGTAGCGGGACTGCTGGCAGCAAACGAACAAGAATATGCGGTCACTGCCTCCTTGACAGCGGAACAAGCAAGCCTGTTGAAGGCGGGCGGTACGATTTCGGTGATGCAGGGACAAAATACCGGAACAGCCACATTGGAACAAGTCAATGATGATCTCGCCCAATTCACAGTGTCTGGTACACAGTGGAAAACGGGGGCAGCGGATATAACCGTTACGACTATGGGCGGAACGACAGGGCTTTGCCTGCCAGCCACCGCAGTCAACAGCGATAACGCCGGGAATTTTGTGTACCTGGTGGAAACTAAAAATACCGTGCTGGGCGTCCAAAGCGTGCTGGTCCGGCTGGGGGTTACCGTAGAAGAACGTGGCGATGGTGTAGTACGTATTTCGGGCGCTTTGAGCGGGCAGGAACAGATTGTCAGTGCAAGCAGCAAACCACTTTCCGCAGGAACAGAGGTGAGAATCGATGAGTAGGCGGCTGATGTCACTGATCTGCCTGGGTATGTATTGCCTTTGCCTCTGGCTGGCTGTGCAGACTGTCGAGAAGGTTAGACAAATCAGCCCAGGCGTCAGTTTGCGCTACGCGCAGGCGTTGACCGGCGAACAGGTAAAAAAAGCGCAGACTTATATAAAAAGTAGTCAAAACACAGATGGGCTGATGGTAACTTTCTGGGAAGAAACCCAGGTGGCGGTGCGCTCCCCTGTAAGCACACGGACCTGCACGGATGTTTGCAGTATCGGTTTCTGCGGAACGGCCCATGATGCATACGGAGCAAGCTATGTGGTGGGAACTGCACCCGGCAGTGGCGACACCAGCCAGTGCGCTGTCAGTACGGCGCTGGCATGGCAGCTTTTTGGAAGTACAGACATATTGGAGCAAGCGCTTACGCTGGACCCGGATACAGAGGATGCCCGGACTTACCGGGTGTGCGGTGTCTTTGTATCGGAAACAGAGCAGATCCTTTATGGTGTTGAAACCACCGCTGCATTCCAACTTCTTGAATTGACCCATGTTTCTAGAGATAATCCGGGCCAAAGCGTTCAGCAGCTTTTGGCTGCCGCCGGTCTGGCTCAACCGGACCAAATCCTATATGATGCCGCCCTCGCCTGGGTTCTGTCAGCGTTGATTGGAATACCCGAATTACTTCTTCTGCTTTGCGCCGGTTGTCGTCTGCTTCGCTTATTCCGCAATAAATCTCTGAGAGAAGTTATAGGGTTCGGGATTGCACTGCTGCTTGTTTGCTTACTTCCGACCTGTTTGGCTTCGCTGCCCGGATGGATGATTCCCAATCAATGGGGAAGTATGGCGGCGTGGCATTCGCTTTTGTCTGCCGCAGGTGACCGGTTGACGGAATGGTTTGCCTTGTGCCCAACTGCACGGGATGTGCAATTAAAAGGCGAAGCAGCACAAGTGGTTGTGTTTACCTGCGGGAGTCTGGTGTTCGCTGTGGCTGCTTGTTTGAGTTGGGGTTCTTCCGTTAAGACAAAAGGGAAACGCTCCTTGTGCCCGTATGACAACCACGCGACGTTAAACTTATAAGATGGGATCGATGAAAGCGATTTCTCCGTTCAAAGGCAAGGCTGCCGCATTCACCTGACGACCACAGAATATCAACTATTCATTACGCTGCTCGACCATCCTAAATGGAATAACTGTAATACAAGTATTAATTGCTTTATACCAAAAAAGCGATCTGTCAAAGACTCTCTTGAATTTTATAGTGTAAAATATTGCATTGCATCCACACGGTTGCTGTCGATTCTTACTTCCAGATGTAGGTGGTTGCCCGTAACCCGCCCAGTGTGTCCGACATAGCCGATAACTTGCCCGGCCTGCACCTGCTGGCCGGTGGCAACGCAGATGGACGAGCAGTGGGCGTACAGTGTTTCCAGCCCGCCGCCGTGGTCGATTTGGATGTAATAGCCGTAGCTGCCGCCCCAGCTGTCAAGACCGTTGGCAACGGTGACGGTTCCATCTGCGGCGGCGAGGATCGGCGTACCCTCGGCACAGGCAATGTCGGTGCCGGTGTGGGAGCTGACTTCGCCGGTGATGGGGTCCACGCGGTGGCCGAACTGTGAGGTGATTGCACCCGCAACCGGCAGCGGCCATTGCAGGGTGCCTGTCGGGGTGCGGGTACTATCCGGGTCCATAAGTTCTCCACCTCCCTGTGCAAAACCGCCAAGCAATTCTGCCCACAGTTCTTCATACTGCGGGTCTTGCAGGAGTTGCAGGTAGGTGTTCTGGCGGACGGTAAAGTGATAATCCAATGCCATCTCGTTGGGTGTTTTGTGGGTCAGTTCGATTACAAGGACGGTTTCGGTTATCTCTGTTGTGGTTGCTTTTCCGTTTTTGTCCGTCGTTTCTATAACGGCGGTTTCCGCACGAGTGGAGTAGTCCACCGCGTTCATCGCCCACATAATTTTCCGCAGCTTGTCCACTTGATTTTCCGTCAGCGCCGCAACGGGTGCGCCTTGTTCGCTGCCCGCCACATACGAAGAAAAGACCGCCAAGACATCCTGCCAGCGAATGTAGTACACATCATCGTTGGCTGTAATGTCTTGGCGGTCGTGCTGTACTGTCTCGGAGATTTCTTCCAGCCTGTCGCGGTATTCTGCCGTCAGGGTTTCTACGGCTTCGCGCACGGTGACGGACGCTGCGTTGGGGGCATTGGCGGCAAAAAAGATGCCGTAGGCCGAGCCGGAAACAAACGCTACAAGGCTGATGATGATAACAATGCCAAGTGCCACGCTGATGCCTGTGGCGATAGCTACAACTAGGCTGTGCAAATCGGCAAGAAAATTCCGAATTGCCGAGCGCACTGCAGCAACCGTCTTGCGGGTGTTTGCGACGGCTTTCTGGATGGCAAGCTGTACTTGGCGAGTGTGGGTCTGCATCTGCGCTTGGGTCGTCACACTGCGCACAGTTTGATTTGCGGCGGTGCGCAGTTGGCGCTGACCCTGGGTCACGCCGCGAATATCACGCGGCGCAGTCTTGGCGGTGACGGCTTTTTCTTTCGCCCGCTGGCGGGGCAAATCTGCCCCACGGCGCGGGTGCCGCTCTGCATCGGGCAGCGTGCCGCACTCGGCTTGTTTCGGGCTGACACCGCGCTCACCGGCGGCGTGGGCGCGGGCGGCAGCTTCCTTTTGGCGGTACTGTCGGGCTTGGGTTTCTGCCAATCTCCGCCCCTGATGCCGCACAAAAACTGCCGCCTGTTCCGCTACCGAACCTGCAAGGTCTGTCGGTTCCTGCTGTCGGGATTCGGTGTCATTTTCCCGCGCGGCGGTGCAGGCTTGTTCCTTCGTTTTTAGCCAAACCGCTTTTAGGGCGGCTTTCGGTATCGTCCCCGCCGTACTTTTGGGGGTACGGTCGCGGAGTTTTTGTTTATTCTCTTTTGGCGTTCTCATACTCTCACCTCGGTTCGGTTATACGCTTTGCCACAACGACCATCCTGCTGTTTTTGCCGGAATCGTCACAGGTGGACAGCGTAAGCAGCTTGTCACCATAAGCAGCCGACACGCCGGTTTCGTACAGGGCGGCGTTCTTGCAGGCGTCCACATAGGCAGCAAACTCCTGCGGTGTTTCGGCATCGGTGCATTGATAATAGGCAAACAGATCCTCCGCTTCGCCCCGAAATACAGCCATCACGGTATACTCTGCCTGCGCCGTCAGGGTATCAAATCGGATAATTCTGTGCTGCTCCCAAAAGAATTCGCGCTTGTATTGCAGCAAATCAGAGAACATAGTGCCGTCCTTCATGTTGTGTCCGTACACAAGGATGTTGTCGGATGGCGTTTGCAGGTTGCAGTTTGCCTGCACATACGGGCAGCCGTGCGGGGAGTCGGCTTTTTCAAAGTTGTGCTTTAGGTAAAAGTCGGGGTCATGCTTTGACTGCATGACCGGGTAGTTGATGTTGGTTCCGTCAATCTGTATCCACCCGGCAAGGTCGTTGTTTTGCGTGTACAGCGCCTGATACTGCGGCAAAAAATCATTCCCCGGTGACACGGCGTCACCGGGGAAATTCTCTGTCAGCGCGGCAAGCTGCCGATACATTCGCGCTTGCGTACAGGAGTCGGCCGCATAGCGGGCAAAGCCAGCGGTACTTGCAAGAAAAACGGCGGCAAGGGTTAAAAGCAGGATGCGGTAGAATTTCAACATAGAGTGTCCTTTCTCGGAATCGGTTTGCAAAGGAAAAACGGACGATGTATAATACAGATATGTTCAAGGACTGCGGGGTGTTATGATGAATTTGTATCTCAGTGCGGCGGAATACGATTACCACACGCTGCTCAAGGTAGCCGAGATGGCAGGGCTTGCGGGAATCATCGGTTTTCATGAGGCCGGGGACGGCTATCTGGTGACCTTCCCGCAGGGGGAAAATGTTCAGCCTCTGATAGATGACTATAAGGGACGGCTGCGGGATTTGGAAAACAATATTTGGCAGCATTAAAACAGGTCTATAAATCGGAATTGATGGAGGAAGCAAACATGGAAATCTGTCGGTTGGGCGATTTTTCATGGTTTACTTAGTTGGGTGTATGTCATATATTTCCTTTTGCGTTACTAAATTCATGCTTCACGGATTATGATATTGCACCTGCAATTAAAAATTGATATTATGGTAAATAATGAGTCTGAATTACATGTGCTTCTCATTCTAGATTGATGTATGCTTCTCAACTACACTTGAAAAAACAGTTGATACACAGAGAAATACTGTAATAACAAACTTGGTTAAGAAAAATTATTTTATGAGTCAGGTTGACAAATATATTTATAAGTACGATGTAAATAAAAATGAAGGTTATATCTTGGGAGATTTAGGGAAAAATCGACAAAAGTGTGGAATGTTGTAACGGCTGATTAAGGAGGACTATTGTGGAACTTACTATATCTAAAAAAGAAAAAAATAAAGCACAAAGAAATCGTATACACAAAGAAAAAAAATGGAGGCCATTTAAAATGGTGTATCATTTCTCTTTTCTTATTGCGATATGTTCATTAGTTTATGGAGTGTTGATAGTTACATCGACAAATTATATTAATTTTGATAAATGTGCAATAGTATTTGCATCAACATTTGTGATTGGAATTGTATTTCGAGCATTAACATTAAATTTTACTAGACATTGGATTCATAGTAGAATAAATGAAAAAATGTGGATTGAAAATGATGTATTAAATCATTTCTTTCAAATTTCTTGGGGATCAGGATGGAATTCGAGAAGTGTTGATAATACAGGCTATCTGTTTGAAATTGATTTGAACTCTGTAAATCAAGTGTTTTTTGATAAAGAAACAAAGAGAGTAGAATTTCTAGCATTAGGTAAAGGAAATCACTATGCAGACATTGCAACTGGACGAATCGATAAGCAATGGGACTTAAAGCAAGGATATAAGTGTATTCTTTATGATTATTATGAACCAAGTATTGTTAAATCATTATCTGAAAAAGGGATTGCAACGGTGTACAAAGGGAACATAATAAAAAACTTAATAATGGACTGCCAATCTTACACAAAGTACCGCCCAAACGAGACTACGGGCGGTATTTTTGTATCATGGCGGAGAAAGGAGGAACTTCCCACGGGGGCTTGACTGAAAAGTTGAGCCCCTTTTTTCATGCCAAAAAACAGGAGGTAAATGCTTATGGCAGATGATAAAACCACAAAAACGCCGGAACAGCCGGTAACGGATAGCGGGCCGGGCAAGGAAACGCCTCCCGCTCCCCCAAAAGAGCCGGAGAAGGTTTCCGTTTCCCCGGAGCCGGAAAAAAAGACGGAACCAGAGGTAAAGAACCCACAGGTTTCTGTCTATAACTTCGCTGAAATTATGAAGGAAAAGAAAGCCGAGGAACGGGCGGCAGCTCCCGGCGTGGAAAAGCCTGACCCGGCAAAAGCGGAGAAACCGGAAAAGCAGCCGGAGGCTCCGAAGAAAGCGGAGGAAAAACCCAAAGAGCCGGAACAGCCGAAGCGCCGGGGCCGTCCCCCGAAAGCAGATAAGGACAAGGCCGCAACCCCGAAGCCCAAAGCTCCTGCACAGAAACCGGAAAAGGCGGTCAAAAAGAAACCGGAGAAAAAAACGGCTCCAACGGTACAGGCCGCTCCCGCTCCGAAGGAACCCGAAAAACCGAAGGATGCACCACGCCGGGGCAAGGAACAGATTGTCTATATCAAGCTGAACGAGCTCCACGCCTTCAAGAACCATCCCTTTGAGGTTCGGGATGATGAAGAAATGCGGGCTATGGTGTCCAGCGTCAAGGACAAGGGCGTGACCCAGCCCGCTATCGTCCGTCCCCGTGAGGATGGCGGCTATGAGATCGTGTCCGGCCACCGCCGCCAGAAAGCCAGCGAGCTTGCCGGATATGCGGATATGCCCTGTATCGTCCGAAACCTGACGGATGATGAAGCCATCACCCAGATGGTCGAGGATAATCTGAACCAGCGTGAAGAAATCCTCCCCAGTGAGCGGGCCAAAGCCTTGAAAATGCAGCTTGAGGCTATCAAGCACCAGGGCTCCCGCACTTCGGGCCAGATTGACCCGAAGGACGCTGGCAAACGCTCCAACGAGATCGTGGCCGAGCGCAATAAGATGGCGGTCAAGCAGGTGCAGCGGTATATCCGTCTCAATGAGCTGGTTCCCGACCTGATGAAGTTGATGGATGAAAAAAAGCTGGGCTTTACTACGGCGGTGGAGCTTTCCTATGTCAGCAAAAAGAACCAGAACTATATCGCCGTTGCCATTGACAGCCAGCAGTCCTCTCCTTCGCAGGCGCAGGCAAAGCGTATGCGTGAGCTGGACGAAAAGAAGTTGCTCAACGGGGATGTGATCGACGGCATTATGATGGAGGACAAAAAGGAGGTAGACAAAGTGATTTTGACAGGTGCGGAACTGAGCAAGTATTTCGGCAAGGAAACTACGCCGCGGGAAATGAAGGACCAGATCATCAAGCTGCTGGACGACTGGAAGGGTCAGCAGAAGGAACACGAAAAGCCGGAGAAGAAAACCGAACAGGAAAAGTAAGCCCAAACTTCGGGTCAGCATGGCCCGAGGATTGCGGGGCTCCGCCCCGCGCCCCGAAGCTCTGGAGATATAAATTATTCCCCGTCGCCAGTTATTCCGTAGCATAGCCGGGAAAATCAGTCAAGGGCAGCGCCGCCGCAGGCGGTGCCAGAGGCACCCTTGACGGATTTCTCCCGGTTATGCTTTTTCCCGGTCAAGCGACGGGGATATAAATTCTCCAGAGCCGTTCCCCTTCCCGGGGGAAGGGGCGGAGGGGTTGGGCGAACTCTTGCTTTTCCCTAAACCAAAACAGAAATGGAGGCTCAACCAATGAAACGACCTTTAGCATACCTGACTGCCGCATGGAGCGGCGAGCCGGATGTTGATATGGAGCTGGCGGCCCACTACTGCCGTCTTACTTATGAGGCGGGCTTTTCCCCGATCTGCCCGCTCTTGTACCTGCCGCTGTTTTTGAATGACAGCGTTCCCGAGGAACATAAGGCCGGGATTGATATGCGCCGGGATATGCTGCGGCGCTCCCATACCCTGATCGTCTGCGGCAGCGCTGTGGACGAGGATGTAAAAAACGATATTGCGGTTGCCGGACGGCTGGGCATTGCGGCGACCACACTGGAAGGGGTGCTTGCCGTGAAGGGACACGGCACCCCGGGCCATGCCGGACATTAAGCTGGGAAGCCTTTTCGACGGGATCGGCGTGTTCCCTCTGGCTGCTTCCCGGTGCGGTATCCGTCCGGTATGGGCCAGTGAGATTGAAAAAGCGCCCATCTCCATAACCAAAAGGCACTTTCCCGACATGGTGCATTTGGGGGATATTACGAAGGTGGACGGCGGGAAAATCCCGCCGGTTCATGTAATTACCTTCGGTTCCCCCTGTCAGAACCTTTCTCTGATCGGCAACCGCTCCGGCCTTGCCGGGGCAAAATCAAGCCTGT
>OHZJ01000474.1_pt1 | contig 19441 bp, 20 predicted proteins | sample 1580411 | NCBI WGS metagenome assembly OHZJ01 (sample SAMEA3882519, study PRJEB24775) | human gut metagenome | biome: human-associated habitat; feature: intestine environment; material: feces | place: Netherlands | collected 2009/2010 | reverse complement strand
ACAATATCGGAAAAATAACCTAAAAAAATTTGTCTGAAAAAGTGTTGACAATCCATCTTGACCTTATTCGTGCCAAAGGATATGAGATAAAAGGCGAAACCTTAGACGAAAAATCTTTAAAATATATCTCTTTCCGACCACTTGACCGTGAGCATTTTATCCGTGGCAGAGCCAACTCTTTAGGTGCGGAATACACCAAAGAACGAATTAAGGAACGGATCAAAGCAAAGGCATTGATACAGCCTAAAAAGCGTATTCCATTTCCTAAAAGAAAGAAGCAGCTTGTCAAAGATTATTCTTCCCAAAAGCTCATTGACACCTCAGAAGAAAAGTTTGAACATAGTCCCGGTCTTAAAGCTTGGGCGGACATCCAAAACCTAAAAATCGCTGCCAGCAGTTACAGTGAAACAGGCTCCATTGCCGAACTGAAAAAACAGCTTGCAGCTAAGTCGGTTCTTGCCAAAACTGCACGAAGCAGTCTTGTTGAAATCGAGCATCAGCTAAAGGATTTAGGACAGATTTTGAAATATGCCGAACAATATCAGTCCAATCATATCTATCATGTCCGGTATCAGAAATCCAAAAATCCAGATGCTTACCTGCGAAGTCACGAAACAGAACTTCTACTCCATGACGGTGCAGAAAATATGCTAAAACGTCTTGGAATCAACCTTAAAACGCTTGATATTGAAAAGCTCCATAACGAATACAATTCTTTGTATTCCAAGAAAGAAACCTTACAGAAAACCTATAAATCTGCGGAGAAAGAAATCAATGCTTTTAACAGGAAATTGGATAATCTAAATCAATATCTTAATCGTACTTCGCATGTTCAGCAGATTAGCGACAGGAAAACAGAAAAGGACCAAACTACTCTCTGATTTTTCCCATTAAAAAAGGTGTATCGCATTGAAGTTTTTCACTTCGTTGCGATACACCTTGATGTGTGTAGTAAACTCTTGCTGCTTTTTCTACTAATATTCCGTTTTTTCGTATTTTCCACTTTTGTTTTATCATATACTGTACTCCATATTTATCATGTATTCTAACGTAATTCACTCCTGTCGATGTGTAATGTAAACTACTAACGAGGTGAATTGCAATGCATGATTATAAAAAAGCTCTTGCGAAAGCTGTAAAGGATGCTCGTACCAAACAAGGACTATCCCAAGAAAGACTTGCTGAAATCTTAAATTTGGATTCCCGTACCATACTCAATATAGAAGCTGGTCGTGGCAATCCAAAATTTGAAATACTTGTTGCTCTGATTACATACCTTAAAATTCCAACCAACAATATTTTTTATCCAGAATCCGATAACCCAAATCAAAATTTTCAAAAATTGCTTGCAGTGTTATATGACTGTTCTGATTTGGAAATTGGACTTCTCTTACCTATGATTCAATACTTTCTTAATGTCCTTCATCGAAATAATATGCCTGAACAATAAAAAATGAGCCGATAAATTAGTAAAATATAATTACTGATTCATCGGCTCTGCGTCTAATGCGTCTGGCTCTTTGATTACGGTTATTTTTAAATTTTTTACTTCAATTAAACTTTCTCGACTGCATTTTGGACAGTAGAGCGGAAAGTTTTTCAATTCTGTGTCTTTTCTGATTCGGACACGAGTTTTGTTGCCACATATGGGACATAATATCCATTCTTCCTGTATCATATCAATATTTCTCCTAGCATAACTCATTTTAATTAATTTTCTATTTTGTAGCCTTTTTAAGACTGCATTTTATAGGCTTAAGTGCATTCAAAGCATTTATAAATCTGACCCGTCAACTCTTCCTTGCTGGCAACTTGCAAACCCTGATACATTTGCTTTCTCTGACTTCGCAGTGCCATAAATACTCGTCATATCGCATTATCTGATATCGTCTTCCGCATCAGTTAGGACATCGACCGACTGATGTTAACGTTTCGAAGTTCAATCACTATTCAACCCTGTTTTCTTGCTATCTATACTTGTCAGATACCTTTACCAACATCATCCTAAGACTCGCTATTATCTGGTTGGCTAAACCTTGCTTGGATAAATCGGATTCCCACCGGCTTGACCACACACCTTTAGCTTGGCGCACAACTGGAATTTGTGTAGAGAACATCAATTTATCTTCAAATTGCTCTTTGTGTCATTTTCCACATCATTTTTCCCATATAGAGCGGATGACAATAACATAATTTCATTTGTAATGATTGACTGAAAGAATGACAGATTACGAATTTCTTTGACCAAACATGATCAGCAAGTCCTCTTCCTACTTTTTCAGCATCGGCCATAAATTCTTTGGGCACAGGAAGTCCTGAAGAAGATGCTGTACTTGTAAGTGGCGGATGCATAATATGAAATGTTATTCCATAATCTTGGTTTTCAATCTCTAGACATTTGGCAAGAGATTCTATTGCACCTTTTGAAGATGCATAAGGTGATATATTACCAAAGCCTGTAACCCCAACACCTGAACTGGTAAATATGATTCTGCCCTCTTTCTTCTCACGCATAAATGGGAGAATTAATTTTGAAAGTCTTAATGCTCCAAAATAATTGACATCCATTACTTTTTGGTATACTTCGTAACCTGTATCTTGCTCATTGGCAAAAGTACAAAGACACGCATTGTGAATTGCTATATCTACATTTCCAAATTCTTTGATCGATTTTTTTATGCCCTCCGACAATGATTCCTCATCTGTTGCATCCGATCTGATAATTTAGAAGAGAATCCTGATAGTTCTCTTTCAATTCACTTATGTGATTGTCTTGAATATCCAAAACCGTTACTTTGTTTCCCTTTTCCAGTAAACGAATTGCCATGTAATATCCAATGCCCTGATTAGCGCCTACAATTAATATATTTGACATATTCAATCCTCCCGAAACATTCTATTGATATACGTGAAAGCTTCTTCGCTAAAAGCTTCTTTCTTTGCTTTTGTCAATTCCCCATTTAATAAATATTTAAATGTAAGCATTGTAATACTTGCAAAAAAATCATTCCCTACTTTTGTTGCCTGTTGTTCATTCAAAATTCCAAGCTTGCTAAGCATCATAAATGATTGTGTTTGAATTCTATGAGGTAATTCAAATAGATAACGCTCATACGACATTCTCATATTTTCGTTATGAAATTGTTCAATCATCATAAAACGCATCATTTGATTACAAAATGTATCAAATAAATATTGTTCAAAATAAAACTCCCGCAGCCAATCCCATGAGAATGCGTTAACATTATGTGAATCAGACATTGATGCCTGCAACATATCTGTAAGTTCTTTCATATGGCTCTCAAACTTTTCTACAAGTGAGTCTAAAATATCTTGTTTATTTTTGAAATGATAGTAAATAGAACTTTCTTTTATATTCACAGCTTTTGCAATATCTCTTATTGATACGGAATCATAACCTGATTTTGCAAACATATCCAACGCTTTTTTTAAAATAGTCTCTTTTGTTTCCATATCACTCTCCTTGTACCTAACAGTTGTTAGATTCATTTTATCTAACAGCTGTTAGGTTGTCAAGAAAAAAAGTATTATTTCATTCACCCCCATTCTTTTTCCAGTGTCACCACTTGATAGTCATGATGGATGGCATGCAAAATATTTCTCATATCATGTCTCCACAAATTCCACTTTGAAGTTTTCTAGAGCCTTGAAGGAGATATGCTTTCCGGTTACCGTGATTCCCATGCAAGTGTCAGTAAACAAAACATTGCCCCTTCAAATAGCGAAACTGTTTACTCCCTCGACTATACACTAAAGTAATTCCCTCTGACTCTTTTTTATATTTTCCTTTACTTCATTTTTCCCATCATTACATAACAACTTTGCTTTTTTCTCAGCAAGCCGCAATTTTAAGGATGCTTTTTCTACCAGTTGTTCCTGCTCCTTTTTGTTTTCTTCCCTCTGTGCTTTCTCTGCACCATTATTCAGCACATTGTCAATCATGTTATAATTCTGTTCTTCCATTTCTTCAATCTTGGCAAGAGGCTTGTATTCAGCCAATTTTTCTAGCAATACTTTTGCCCTTTGCATTTCATCCGACAAAGCCCCCTCAGAAATAACCTCGCTCAACCAGTCTGTAATAGGCTCCGTATTCCCTTGAACTATCATCTCGGAAATCTCTGACACACTTTCCGTCATATTTAGGTTGTTGTTGCGGTAGGAATAAACATCATAATCATAGCTAAAACGGTCAATTTCAACAGCAAGCTGTTCTGCAGGTTCTAAATCCGGCATACGCTTCTCCCACACCATTGCTTCCATATCTTCAGACATAACTCCATCTATCTCCATTTCAGGCAGCTTTGCCACAAGTTCTGCAATGACTTCCATAGCCTTCGGTTCACTGGTTATGTTCGGGATATGTTCTAATATCTCCAAATCAATCCGGTTACCCGATAACAGGTCAACCTCATCATCCATATAGCTTTCTTCGCCCGGTCTGTGAACATTGATGCCGATTGCAGGGATACCATGCATTCGCTCCGGTGGTATCTGCTTCCAGATAGCGATTGCTTCCTCCACAGTAGGAATATTCTCATAAAACTCACCCAAATTATGAAACTCTCCACACTCGGATACCATCAATGTTACTTCAACCTCTTCTTTCTCCATTTCGCCCTGTGTCTGTATCTGTTGTGTCAGCTCCTGCTCCCTTTCCTGTCGGATACTTTCCAGATACTCCTCAGCCTGTAGTAGATACGTTTCCAGCGTCCCGGTACGCTGGGCAGTAATCGGATTGATGTCAACCTTTACCTCACCGATATGTAACCCGTCCTCATTAAACACATTGAACAAATCATCCTCTCTCTCATTCGTGGAAAGCTCCACCACCACATCAAGATCAGAGCTGTCCTTCTCCAGACCTCTGCACCTGCTTCCTACAACAACAGCATCAATGATTGTGGCATCTATACCATACTCATCAATCTTTGCCTGCACATGGCATTTTACGGTTTCCTCAATTTCTGCCGGATTCATTTCACTAATGTCATGAAACAGTTCATTGGTCTTTTCCCTAAAATCTGCTATGATGCTGTTCTCTTGATTTGCATCTACGATACCCTGATAATAGGCTCTCTGTTGCTCCTGAAAGTGCGCATGATCTACAATATCCATATAGTTTTCTAAAAAATTTCTCTGCTCTGCCGAAAGCTCAGATAAGAGTTTTTCATATTCCCGGTTTGCTTTTTTCAGCTCCTTATCTGCTTTCTTTGTTTCCTCTGTCTGTATGGAATACTCCCGTTCGTCTGCTTCACTGCGAAGCTCCTCAAAAACATCAGATAGCTTTTCAAATACTTCATTCATTTTTGTATCCACCTTCTCTAAATAAGTATTGCATTTTACAGGCAGTATTATCAATCCTTAAATTTCTTACAACAATATTTTTTCCGCACTTCATCTTTAGAAGTATATTATCAAGATTATTCCGTAAAATCAATCATGTGGCACTTCATCTTTAGAAAGTTGGTGATAATATGAAAATTTACTGGAATAAAGAAAGCAATTCCAAAAATCTGATAGGTCAGAGAGTAAAGGAATTGCGAACCGAAAAGCAGCTATCGCAAAAAGCACTGGCAGAACAGCTCCAGCTTGCCGGATATGAATTTAGCGATTTGACCGTATTACGAATAGAACAAGGGACACGCTTTGTACCGGATTATGAAGTGGTTGCCCTTGCTGAATTTTTCCATGTATCTTGTGAATATCTCTTAGGTGTTAAAACCGAAAAATAAGCAGTGATCTGTATTTCTTCATTACAGACCGCTGCTTAAATTTTTGTTGAAACGATAGCCTACACCCCATATTGTCTGTATGTAAACAGGCTTGCTTGGGTTATCCTCTATCTTTTCTCGTATGTTGCGTATATGGCTCATGACGATGTTATAATCACCGAAATATGGTTCTTTCCATACAATATCATATATCTGCTCTTTGCTAAATACTACTCCGGCATTTTGAGCTAACAACAAAAGAATTTCAAATTCCGTATATGTCAATTCAATCTCATTATCCTCACGAACTACAATCCGCTTATACTTGTCAATATAAAGTCCCTTAAAACTAAGTTCCCCTTTTTGGATAACTTCGTGTTTCAAAACATCTGTTTCTTTGCTAATGCACGATAAAATACGATTGAGAATATTCTCCTCATTTTCTTCAAATGCCAGTATCACTATTTTCCCATACAATCACCCACTTTATCAAATATTATGTCTTTCGTATAGTCTTTTCAACGAAATCAACACTATTAAACCAATTTTCATGGCACCTTCTGTCTGCTTCAAGTTACAACCTACCTTTCACTATTAAATACATTTACTTACTATCATTCTGCGATAAGCTCCAATAACACGATTTCTGGACGGTTATTAAATCGAATAGGGATAATACTATTGCCAAGTCCTCTGCAAACAATCATATTTGTGTCACCTTTCGTGTATAAGCCTGCATCATATTTGGGAAACAAGCCTTGATTTGGAGCAACCAAACCACCAATAAATGGTAAACGAAACTGACCACCATGTGCGTGACCGCTTAAAACTAAATCAACACCACAATTTACATAGGTTTCAAACAATTCTGGGCGGTGTGAAAGCAAAATAGTGTAATCGTCTTTATCTCCGATTAGTCCCCGTAATTTCGTATCAACCATAGCAGGAACTTCTCCAAGCATATTCCCTTTAAGCGTAAAACTTGGGTCGGAAAGTCCGATAAGCGTAACTTTCTCTCCATTATATTCTAACTGCATTGATGCATCTTCAAGCACAACTACCCCCATTGATTCCAGTCCTGTTTTTAGCTCGTCATACTGTGACAGACTGCCTTCGTGATTACCTGTTACATAATATGTGCCTGCAATTTGAGCAGCTTCTTTTGCAAAATCAAGGGCAACATCAATGTCCGTGTGTTCAGCATCAACTAAATCACCCGTTACTACTATGATGTTTGGCTTACATTCTGACAGTATTTGTAACAGTTCTGCATTATTTTCTCCAAATACCGCATTGTGCAAGTCGGATACTTGAGCTATTCGAAAACCATTAAATGCAGCGGGGATGCGATTACTTGAAACAGTCACCGTACTCACCATCAAAGCTGTATTACCCCAGATAGTCCAAATAATCAAAACAAGCAAAACAGCAATCAGTGTACATACAGAAATCAAAGCTTTTTTAGATAATCTTTTTTTCATGATGCCTTTTCTCCTTTTCATTCTACTGCCCTAAATTAGTCTGTATCTTCAATCTCTCAGAATAGTCTTGGATAAATCTTATTGCTTCATCTTTGGAAAATCCTAATGCAAACATATTATCGAAGTAAGAAAAACAAAGTACCTTTGCAGTATCCTCTCGCTTCTTTGCCATTTCTCGAACAGATGGGATTTTTTCGCCTGCTGAAAGTTGTCCACTATAAATCGCACATCTTATTTTTTTATAAGTTGCAAATAAATATGTTCCACATCGTGAAACACCCATTCATCATAAATCATAGATTTTATCTCCTTTATCACACCAACAGACAATACGATTAAAAAAATTGCGTTCCAATAGTTATTACCTTACCACAATTCCCTTAATTTTGAATGAGTAAATCACGCAAAAAAATTGCCTGATTTACTCATTCGCTTTTTAAGCAGAAAAAGTACAATGAAACTATCAAACGAAAAGGAGATTAAAATATGGCAATATTATTAGAAGCAAATGAAGTAACAAAAATCTATGCTAAAGGGCAACGTCCAAGCCTAAATAAAGTATCTTTCAATGTAGCAGAAAGTGAATTTATCGCTATTATGGGTGCTTCTGGCTCTGGAAAGACTACATTACTTAATGTTCTTTCCACTATTGATACCCCTACAAGTGGCAGCATTGTAATCAATGGTGTTAATTTAAAACAACTGAGCGACACAGGTTCCGCGGATTTCCGCAGGGATAATCTTGGATTTATATTTCAGGAATACTTTTTACTTGACAGCCTTACCATCCGAGAAAACATCTCTGTCCCACTCACTTTACAAAAGCTTCCGCATAAAAAAATCGAAAAAATGGTGCGGAATTTAGCAGAACGCTTTGGCATTGCCTCTCAGTTAGACAAATATCCAAACGAGCTGTCTGGCGGGCAGAGACAACGAGCATCGGCGGCAAGAGCCATTGTAAAACAGCCAAGTATTTTATTTGCTGATGAACCGACAGGAGCATTGGACTCAAACTCTGCTACCGAGTTATTAAAAACTTTGAAAGAAGCAAATGAAGAATTGCATACCACTATACTAATGGTCACACATGATGCATACGCTGCAAGTTTTGCTAACCGTATTCTGATTTTCAAAGACGGAAGCATTATACGCGAACTTCTTAAACAGGATGCCGATAGACGAACATTCTATGAAACCATTGCACAGGAAGTAGCCAAATTAGATACGGAAAGATAAGGGGGCAAAATTTATGAATAATTTATCAATGGCACTTAAAAATCTTAAAAAAAATTTTTCATTTTACGCCCTTTACCTGCTTTCTGTATCATTTGTAATTACTGTCTTTTTTGCATTTACTTCATTCTCAATGAATACAGTTATGCTTGAAAAGATATCTGGTAACGGGCGGGTTGAAATGATGTGTAACGTAATTTCTGTATTCCTAATGGCTTTTGTTGTTTTTTATATGTCATATTCCAACCGTTTCTTTTTACGTCGTCGAACAAAAGAACTTGGTGTTTACGCATTATTAGGATATAGAAAAACCACAGTGTTGTCATTGCTGACAACAGAGAATTTACTGGTTTGTTTTGGAGCGTTTATAGTAGGAATACTTCTCGGTAGTTTTTTTCATAAAGGCATTGTTTTTGGCATAACCAAGTTACTGGATTTATCTATCAATAATTCAAAAATACCCTTTTTCAATGTCAATGCCATTGCAAAAACAGCTTGCTTTATTTTTGCTATCGTGATTGTATTGATGCTGTCTAACAGCAGGTTTCTTTTCAAGACATCGCTTATGGGATTAGTTAGATTTGAAAAAAGTGCTGAACGAAAAATGAAATTTCATGCTGTTCCTGCCATCGTTGGCTTTTGCTGCATTATTTTGGGGTATGTTCTTGCATTGGATATCCTCAGAGGAGATAAATCTGTTTGGTTTGCGATTGGTTATACCCCCATTGCCATGCTGACACTTGTACTCGTAGTTGTGGGAACAATACTTTTTATTTCATCCTTTCTTCCTTTTGTAGTACACATAAGCAAAAACAACAAACGGAAGTTTTATACAGAAACAAAAATAATTACTTCCCCAAATTTCATATACCGTATGCGTTCAAACTCTAAGACTTTAATCATGCTTACACTGTTATCGGCAGCGACGCTTACCGTCTCCAGCGTTATGGCTTTATCTCTATACTATCCAATAGCTGCTGTGTCACGTATGGCACCGTCAGAAATTGAATGTAGAATTGAAAATGAAAGCGAAATAGATGCAATCAAACAAATTGTAAATGAGCATTCGTCCAAAAATGATGTTTCATTCCTGCAAACGAATATTTATAAAGTTACATCTACTTCCGAACAAGTTCCTTTGGAATATAGTGTAGGAAGCTCTAAAGGTGATTCAGATAACGAAAAAATTCTGCGAAATGCAGGGTTTGAATGTATCTCTTATTCAAACTATATAGCTCTCTTAGAAGCACAAGGGAAAAAAGGGGCTTTGGAACAAATTGGCGAGATACACGATAGTGAGTGTATTTTAGTAAAATACCAGCCAGCTTCAGACAATGATGAAACGGGTAATGTTTATCCTTTGCTTATAGGTAATAAAGAAATTTCTGTAACAGTCATCGCAACTACTTTAGATAATCCCATTTCATTTGCAAATAGCATTGGTACTTTGATTGTTAGTGACAACTTATATGATGCCATAGCAGAAGAATTTACCCCCGAAACGAAAGTCCTAAGTATAAATGGGCAGTCAATCAAAGATAATGAAGCTCTGTTTCTTGATTTATCCGAATATTTAAATGATAGTCCTTATCTACAGGGAAACTCGCATAGGATACATGAGATATTTTCCCTAAGCAGTTCAACCTTCTTACTGCTTGGATTTCTTGTAATCTTGTTTTTTATCGCAACTGGAAGCATACTATATTTTAATAATCTTTCTGCCATAAGCGATTCGAAGGCTGATTATGAAATCTTAAGAAAAATGGGATACACAGACAGAAAGGTGAAAATAATAATAAAGAAGCAGACGATATCTTTTTTTAGTATTCCGTTTTTATTTGGGTTGATAGACTGTGTCTTTGCAACATTAGTATACAGGACAGCCCTTATGCAGAACATTCTGAAAGAAAGCCTTATTCTGTATATTCCTACGTTTATCGCTATTCTGCTTACATTTATAATTTATATGATATATTACTGTATGACTGTCCATACTTGCTGTAAAACAGTTCTAAAGAAATAAAAAGCTATATGAAATCATCGAGTTTTATAGCTCGGCGATTTCGTACACTTTATTTGTTCACAGAGAGATAGTATAATTTAATGAGAAAATAGGAAGGAGGCAAAACATGAAGCAAACAATTTTAAAGCTACTGCTTTTTATAAATTCTATTTTACTCATTGCATATATGGGGCTGACCGCTCATGCAGATTTTCATTTAAACACCAGAGGTGTCATTCCCTTATTTTTATCGTCTTTGCTGCTAATAGATGTTACTTATGTAAGTTCCTGCAACATTAGGGAAAATAAAACTATTTCCCTATTTTGTAGTTTATTAGCATTAGAAAGTTGGTATATACTCTTAGCTGCTTCGGGCAACTCCATCACAAACACTATTTTTTTCGCTTTAAGCCCGGTAATATGGTGTGTTTCCATTAAATTCATACTAATGTTTTTGTTCCAAAACAGCGGATACAAATATCAGAAATTAATTAATCTCTGCCTGACGGGAACTTGTATTTTTGCTCTTATTGGCGTATTGGTGTCAAGTAAAATATTTTTCCTTCTCTATTTCATACAATTTATGGCAAGCTGGCTGTGTTTTATTTTTACAGTGATATATCATAGAAAAAGAGTTGCTTTTGTTTTTAAGTCAGAATGGAGGCATATCATTTTCTCCCTTATAGCAGTTATAGTTTTATTCCTTACTTATTATTTTTCAACAATGAGAGTTCCTGAACATCTTTCAAATTTTGGTGTATATATTCCTATACTATTGTTTTGGGTAAGCATCCACGGTATCATACTGAAAGAACAAAACAGCCTTCCATTATCTGCCGTATTCAGTAATCGCCAATTAACATTACTTATATTTTCTGGAGTAATTATTTTTAGCTTGATAACAATAATCTTAAATGGTGGATATTCTTTGCTTTTTATTATGCTGGATGCCCTGTTTGCGTTTTTATATGTTTGCAATATTGCTTTGGATTTCAATTTCAAGAAAGGACATAATAAGATAATCAAGGAAAGCAAATACCATGTCGCACTACAACAATTACAACTGGAAGAACAATTAAATCTTGAATTTGCAAACTTTCTCCACGATGATATTCTTCAAGACCTGCTTTCTGTAAAAAATATGATGAAAAAAGCAGACCGCCCTGAAGTACAGAAAATTATCACGGAAACTCTCGATAATATGAATACTTATATTCGTGAGCAAATGCAGGATTACCATCCTACGTTGCTTCCAAAACTTACTATAAAGGAAAACTACCAAAACTTGCTTGATGGTATTTCGCAATCTTTTCCGAATCGTAATATCTGTGTCTCCTTTGATTGTTCAGACTCCTTATTTCTGGTTGAGCCATACAATATCTTTGTGTGCCGCCTGCTGAAGGAACTTGTCACGAATGTTTACAAACATTCGACAGGGGAAAAAGCATGGATAACCCTTACGCAGGATAATGGGATTATAATACTGAGTGTGAGTGACAATGGAACTGTTGATGCAGATGTTCTCTCATCTGCTGACAGGTTAAAGCATCGAGGACTTGCAATGATTACGGAACGAGTGAAAGACATGGACTGCTCTGTAACTATATCTAATAACCATCCACATGGGATTTGCGTACAAACGATATTGCCGATGAAAGGAGATGTTTCTTATCAACATTTTGTTAGTAGATGACCATGCTTTATTTTCTAAAAGTTTAGAGATTGCATTGTCAGATTATTCAGAAATTGACGCCTTTGATAGTATCAATGATGTTTCTCAATTAGACAATTTTATTGTATCTAAGAAACCAGACATCATCCTTATGGATATAAACTTGAAGAATATATCTTCTGAGGATGGTCTGGAATTAGCCAAACAAATACTAAGTTGTTATCCAGAACAAAGGGTTGTAATTCTGTCTGGTTATGATTTGCCCGTATATCGAAGTGAAGGAAGAAAAATAGGAGCAAAAGGATTTGTTAATAAAAATATTGAACCTGAAAAGCTCATATCTATTCTTTCTAAAATAATGCAGGGGATACTTTATTTTGACAGGGAAATTCCATTCATAGAAGGATTGACCGATAGTGAAAAACAAATTATACAGCTTATAGCAGAGGGACAAAAGCGAAAAGACATAGCAAGCACACTTTATATTAGTGAACGTACCTTATCAAATCATTTGCAGCATATATTTGAAAAACTTAATGTTACATCAGCGGTTGAAGCCGTGACAAAAGCGATTCAACTCGGATACATCCCGCCAATATGTTAATTAAGAGCCGATGATCTTGTGAAACAGTTTACAATTGCATCGGCTCTTCGTCTTCTTTGATGATTGTCACACACAAACCATATATATTATTCTAACTTTTCCTCCTGTACTGTAATAAAAGGAATTTTCTTTAATAGCAAGCACTGCCCCTGTCATGACACATGGGCTGAAACTTACTTTTATGCCACAGGCATATCCCGTAAATTTCCATAGGGAAGTATCCCTAACCCTCTTATATTTTTTGAGCCACTTTTCACAGAAAAATCATTGACCTTCTTCTGCAATTTTGCTACAATTTTTCTTGGATAATTATATCCAAAAATCGAATACACTTTGAAACAAACTGTTGTAAAACATCGAACATTTTACAGCAGTTTTTTTGTACCCAAAATCAGAAAGGAGTTAAAGAAATGGCAAACAGAAAACGCACCAATCCGGTGCAATTTTATCTCGATGATGACGAACAGTATATCCTGGACGAGAAGTTCCGATTATCGGGAATGAAAAGCAAGTCTGCTTTCTTACGCAAGCTCATTTTGTATGGCTATGTCTATGACGTGGATTACAGTTATTTAAGAAATTATAATACAGAGCTTGGACGTATCAGCTCAAATCTGAACCAGATTGCCAAGCGGATAAACAGCACCGGAAACATTTATAAAGAAGATATGGACGAAGTAAAGGAGTTGATGAATGAGGTATGGCGTACACAAAAATCCATGCTATCAAAGCAACCGTTGATAAAGCGATAGACTACATCTGCAACCCCGAAAAGACCGATGAAAAAATGTTCGTTTCCTCTTATGCCTGTTCTCCGGAAACCGCAGCTTATGACTTCAAATATACCCTCGACCACTGCCGGGAAAACAGTCCCAACAAAGCCTATCATCTGATACAGGCTTTTGCTCCGGGAGAGGTCGGTTTTGAAGAAGCGCACCACATTGGAAAGGAGCTTGCAGATAAACTTTTAGAGGGAAAATATTCGTATGTTGTTACCACCCATATTGACAAAGAACACGTTCATAATCACATCATTTTTTGTGCCGCTGACAACATCGAACACAACAAATATCACGACTGCAAACAGTCCTATTACCACATCCGTAAACTGAGTGATGAACTGTGCAAGGAACACAATCTTTCCGTCATCATTCCGGGTGCCCAGCGTGGCAGAAAATACGAAGAATGGCAGTCCGACCAGAATGGTTCTGCGTGGAAAACGCAGATCAGAAAGGACATCAATTTCTGCATCAAGTCGGCTTCCACTTACGAAGAATTTCTGCTTCTGATGAGAGCCAAAGGGTATGAAATCAAAGGGGAAACTTTTGAAGAAGGAGCTGCCAAATACATCTCATTCCGCCCTCTGGATAAAGAGCGTTTTGTGCGTGGCAGTACAAGGTCTTTGGGTAAGGAATACACAAAAGAACGTATCAAGGAACGCATCGAAAGGAAACGGGAGCGAAAGGCAGTAATCCCCAAAAGGGACTACTCTGCCCGCAGGCTCATTGACACCTCGGACGAGAAATTTAGAAGCAGTCCGGGACTGCAAAGGTGGGCTGCCATTGAGAATTTAAAAATCGCCGCACAGAGCTATAATGAAGTCGGCTCCCTTGCAGAACTGGAACACAAAATTGCGGTGAAAACCGAAGCCGGAAAGTCTGCAAAGCAGAGCGTGGTGGAACTGGAACACCGCATCAAAGACCTTGCGGAAATCATCAAATATGCACAGCAGTACAAAGACAACCGCTCCTATCATATCGGCTACAAAAAAGCCAAGAACCCGGACGCATATTTCCGCAGATACGAAAGCCAAATTATCCTTTATGGTGGCGCAAGACGCATGCTTGAACAAGCGGGCATAAACTTAAAGGGCTTGAATGTCGATAAGCTAAAAGCAGAGTATCAGGAACTGATGAAGCAGAAAAGCGAGCTGACTTCCACCTATAAGGATTGCGAAAAGGAAGTGCGTGAGCTGAAACGGAAACAGGAAAATCTCAATCAGTATCTCGGACGGACACAGCCCGATCCGGCACAGGAACAGCAGGAAAAAAGTAAAAATCAGACTTTATAATAATACAAGGCAGATATCCAACACAGGACATCTGCCTTGATATTATTCATCTGAATCATCAAGTCTTTGTTCAATATTAAATCGTTCACGCTCTATCTCTTTCTTCAATTCTTCTTCTGTTGGCATATATAACTTATATTTTGAAGCATATAAATGATCATTCTCATTTAATACGGAATACTTAACCATTGTTTCATTTTTCTCCGAGCAAAGAACAATTCCAATCGTAGGATTATCTCCTTCCGTTTTAATGTTTTCCTCAAAGTATTTTACATAAAAATCAATTTGACCGATGTCCTGATATGTGAGCTTATGTGTTTTCAAGTCAATCAAAACAAAACACTTTAGAATGTAATTATAGAACACCAAGTCGATGTAGTAATGATCCCCATCTATAGTAATTCTTTTTTGTCTTGCTACAAAACAAAAGCCTTTTCCCAATTCAAGTAAAAAATTCTGCAAATTATCAATCAATCCCTGCTCCAGTTCATGCTCCAGGTATGTCTTATTTTCCTCTAAACCCAAAAACTCTAAAATATACGGATCTTTTAATAAATGCTTTGGTTCTGTATTAGGCTCCAGTGATTGGATTTCTCCCCTTACTTCTGCTTTTTTACCTTCGCTAGTGGCTAATATTCTCTCATAATAAAATGAATTTATCTGACGTTCTAACTGTCGTACACTCCATCCACATTCTACACATTCATTTTGATAATACTCTCTTTTTTCTTGTTCCTTTATACGCATAAGCAATCTGTAATGCGACCAACTCAATTCGGAACACACTGTGTTCCATTTTGGATAGACCTCATAAAACTGTCGCATATTACGCAAATTTCTTTCATCAAATCCTTGCCCAAATTCTTCACTTAACCTTACCGAAACATACTTTATCAGTTGTTTTCCATAAATAGAACCATCACCACTCATTGCTTCATGTAACTGTTTTCCTATCGTCCAATAAGCGGATACCATAGCAAAGTTAACCGTTGTAGCTACTTTCTCTCGTGCTTCTAATATTGCATTTCTTATATTTTCAAATTCTGGGAATTTATCTATATCATTTGTGATAATTTCGTTATTCTTTTTCATTGCTACCTCCCAAATAATACATTTCAAAAAACGGAACACACTGTGTTCCATTTTTAACATCGGAATATATGCATTAGAATTATACCCTACAAAACCATTTTTCTCAATCAATTTTATATGCCATATTTTTTGAGAAAATAAAAAAGCAGGCAGCCAGCAATACAGCCAACTGCCTATCTTTCCTACATATCTTCTGCCGCTTCCAGAGAAATTTCTGCAAATTCCTCATCGGTGATGCTCTGGAGCTTACCTAACACCTGCTCTCCAAGCTCCTCCATATCGCTGTCCTTTATGTGCGGCATTACCTGTCTGATCTGCCCAATCATATCCGTCCTGTCCTGTGTCTCAAACACACACATGAAATTGATTTCTTCTACTGTGAATTTACTCATCTTCTTACATCTCCCTCTGTGATTTTTTCTCGGTTTCCTTTTCCGGTGAAGTACGTTCCGCCTTATCCCTCTGCTCTATGACTGCCTTTTTCTCTGCCAACTTCTCTTTTATGGAAATTCTGCCTTTGATCTGCTCCTGTTCCTTTTTCTCCGCTCCATTGTTTAAGACATTATCAATCATGTTGTAATTTTGTTCTTCAAGCTCCTCCACCTTTGCAAGCGGCTTGTATTCTGCCAGCTTGTCAAGCAGCTCCTTCGCCCTTCTCGCAGTCTGAACCGCTTCGCTGTCATCAATCTCCACACCCTCTCCGAAAATGTCCGTTATACCCTCTCTGACGCCTTCAGAAATGACCGCATTGAGAAAGTCATTCAGATACCCGGTATTTCCGTTTCTGATGTCCTCAGTGATGTTAGCAACCTGTGCTTCCCTGTCCTCAACCGTATCCTGATACTGATAGGTATCATAATCGTAGGAAAACTGGTCTATCTGAGAAGCAAGGATAGCCGCCTGCCACTTCTCCAGTGAACCACGCACCTCAATGTCCGGTAACTTGTCAATCAGCTCCGCTATGACCTCGATTGCTTTCGGCTCGTCTGTTATGTCCGGTACATAATCCAAAACCTCCAGATCAATGACCTTGCCGGAGAGAATATCCATTTCCACGTCCTCATAACGCTCGGTTCCCTCGGTGTGTATGTTAATGCCGATACTCGGAATCCCATTCATGCGCTCCGGCGGTATGCTTTTCCACACAGCGATTGCTTCCTCCACGCTTGCGATATTCTCATGGAACTCTCCCAGACTGTGAAATTCGCCGCACTCTGCAACCGTTAAGGTAATGGTTTTCTCCGGTATGGCTTCCACAGCAGACGCTTTCTGCATTGCCTGTTTCTCTGCAAGATAGCTTTCCACTTCCGGAAGATAAGTTGCAAGTGTTCCGGTCTTGCCCTCTGTGATAGGATTGATGTCAACCTTTACCCCGCCAATCATAAGACCGTCCTCGTTAAAGACATTGAACAGATCATCTTCATGCTCCCTGCCCTTATACTCCACAACCACATCCAGATCGGAGCCTGCTTTCTCCAGACCTCTGCATCTGCTTCCGGACACCACCACATCCACAAGCTCAACATCTATCTCATACTCGTCAAGCTTGGATTGCAGATATGCCCATACCGTCTGCTCTATATCGTCCTGTGTCTGTCCGTTGATTCCGTTAAATAATTCCTCTGTCTTTGCCTTGAAATCAGCAACAACACTGTCTGCTTCCTCCCGGATACGCTCGCTTAACCGTTCACGCTCCACCGCTTCTGTTTTCTCCATAAGCTCCTCATAGTCCACCGGAATACGCTTATCCTGTTCCGACAGTCCAAAGTCCTCCAGAACGTCCTTTAACGCCGCATGAATGGAAATATCAGGATTATCATACACGCCACCGTCAACCAGCTTATAATCCGCATCAAAAACGGAATAATCATATCCCTCCGTACAGGTCTGTATGCTGACAAATTTATCTTTTATGGAAAATGCCATCTGCTCCGGCTCTTTCACCTCAAAATACGGATTGTCCCACTCCGTAATCGGTACATCTTCCTCGATGTGCTTCTGATTGGCAGTAGGCATTAACTTCTCCATCTTTCCCTGTTCATAGAGCGTATTGAACCGGCTCATATAAAGGGAAATATCATCAAGACCGCCTTGTTTTAATTGATGTTCAAAACGCTGCTTCACAAAGTCTTTCACTTCCTCCGGTGACATATCCCGGTGGACTCTTACTTTTTCGATACCGATACTGTCACTCAACGTCTGCAAATCGTCCATGAAGTGCTTACTTTCCTTTGCTTCACTGCTGTGGGTAAAATCAAGGGACAGGACGTTTTCGTTATTCCTTACATGGATTACATCAAACTCAATGCCATGCACACTGACACCAAAGGTTGTCCTTGCCTTGTCATCACTGTACTGCGCATCCTTGCCACGATAAGCCTGAAATGCTTCCATTGCTTCAGAAATACTGTCAAAACGCTCCAGCTTGCTCCTTTCCGGACTGTTCTCTGCCCATGTGCTTAAATCGGCAATGACATAGTAGGATACCTTGTCATTTTCAATGTCCATGTGCTTCTGAAGCTGTCTTGCTTCCATGATGCGCTCAAGCTGTGCCCTTCCGTTTAACATATAGGAACCGATGTTATTTTCCTTGTTGAAGGGCATATTCGCCATTTCCCGCTCTGCTTCATATAAGGCAGCCGCAGCTTCCTCATAGGTATCGTAATGCACTCCTGCAGGCGTGATGTCCTTGATCTGGTTCTGCAAATGCAAAAGTCTGAAATCCCCGTCCGCATACGGATCGTCAATGGCAAAGTAATTCTGTTCCAAGTCAAGCGTACCGACCTCACGCCATTCGTTGTAATTGACGAGAAACACTTCATTTTCCCTGTCCGGTTCATCGTTTGCGTGTTCCTGTGCTATCTCCGAAAGTATCTCTGTCGTTTCATCAATGACCGAAGTCTGTTCTTTTGTATGCTCTGCCATAAGCTCCTTTGTAAACTCCGGCACCTCCCTGTAACCAAAAGAATCCACATAATGGCTTGTGTTCTCTCCGTTCTGATGAAGCACCACCACATCACTGACAGAAAGGGAATGTCCCCGAAAATCTGCCGGGCGATCTATATTAAAGCGGGTGTAAATATCTTCAAGGCTTGTGCCCTCCTCTAACGGTGCGGTATAAAGCAGATCATAATTCTCCTTTGTGACCGCAATGCCCTTGCTTTCAAGATAGTCCATTCCCATAAAGTGAATGTCTCTTGCTTCCTCTATATCTTTGAGCTGATAAATGCCAAATCTGTCCTCACTGCCAAACAAAAGCTGTGCTTCCCTGTTTGCAGGGCTTTCCTCTAACTCCTGTTTCATACTCTTGTGTTCCAGATAGGCGCTCCAATCGTCCTTTTCCACACCGAAAATGCCCTCATGCTCCTTTAATTCTTCCGAATCTTCAATGAGCGTTTCGGAACCGTCCTCATGGAGCTGATACACAGCCACATCTTCCCCAAAAAGCTCTGTTGCCTTATCCTTTGTCAAAGGCAGCATTTCATTCCAGGAATAACCATAGTCTTTAAGTTATACCCAAACTCACGGATTGAGTTATATACCTTATCAACAAA
>OHZJ01000455.1_pt1 | contig 20040 bp, 14 predicted proteins | sample 1580411 | NCBI WGS metagenome assembly OHZJ01 (sample SAMEA3882519, study PRJEB24775) | human gut metagenome | biome: human-associated habitat; feature: intestine environment; material: feces | place: Netherlands | collected 2009/2010 | reverse complement strand
CCGACAACGCGTCTTACGACTGGCTGTACAAAACGTATGGCCTCGACTGCTTCAACACGTGGGCCGAACAGGCAGGCGCGGCTTCCAGAATGGGTGATCGCGGCGGGTACCTGTTCACCTCCGCGCGCGACATGGCCAAACTGTGGACCGCCGGATACGGTTTCCTGTTCGCCGGGCAAACGGCGGGGGTGCAGAACATCACGCCCGAATCGCTGCAATGGCTGTCCGGAGACATGACGAATTCGCTGAACTCCTGCATCCACGCGGCCCTTGGAGATGCGGACACCGTGTACACGAAGGCCGGATGGATCAACGGCGAAGGCGGTTTGTACGTGCTGAACGATGCCGGACTGGTGATGTCGCAGTCGGGCACGTACGTGCTGGCGGTGCTGACGAACGCGTGCGGCCGCAACGATTTGCTGACCAGCCTGATCGGCACGCTCGACGCAGTGCATTCGGGGGATATGCGGGGGTAATACGTTTCAAGTTGGGGTGACTCTCGCCGTGCCGCAGATAGGTCTATGGCCGATGCTGTAGCGTCGTTGCGTGGCATGTTTCTAGATGTTGCAAATCCACCCTTCAGCTTGTATACAGCAAAATCCCAGCCTGAATTCCTAGGCTGGTGGCCATGAACGGCAAATTGCAGGTGCACGGCCATTGCAATGGCTTGAAAACAACGCTTTTGTTCGCGTTGATGTGGGGCGTCATCATGCTCATCTGGTGGGCGACCGGCGCCAGTCAAAGCACGCTCGGCTACTACATTCTCATCGGCCTGGGCTCCACGTTCGTCTCCTACTGGTTTTCCGACAAACTGGCGATCGCCAGCATGCACGCTCGACAGGTGAGCGAGCAGGAAGCCCCCGTACTATACAAGATCGTCCGCGAGCTATCGGCGAAGGCAGGTAAGCCGATGCCGCGCATCTACATCGCCCCCACCATGAGCCCCAACGCGTTCGCGACGGGGCGCAACGAACGACACGCGGCGGTCTGCTGCACGCAAGGCATCCTACAGACGCTTAACGAACGTGAGATTCGCGGCGTGCTCGGACACGAACTCATGCACGTCTACAACCACGACATTCTGACGTCCGCAATCGCCTCCGCCATGGCCACCGTCATCTCGTACCTCGGCTACTCGCTCATGTATTTCGGCGGCGGCCGTTCGCGTGACGACCGCGACGATTCGGCGTCCGGCGGCTTGGGATTGCTGGGTGTGCTGCTGAGCGCGATTCTGGCGCCGATCGCAGCGTCGCTGATACAGATGGCAATCTCCCGCACACGCGAATACGACGCCGACGAAGACGGTTCCAAGTTGACGGAGGATCCGGAAGCGCTCGCTTCCGCGTTGAGCAAGATTTCCGGCGGCGCAGCCGCGATGCCGATGGAGAAGACCGCCGGCACGCAGTCGGTGGCTGCGATGATGATCGCCAGTCCGTTCTCCGCGGAGGGCTTCTCGCGCCTGTTTTCCACGCATCCGCCGATTCAGGACCGCATTGCGCGGCTCATGCAGATGGGTCAGGAGATGCGGCAGCAGGGCGTGCAGTCCGGATATTTGGCCGGTGGCTATGCCACGAGCGGCGTTGCGGCGGCGGATATTCGGCAAGGCGGACGTTCTGCGATGGCTGGTGCCGGTGGGCCGCAATTTGGAACGCAGTATGGATTCGCGCATGATTCGGGCGGCTCGGCTGGCAGATATTCTCGCGACTATTCGCAGCGGCCGCGTGGTTGAGTCTCCGTGATATTGCGGAAAATTGGTATCGCATGTCGGTCTGTGTCCGCATACGCATCCGTTGCGTGCTAGACTAATGGCTCGTGCCCAAAAGGCACACCTTGCGGATGTAGTTCATCGGTAGAACGAAAGCTTCCCAAGCTTTAAAGGCGGGTTCGACTCCCGTCATCCGCTCCATTCGAAACCCTTGGAATCGTTGGAATTTCAAGGGTTTTTCTATTGTCGTAAAAGACCCGTGAAGCCAACTTCGCGTCGCGCAACTGTCGGTTGCGTCGCAAAATTTGGTTGCGAATCGCAATGCAACCGCAAGATGGTGGCGTGGAACGCGACGTTTGTGACAAGCTGCTGATGCTTTGCGACATGTTCGGTGTGACGTTGGATGATTTGGTCATGGGCGACGTGTGCGCGTCGGCGGGCCGTGGAGGTGCGGGACGCGTGGGCTGTGTGGATGCGGGACGCATGGACTTGGCTGCCGATAGGGGTGGTTGACTCTGCTGTTGGTGCGGTTCCGGGGGTAATCGGGTTCGCGGCATCGCAGGTTGCAGGAGTGTCCGATTCTGCAGAATCGGACACTCGTGGAGGGCGATGGGTAGGCTGGAGCCCGTGAACACGAACCAGAAGTCCCCCTCCGATTCCGGCGCAAACCACCCCACCGGCAACTCCTGCAATCCGCTACTCGGCCATGCCACATCACACGCGGCGACACTCATCGGCCTGTTCGCAATCGTCCTGTGGGGCTTCATGGCCGGCCTCGTGCGACTGGTCTCCGAATCGTTCGGCGCCACGCTCGGTTCGGCGCTCATCTACACCGTCGGTGGTGTCATGCTGTTCATTGTGCGCCGTCCGAAACCAATCCGCGAAGCGCCATGCAAGTACCTCATCGCAGGCGGACTCATGTTCATCGCATACGAGGCGTCAATCTCGCTGTCGATCGGCCTGGCCACAACGAACGCGCAATCCGTGGAAGTCAGCCTTGTCAACTACTTGTGGCCGACGCTGCTGGTTCTGATGACCGCAGCGGTATCGCACAAACGTGGTGCGGTCGCCAAAGCGATTCCTGGCGCGGTGATCGCAACCATCGGTGTGGCGATGGCGGTTGGCGGAGAAAGCCTTGATATGCAGGAAGCGGTCCACAATATCGCCAGTAACCCCCTACCGTATGTGCTCGCGTTTGTTGGCGCCTTTATTTGGGCGATTTATGCGACTTTTACGCCGTCGTTGTCCGGCGGTTACGACGGCACGACGATTTTCTTCTGCTGTGTGGCCGTTGTACTGTGGACCATCCATTTCGTTTCGGGAGACGGTTTGCCGGACACGGCGCCCGGCATCGGTGGATATGCTGCGCTGATTGCGTGCGCCGCTTCGATTTCGGGCGGCTACGCGTGCTGGGGATACGGCATGTTGCACGGCAGTATGGAAACGCTTGCGATTGGTTCGTACGCGACTCCGCTGTTTTCCACGGCTTCTAGCACGCTTCTGTTGGGCGTGGCGCTGGGCATGCCGTTCTGGATCGGTGTTGTGCTGGTGGTTGCCGGTTCTCTGATCAACGTGTGGTTTGCACGGTGCCCCTGAGTGTCCGTTTCTCCCGAATCGGACAACCTGGGGTGACCGGATGACGCGTGGGTGGCTGATTCGGGGGGATCGGACACTTGTTGGTGCGTGAGGAGGCGACATGTGGGGTAGTGGCGGCGCAGAGGAGCGCCGGGATGGCGCAGCGGTACGTAAGGGAAGTGACTGGGCAGGACAATGCCCTACGCCTCCACGCTAGCTTAGGTTTTTGCCGGCTGGTCGATGGTGACGAATTCGTGGCTTTGGGTTTTCAGGTCGTCGATGATGGCGGGCAGCGCGTTCACGTGTACCAGCCGAAACCGATCTAAACCGGCTCAAACCAGCCCGTTCAAATCCGCCTCGTCACATCACCTTGGTGGACTCCAGATTGCGGCTCACCCAGTTGTTCAACCGGATCACCGGCTTGCGCAACACCAATCCCAGCAGCAGCGAAGGAATCAGGAACAAGGAGAGATACACCATATCAAGCAGGTACTCATTGCCGTACGATCCGGCCATCGCGGCGTGCATGGCATCGATGGCGTGCGGGAATGGTAGGAACGGGTAGAGCATTTGGAAGAACTTCGGCAGCGTCTCGATAGGGAACGTACCGCCCGAACCGGCGACCTGCATCACCAGCAGCACCACGGCCACGGCCTTGCCGATATCGCCGAACGACACGGTCAGCGTATACACGATATTCGAGAACACGAGCGCGGCAAGCCACCCCACGGCAAGGAACTGCAGCGCATGATTCGCCTGCACGCCAAGGAAATACGTGTCACCCAGGCAAACCAGTGTGCCCTGCAGCAACGCGAGCAGCGCGAAGATCGCGTACCGTCCGAAATACTCGTTGTCGAGGCGCAGTCCCCAACGTGAGGCGTTCCCCGGGCCGGACGGGCCGGCGATGCGCGGCAGCGTGTCGCCCAAGCCCAGCACATGCGCCTTCTCGCGGTCCGAAATCGTCACTTTCAGCATGGCGCACAGGATGATCGCACCCACCCAGATTGACAGGATCGTATAGAACGGCGCCATGGCCGAACCGTAGTTCGCGATCGGGTACACCGAGACGCGATGCAGTGCGACGGGCGCGGAAATCAGCGTGGACAGTGTGGACGCGTTGGCGGTGGCCAGTGCACGTAGTTCGTCCGATTCACCCGAATCGGACGAACTGGCGTCGTTGCCACCATTGCCACCATCGCTGTTGCCGTCACCGGCGTTCCCGCCCGTCTCCAGCTTCGTGATCAGCTCCTTCACCGTCGCTGCCGACGAGTCGAGTTTCTTCGCGATCGCGCCGAGCGTGGAACGGATGGACGTCACATTCGTCCCCGCATCGCCCGTCACATCGTCCAGATCGTCGGCGGTGCCGCTCAGCTGGGTGATCATGCTGTCGGTTTGGGAGATCAGCGTGCTGACTGTGGAGGCGAGCGCGTCGATTTTCGGCTTGACGTTCGTGGCGTAATCGTCGCGCACATTGCTGATCGACTGCTTCGCGGAGGTGATGCGGTTCAGGATCTCCTTGCGGGAGCGTTCCGCGGCTGCGGTATCCTGCGTGACCTGCGTGGAAGCGTCTTTCAGCTGCTGCGCGAGCTTCTGCGAATCGCCTTTGGCGGCTTCCAGCAGCGTGATCTCCCGGTCGATGGCTTCCAGCAGCGCCTGTTTCGCGGAATCACTGTCCGGTAGTTGTTCCACCGATTCGCGCATGTGGTTGAGGCTTGTGATGTACGTGTCGTACAGCGATTCGCCGCTGGAGATTTGTTCGCTCAACGTTGCCAACTGGCTGGCTGCGGTGTCTGAGTCCTTGCCGATCGCGTCGAACGCCTTGTTCACCTTGGCAGCTACTTGGTCGAACGCGCCTGACACCTGGTCGAGCGCGGTGTTCACCGAGGAGGTGACGTTCGCACCTGCAGAAGTGAGTGACGTGGCACCTGATTTGCCTTGCTTCAACGCGTTCTGGGCCTGTTTGCCCGCCTTGGTCGCCGAGGCGAGCAGTTTGCCCGTGGAATCCACGATGTCGTTCGCCGAGCCGAGCAGCTGCGAATACGACGTCACCTGCTGCGATGCGCCGCTCAGCGTATCCGCCATGGTGGTGAGATTGCCGTTGAGGTTGCGCATGTATTCGGCCATTTGCGGGCTTTGCGAATAGTGTAGGATGCTTGAGGCCAGGTCGAGTCCGACTTGCGCAATCGTTTTGGCGAAGGTTTTGTCGATCGTGTTGACCACGGTTGTCGCGCCCTGATCGGTGATATGCGGGGCGATCGGGTTGATTTTCTCGTTCAGATAGTACTTGAGCTGCGCGTGTTTGATGTCGGGGGAGAACAGCGTCATCATGTCGGCGCTGAAACCTTTCGGAATTACGATCGCCGCATAGTATTCGCCGGATTTCACCCCGTCGATTGCCTTGTCGCTTTTCACGAACTGCCAGTCCAGCTGGTCGTTGGCGTGCAGTGTGCTGATGATGGTTTCGCCCACGTTGACGCGCACCGGTATGAGATCCGACTTGTAACCCTTGTCGTTATTGGCCACGGCGACCTTCAATGCCTTGGTGTTGCCGTAGGGGTCCCAGCTGGCCGCGATGTTGAACCAGGCGTACAGCGCCGGCACCACCACCAGGCCCATCGAGACGATCACGGCGATCACGTTGCGGGTGGCATGGCACATGTCCCGCTTGAAGATGCCCCAGATCATTTTCACTGTTCGTTCCCCTCCTCACGCAGACTCCTGCCAGCATTTCCGTCCGTGTTTCCAGCCGCATACTCAGCCGCATGTTCAGGCGCATGTCCGGCCGAACCACCATGCGCAGCCTCATACAGCCTCGTACGTACGGCATGCATCGGCTTGTAATGCATGCCCGGCCGGAACAGCAGGTTCTCGTGCAGGATCGCGCTGCGGAACTCTTCCGCACTCATCGCTTCCTCGCCCAGATAATTCGCATACCGTTCGCGCAGATACTCCACCACGATGAGATACGTGTCGATGGCGATGATCGAAATGATCCAACCGAGCAGCATGGCGAGCTTCATGCGCGTGATGAATAGCAATAGCAGGAACACGAACGGCAGTACCGCCAGCGCGAGGAATCCCCAACGCACCAGGCGCGGGTACAGGCGGAAGAAATGAATCGCCCGTCTGCGGGCGAGTTCGGGGAACTCCTCGGCGATCTGCTGCGCGGTCTCGGTGAGCCGCAACGGTTCCACCGTGCCTTCGTTATGTTCGGTGATCATCAGATCAGTGTCCGCCAGACGGTTGTCGAACAGGCGGTTGAGGTTCAACGCCAGCTTGCGGACCACCAAGCCGATGAACAGCGCCACAGGCAGATACCAGAACAGCGAGAGCATGTCGATCCAATAATGGTTGGCATACATGCCGCCGATCGGCCCGCGCATCGCGTTGATGCCGTAGGTGAACGGTAGGAACGGTTTCAGACGGCGGAAGAATTCCGGCATCATCTCGATGGGGTAGAGGCCTGCCGCGCCCGGAATCTGGATGATCACCAGAATCACGGCGACGGCCTTGCCGATATGCCGGAACGCCACGGCGAGCGCGTAAATGATGTTCACGTAGACGAACGAGGCGAAAATGCCGGCGAGGATGAACAGGAACGGATGCTCGCATTGGATGCCCAGCGCGAGATCGCCGATCGTGGCGATGATCGCCTGCAGGAATCCGACCGTGACGAACAGCAGCCAACGGCCCATATAGCCTTGGCGTGGCGTGTACATGCGGATCTTCTCATCGCGGTCCACTTCAAGCTTGTAGATCGCGACGAGCACGAATCCGCCGACCCACAGCGCAAGATTCGTGTAGAACGGCGTGACCGCGGAACCATAGTTTTTGACCGGGTAGAGGACATGTTCGTCCAAATGCAACGGTTCGCCCACGAACGAGCCGACCTCGCTCGCGTCAAGTCCGAGCGCTTGGGAAAGCTGCTGGAACATCGCCGAACTGCTCAACGCGGCCACATCGGTGCGCGTGGTGTTGAGCTGTTTGGCGAGATTGGCGAGCTGTGTCTGCGTGCCAGCAATGGTGGTGTTCGTTTGGGTCACGGTGCGCGACAACTGGTCGAGCAGCCCGTTGCCCTGTTCCAGCGTGCTTTGCAGCGTGGTAAGCGTGCCGGACAGCGACCCATTGGCCAGGCTGAGTGTATCGAGCCCGGTGTTGAGATTCGGCATGACCGTGCCGGTGATGGTCGTGTGTGCGCTCGCCATCGACGCCGTGCCGTTCTTCGCCAGCGTGGTGACATCGTCGTTGAACCCGTTCGCGGTGTTCTTCCCCGCGTTGATCGCAGCCGTGGTGTCCTGATCGAAGGCGTCGATGCGCTGCTGCTGGAACGTCAGCTGTTTGCGGGCTTCGGCGAGCTGCGCGGAAAGATCCTTATACGTTTGGCTGTTCGGATCCAGCTGGCTGGCCTGCAACGCCTTCTCCACGCCGTCGAGCACATTGCCGGTGGTGGTGTTGACGTGATGCATGGTGCTGGACACTTGGTCGAGCGCGTCCTGCGTGGTGTTCAGTCCGCTGAGCACGGTGCCGGTGGCATTGCTCACGTTGACCTGCAGGCCGGACAGTTGCGTGCTGCCGTTGTCGAGCGCTCCGACCAGTGTGTTCGAGAATCGTTCGGTTTGTGTGCGCGTCTCGCTCAGCAAGTCGGACGCCTTGCCGACGGTGTCAAGCGAGTTGGTGATTTCCGAGGCGAGCGCGATGTTGGACTGTTTGGCCGAATCGATGGTGGTGAGGGCCTTGTCGAGCGTGGAACGGGTGTCGCGCAGCTGCTGTTGGACGGTTTCGAGCTGGTTGATGGTGTCGGTCAGATCGTTGACGACGTCGCTTTGCGCGCTTTTCACGCTGCCGGTGGTTTCTCCCGCTGCCTCCTTCACTTCCTTTGCCACGGCGTCGGCCACGCTGGAAACGAAAGTGGTGTTGATCTGCTCGTCGATCGTGGTCGCGCCCGTATCGGTGATTTTCGGCGCGATCGCGTTCAGCTTTTCGTTGATGTAGTACGTGATCGACGGTCGGTCGCCTTTACCGGTGACGGTGCCGATTAGTCTGGAGCTGAAGTCTTCCGGCAGTACGATCGCCGCATAGTATTTGCCGGATTCCACGCCTTCGATGGCTTGCTGCTTGGGAACGAAACGCCAGCCGAGCTGATGGTTCTTCTTAAGCTGGTTGACGGTCTGCTGGCCAGCGTCGAGATGGCCGACCAGCGTGGAGGTTGTGCCCTTGTCCTCGTTCGCCACAGCGACTTGGATGTTGCCCGTGTTCGCGTACGGGTCCCAGTTGGCGAGGATATTGCACCATGCGTACAGTGATGGGATGATGGCCACACCCAGCGTGACGACGAGCGCCACGGGGTTCTTCAGAATGCGTTTCACGTCTCGAAGGAAGATGGCGAAAACCTGGTGCATCAAGCCTCCTCGTGGGTATTGGTCGCAACATCTACGTGCGGCGGCATGCCCGTGCGGGAACACCCGGTTGGGCTCTTCGTCGCGCGATCCGGTGGATATTCTATGACTTCCGATGGAACGATCGCAATGGTTTCGCCATGTTTATTGGTCGGTCCCGCAAGTGTCGGGATATGAGACGAAAACGCTCGGCATATGGCCCTAGTGGGGCGGGCGACCTGGATATGGAGCGGACGGTCGGGAAAACGGAAAGGAAAGATGGCGAATGTTGTCACATGACAAGTGGGATAGGGTTGGGCGATAATGGAGGCATGACTATTGCAACGCCGGAACGTTATGCGCAAATGCTGGACGCCGCACGCCGCGGCGGTTACGCCTATCCCGCGATCAATGTGACCAGCACGCAGACCCTGAACGCCGCACTCCAGGGTTTCGCCGAGGCGGAATCCGATGGCATCATCCAAGTCTCCGTAGGCGGCGCCGCCTACTTCTCCGGGCAACGCGTCAACGACCGCGTCACCGGCTCGCTTGCCTTCGCAGCCTTCGCGCACGAAGTCGCGGCGAAATACCCCAACATCACCATCGCCCTGCACACCGACCACTGCGCCAAACAGTATTTGGACGAATGGGTGCGCCTCTTGCTCGACCATGAAGTCGAACAGGTGAAGCACGGTCAGGAACCGACCTTCCAGTCACACATGTGGGACGGTTCCACAGTGCCGCTGGATGAAAACCTCGACATCGCAGAAGAACTGCTCGACAAATCCCAAGCCGCGCACACCGTGCTGGAAATCGAAATCGGCGCGGTCGGTGGCGAAGAAGACGGGCACAGCGCCGAAATCAATGACAAACTGTATTCCACGCCCGCGCAAGGCATCACCGTCGCGCAACGACTCGGCCTCGGCGAGCGCGGACGCTACATGGCCGCCTTCACCTTCGGCAACGTGCACGGCGCATACAAACCGGGCGTGGTGAAACTGCGCCCCGAACTGCTCGACGAAATCCAGACCACGGTCGCGCTCGCGATCAAGGCCGGCGAAATGCCCGACCCCGCGCACTCGCTGGATGTCGCTCCCGGTAAGCCGTTCGCCCTGGTGTTCCACGGCGGTTCCGGCTCCGCGCCGGAGGAGATCGCGCAGGCCGTGAGCTACGGCGTGGTGAAGATGAACATCGACACCGATACGCAGTACGCATTCAGCCGTGCGGTGGCCGGTCACATGTTCTCCAACTATGATTCGGTGCTCAAAATCGACGGTGAGGTGGGCAACAAGAAGCTGTACGATCCGCGATCCTGGGGTCGTGAAGCTGAATCCGCGATGGCCGCGCGTGTGGTCGAAGCATGCAAGCAGCTCGGCAGTGCCGGGCGCGCGCTGAACTAGCCAACGGTCTTTCGAACTGTTTTCGGGCGTTTTCTGGTCTGTTTTTCGGACCGGTTGCAATCCGATTACGGTCGGTCCGGAGCCGTGAGCATCCCTCAGACCCGGTAGAGGGTGAAGAGTAACCTTTGTAAGGCTTTAGGCGCAAGGCTTAAGGCAGAATCGCGTACGCACGGAGGTGCAACAACATGCCTGGAATTGTTTTGATCGGTGCCCAGTGGGGAGACGAGGGCAAAGGCAAGGCAACGGATCTGATCGGCACGAAGGTCGACTACGTCGCCCGTTTCAACGGCGGCAATAACGCTGGCCATACTGTGGTGGTCGGCGACGAATCGTATGCGCTGCATCTGCTGCCGTCCGGCATCATCAGCCCCAACACCACCCCCGTCATCGGCAACGGCGTCGTCGTCGATCCGGAAGTGCTGTTCCAGGAGATCGACGGCCTTGAAAGCCGTGGCGTGGACTGCTCCCGACTGCTGGTGAGCGAAAGCGCGCACATCATCGCCCCGTATCACCGCGTGCTCGACAAGGTGACCGAACGCTTCCTCGGCAAGCACAAGATCGGCACCACCGGCCGTGGCATCGGCCCGGCATACGCCGACAAGATCAACCGCGTGGGCATCCGCGTGCACGACCTGTTCAACGCGGAGCACCTGCATGACAAGGTCGAGGCCAGCCTGCATCAGAAGAACCAGATGCTCGTCAAGCTGTACAACCGTCGCCCGATCGACGTGGACGAGACCACCGACGAGCTGCTCAAGCTCGGCGAACGCCTGAAGCCGTACGTGGCCAACACCTCCCTGGTGCTCAACAAGGCGCTCGACGAGGGTAAGACCGTGCTGTTCGAAGGCGGCCAGGCCACCATGCTCGACGTGGACCACGGCACCTACCCGTTCGTGACTTCCTCCAACCCGACCGCCGGCGGCGCCTGCACCGGCACCGGCGTTGGCCCGACCAAGATCACCCGCGTGGTCGGCGTCTCCAAGGCGTATGTGACCCGCGTGGGCGAAGGCCCGTTCCCGACCGAACTGTTCGGCGAGGACGGCGAATGGCTGCGCGCCCAAGGCCACGAGTACGGCGTGACCACCGGTCGCCCGCGTCGCTGCGGTTGGTTCGATGCGGTCGTCAACCGTTACGCGGCCCAGGTCAACGGCCTGACCGACATCGTGCTCACCAAGCTCGACGTGCTCACCGGCCTCAAGGAAATCCCGCTGTGCGTGGCGTACGACGTCAACGGCGAGCGTCGCGACGATATGCCGACCGACCAGGCCGAGTTCGCCGCCGCGAAGCCGATTTATGAGTCCATGCCGGGTTGGGACGAGGACATTTCCCAGGTCCATGACTTCAACGATCTGCCGAAGACCTGCCAGGATTACGTCAAGCGTCTTGAGGAACTGTCCGGCTGCCGCATTTCCGTGATCGGCACCGGCCCGCAGCGCGACCACATCATCCAGATCAACTCGCTGATCGACTGAAGCTGATTCGGCTGATTCGTCGATATGAACGTCGGTAACGAACGTCAATGACAAGTGCCGGTGGGCCTGTGCCTGCCGGCACTTTGCGTATGGTGCGTGCGATGGCGTGCGCGTATGACGCACACCGCATACACACCGACGGGGTGCGCGGCGGAGGAACGGAAAAGGGGAGTGCGATGACTGCAATGCCGCCTAACGACAGGTTCGACAGGTTTGACAGGTTCAGCAAACTGGTCCCGCGATTCGACCACCTGAAATGGAAGATGGCCGCTGCCGGCATTCTCGTCGGCCTGATTTCCGGCTTCCTCGTCGTCCTCTACCGTCTCGGCATCGAATACGGCACCGACACCGCGCGCTGGATCTACGCGCGCATACGCGAAACCCCGTGGCTGGTCGCACCGTGGGCGGTCGCCGCAATCGCAGCCGCGCTCGCCATCGCATGGATGGTCAAAAAAGAGCCGATGGCCGGCGGCAGCGGCATTCCGCAAACCAACGGCGTGGTGATCTGCGGCCTGAAAATGCGATGGCAGACGATTCTGCCGGTTCGCTTCATCGGAGGCCTGCTCGGATCGCTCTTCGGCCTCTCGCTCGGCCGCGAAGGACCGTCCATCCAAATCGGCGCATCGGGCGCGCAGTTCTTATCGCACCGGCTGCGCGGCAAGAAACGTGAGGACGTGCAGGAGCATTATCTGGTCACCGCCGGTGCCGCGGCCGGCCTGTCCGCCGCGTTCAGCGCACCGCTGTCCGGCATGATGTTCGCTTTGGAAGGGGTGCATCGCAGTTTTTCGCCCGCGATTCTGATGGGCGCCACCGCCGCGTCCCTGACCGCCGATTTCGTATCGAAATACTGTTTCGGCCTGCGTCCGGTGCTTGACTTCGGCACCATCGGCCAACTGCCGCTCGGCGAATACGGGTGGCTGATTCCGCTGGGATTGGTGGCCGGTTTGGTTGGTTCGCTGATGAACCGTTCGCTGCTCGGCTTCCAAACGCTGTACGGCAAGCTTCCCGCATGGAGCCGCCCTTTGATCGCGATCGCACTCGCGCTGCCAATCGGCATTTGGCTGCCTGACGTGCTCGGCGGCGGCTCGAACCTGATCGCCATGGCCGAGCATGCGCGCGTCGGCTTGGGCATGCTGTGCGTGCTGTTCGTGGCGAAAGTGCTGTTCACCTCCACCAGCTTCGGTTCAGGCGCTCCCGGCGGCATTTTCATGCCGATTCTCGCGGTGGGTTCGCTCGCCGGCGGTATCTGCGGCGAGACGTTGCGCCAGTTCGGCAACCTGCCGTCCGATTCCGTGGCGATTTTCGCGGTATGCGTGATGACGGGCACGCTGGCCGCGTCCGTGAAAACACCAATCACGTCGATTCTGCTGGCCGTGGAAATGTCCGGCACGTTGACGCACATGCTGCCGGTCGCCGCCGTCGCGTTCATCGCACTGCTCGTCTCCGACCTGCTGCGTACGAAACCGATCTACGGCGAGCTGCTGGAACGGTACATGCGCGCGCAAGGCGGCACGACGGCAATCGCCAATCGCATCGACAACGGCATCATGGAACTGCCTGTGGAAATGGGCGCGACCGCGGACGGCAAGCTGATGCGTGACGTGCGCTGGCCGTACGGCTGTCTGGTGATCGGCCTGCGTCGCGGAGAACGGCAGATCGTGCCGCATGGCGATACGCGGCTGCGTGCCGGCGACTATCTGGTCGTGCTGTTCAGCGGCGAGGACGAAAGCGACGCACGGCATGCGATGCGGCGGCTGTGCGACGTGTCCGTCTGACGCGGCCGCACCGTCTTCCATAACCATTCGTAGACGTCTAGGGCCACCCGAAGTTATCCACAGTTATCCACAGTTATCCACCGAATCGGACATGTTCGATGTTTGGTTGCAACGCACGTGTAGACTCGTACAAGGTTAGGAAGACGGCACCTGCGGCCAGCTCGTTGCCGTATGGCTGGGGCGGAACGACGCTGTCCGCGGAAAGCCAAGTACAAGGGGAACGTGATGGAATCGCAAGAACAACGGGCGGCAGACTCGCCAAACGCGGGTGATGAGCCGAATCCCGCCACACAGTCGATCGACGTCGCCGAAGTGGCGCGCGCGGATGTGCGCCCGTCCGGTGCCGCCGCATCCAAGCATCCGCCGCAGATTCCGCTCGCGCCGATGAAACGCATGCAGGCGCGATTCAACCCTCTTGCCGATGGTCTGATGTATCTCGTGGTGTTCGTCGGCGGCTTCGTCGGCGTCGGTTTCCGTCGCGCCACGGACCTGCTGCTGCCGTCGGTGAACGGTTCGCCGTTCGTGGTGGGCACGTTCGTGTCGAATATGCTCGCCTGCTTCCTGTTTGCGATGCTGACCGAATACATGGCGACCGCGTCGTGGCTGCGCCGCAGGGTACGGCAGGTCGTCAGCCGTGGCGTCGGGCTTGGTTTGCTTGGCGGACTGTCGACGATGTCCGGCGTGATGTTGGAAACCATGGAAGGCATGCGCGAGCAGCGTTTCGGCAGCGCGCTCGGCTATCTTGCGGGAAGTTTCGCCGGCGGTCTGATCGCGGCCGCGGTTGGCGTGGCGCTGATGCAGGCGTTGCTGGCGCGCGGCACACGCAAGCGGGTCCGTAACGCGATCGCCGATGCCTCCACGGCTTCCGTATCCTCAATGTCCGATTCGGGTGAATCGGACGCGTACGACACTGTGCAGAACGTCCAGATGACCGACACTGCAGTATCGGCTACGCAGAGTGCTACGCAGACGGTCCCCATGGCCGATTCGGGCGAATCGGACGTGCCGGACGCGCAAAACGTGCAGAACAACGTGCCGGGCGTGCAGGGCGTGCGCCACGTGAAGGTGGCGGATGCGGCGCATTCGGCCGCGCAGGCCGCGTTGGAGGCCGCGCAGGCGGCACAGCAGGCGGCCCAGGTCGCCCAGCAGGTCGCGCAGACCGGGCAGGTGCCGAAAATCGAATCGCAGCCGCAGCCATCGCAACCCGTCGCACCTCTGCCCAGCTTCGAACCCAAGCCGGTCACCGCGGAAATCCCGCTCGTCGCCGACCCGACCACAGGAGAGGTGCGCTGATGACCTGGATGATCTGCCTGTTCGGCGGCATCGGCGCCATGGCCCGTTATGTGCTTGACGTGTCGATCCAACGCAGCTGGAACCGTGACGGCAACCATAGCTTCCCCCTGGCCACGCTCGTCATCAACGGCGTCGCCTCCCTGTGCGCCGGCATCGCCATGATGTCGTACTATGCGCAGTCGGTGGATATGGGCACGGTAATGACGTTCGTTGTGGGGTTCCTCGGCGGATTCTCAACATTCTCGTCGGCGATCAACGAGGTGCTGTCGCTGATTCGCAAACGCCGTTTCGCCATGGCCCTGGGCTATGGCGCTGCCACGGTCGCGGTGCCGCTCGCCTGCGTGGCGCTCGGATTCGGCATCGCCATGCTGGGCGGCCACGCATAGCTGTCACCGGCTCGGCCGCGCGTAATTTTCACGTTACACGGGCGGTCATCGGGTAACGTTCAGGAAATCTGAGCGCAACCGCGCGAGCTGTTTCCTCTCCTACGTTGTGAAAACAACAAGAGAGGAAAAACCTATGACAGCCGTAACGTATCTCACACGGCATCGTCGACCGGGAATCGTCATACTCTGTTCGATTGTCGCCGTTCTCTCGATGCTTTTCGTACTCCCTCCCGCCATCGCGTCCGCAGCCGATTCCGGCGCGCAGGCCGTCGATGAATGCAATCCGACCGCCAGCAACGGCTGCGTCAACGGTATCCTGCAGGACGCCGACAAGAAGCCGATCACCGACGTCACCATAACGCTGTCCGGCAAGGCAACCGCGGAAACCAAAACCGCGGCGGACGGCAAATGGGCCTTCTCCGTTGCCGATGACGGCGATTACACCGTCACCATCGACGCGTCCGTTGCGAAAGAGCACGGCCTGAAGGCAAGCAGCGCGACGGTGACGATCAGGAAAGCCAGCTTCGACAAGCAGCGCGGCGTTGTCCGATTCGACCAGGCGGGCGATTCCGCCGGCAGCGGCACGTCCGGCACATCCGGATCGTCCGGCTCGGCAAACGGCACGAAAGGCGCGACCGGCACATCCGGATCGACGGCGGCCACGCAATCGCCAGTCAAAAAAGACGGCTCCAATGTCGGCAAACGCATCTGGCAGCAACTGTATTCCGGCATTATCTTCGGCCTGATGCTGGGCCTCATGTCCGTCGGCATGAACCTCGTCTACGGCACCACCGGCCTGCAGTCGTTCTCACACGGCGAACAGGTGACGCTCGGCGGCCTCATGGCATACGTCGGCACGCAGATGCTACACATGCCGCTCATCGCCTCCGCCATCTTCGCCATCGTCATCGGCGCGCTGACCGGCTTCATCCAAAACGAAATCGTCTGGGGGCCGCTACGCAGACGCCACGTCGGCACCATGCAGCAGATGATCGTCACCATCGGCCTGTCCATGGCGTTGCAGTACACGTTCCAGTTCTTCTTCGGTGGCGACATCAAAGGCATCGTCAAATCGGTGCCGGACAGCTTCCAGCTCGGACCGATCACCACCGACATGCCGACGCTGGTCTCCGCGCTCATCGCCATCTGCGTGATCGTCGGCGTCACCCTGTTCCTCTACAAGACGCGACTCGGCCGCGCCACACGAGCCGTGTCCGACAACGCGGCGCTCGCCGCGGCATCCGGCATCAACGTGGATCAGGTGGTCCGCGTGGTCTGGATCCTCTCGTGCGCGATGGCAGCCCTGTCCGGCGTGCTGCTCGGCGTCTACCTGAACGGCATCTCCTGGAACACCGGCGCGACCCTGATCCTGCTGATGTTCGCCGCGGTGACGCTCGGCGGCCTCGGCACCGCCAATGGCGCGTTGATCGGCTCGCTGGTCATCGGCATCGTGGCGGACATGAGCTCGCTCGTCATCCCCAACGATATGCGTTACGCCAGCGCGCTGGCAATCCTCATCATCGTTCTGCTGGTGCGCCCGCAGGGCATCTTCGGCAAGCAGCAAAGGGTGGGCTGATCCATGGACATCATGACAATCATCTCCAACGCGGCGGGCGAACTGATCGCCCCGACCACAGCGGCGTACGTACTCGCCGCAATCGGTTTGAACATTCACTTCGGCATGACGGGCCTGATGAACATGGGCCAGGCCGGTTTCATGCTCCTCGGCGCTTACGGATTCGCCATCACGCAGTCGATGGGCTGCAACCTGTTCGCCTCCGTATGCGCGGCGCTCGCGCTCGCGGTCATCTACGCGCTGCTGCTGGGCATTCCGACGCTGAAACTCGGACCCGACTATCTGGCCATGGTCACATTGGCCGCCGCGGAAATCATCCGCATCATCGGCAGATCGACGGCCATGACGAACTTCACCGGCGGTTCCGCGGGCATCTCACCGCAGGACTTCACCGAGAAATTCGAATCGCTTTCGCCGCTGCCGGACGGTTCGACCACGTTCCTGCTGTGGACGTACAGCAACAACATCGCCAACTCCTGGTGGCTGCGCATCGTGGCATGGGTTTTGGTGGTGATCGCGGCGCTGCTGTGCTGGCGCTGGTTCCACTCGCCGTGGGGCCGCATGCTCAAAGGCATCCGCGAGGACGAGAACGCGATCCGTTCGCTCGGCAAGCCGGTGACGCGATACAAGATGGAATCGCTGATTCTGGGCGGCCTGTTCGGCGCGATCGCCGGCATCATCTTCGTCCTGCCGCGTTCCGTACAGCCTGATTCGCTCGGCCGCACCGTCACCTTCTACGTGTGGACGATTCTGCTGCTGGGCGGCGCGGCCACGATTCTCGGCCCGGTGCTTGGCTCCTGCGTGCTGTGGGTGCTGCTCACCTTCGTCAAGGAGGTCATGCGCAACACCGTTCCCGAAACCCTCATCTCTTCCAACCAGATCGAAGCCCTCGGCTGGGTGATCGTCGGCGTGGCGCTGATGTGCCTGGTGATCTTCAGACCACAAGGTCTGTTGGGCGACCGAAAGGAGTTGGCTTTCCATGCCTGATACAACGAATTCTCCGACCACTGGCGTGCAGCCGGCCACGCAACCCGCAACCGGCGTGCAACCCGTATCCGGTGTGCAGCCCGGCGTACCATTCCAGGACCTCACCAAATGGGCCACCAAAGCTCCGGAAGGCGAGACCCTCATCTCCACCGCCTATCGCGACAAAGTCACCGACGATCTGAAATTCGTCGAAAACAAGCCGGGCGTGCACAAGCCCGACCCGATCCTCGTGGCCGACAACGTGACCCGCAAATTCGGCGGCATGACCGCCGTGGACGTGAGCCACTTCGAAATCGAACGGCACGGCATCACCGCGCTGATCGGACCGAACGGCGCCGGCAAAACCACGTTCTTCAACCTGATGACCGGCTTCGATACGCCGAACACCGGCACCTGGCAGTTCGACGGCAAGGACATGGCCCATGTGCAGCCCGAAAAAGTGGCGCGCATGGGCATGGTCCGCACCTTCCAGCTGACCAAGGTGATGAGCCGTCTGACCGTGCTCGACAACATGCTCCTCGGTGCCCCCGTGCAGCCGGGCGAAGGCATGTTCCGCGCGCTGTTCCCCGGCATGTGGAGGAAGCAGGAGCAGGCGAACATCGAAAAAGCCGAGGCGCTGCTGGAACGCTTCCTGCTGATCAAAAAGAAGGACGATTACGCCGGCGCGCTTTCCGGTGGCCAACGCAAGCTGCTGGAAATGGCACGAGCGCTGATGTCCGACCCGAAACTGGTCATGCTGGACGAGCCGATGGCCGGCGTGAACCCCGCGCTGAAACAGTCGCTGCTCGACCACATCATGGCGTTGCGCGAGGAAGGCACCACAGTGCTGTTCGTCGAACACGACATCAACATGGTGAGACACATCGCCGACTGGGTCACCGTGATGGCGGAAGGCAAGATCGTGGCCGAAGGCCAACCGAAGAGCGTGATGAACGATCCGGCCGTGATCGACGCATACCTGGGCGCCCACGCGAACGTGGACCTGGGCGACGATTCCGTGCTGGAAGACCTGAAGGAGGCCTGAAATGAGCGACATCGCAAGCGTGGCCGACGAGCCGCTGACCCGCGCGCAGATCCACATGGGCGAGCCCGAAGGCGAACCGTTGCTCGACGCGGTCGATTTGGTGGCCGGATACATTCCCGGCGTGAACATCCTGAACGGCGCATCCCTGACCCTGCATGAAGGCGAGATCGTTGGTATCATCGGCCCGAACGGCGCAGGCAAATCCACCCTGCTCAAATCATTGTTCGGCCTGGTGCACATCCACTCCGGCAAGCTGCTGCTGAAAGGCGAGGACATCACCAACCTGCGCGCCGACAAACTCGTCTCCCGTGGCGTCGGCTTCGTGCCGCAGACCGAAAACGTCTTCCCCAGCCTGACCATCGCGGAAAACCTGCACATGGGCGCGTTCCAAGCACCGAAACTGTTCAACGAACGCTTCGACTACGTGTGCTCCATCTTCCCCAAACTCGGCCAGCGCAAGAACCAGCTCGCCGGCCAGCTTTCCGGCGGCGAACGTCAGATGGTGGCCATGGCCCGAGCCCTCATGATGAAACCATCCGTCCTCCTGCTCGACGAGCCCTCCGCAGGCCTGTCCCCAATGCTCCAGGACGAGACCTTCATCCGCGTGCGCCAAGTCAACAAAGCCGGCGTATCCGTGGTCATCGTCGAACAGAACGCCCGCCGCTGCCTGCAGATCTGCGACCGCGGCTACGTCCTCGACCAAGGCCGCAACGCCTACTCCGGCAAGGGCCGCGACCTGATGAACGATCCGAAAGTCGTCTCCCTCTACCTGGGCAACCTGGAAGAAGAGGTTCAAGAGGAAGGAAGGTAGGACCCAGGAAATCGCGGAACGGAGCGTATACCGCCTTTCCTTGCCGCTCGACGTACGTTCGTACGCCTTCGGGCTCGGACGGCGGTCTCCGCACGCGTTCCGCGATTTCCCCCTATGATTCAAAATTCTCAATTCCGATTACCGCTGTTGGGACACTGCCCGACAGTGGCTTCGGCATGCCTGAAAACAAGCTCAAAACCTTGTGTTTCCAACAGTTTTCGGGCTTCACCTTCGGTTAACTTCACGCATACACATTCGGTTTCCTCGGCACTTATAGTGCGATTCAAGATGGTCGAGCAACACATCTCGATAATCGTCACCAAGGGTTCGGCAATCAGCGGAGCCAAGAGAGGAAACGGTGATTCAAATGAAGAAGATCAACATGAAGGGCATGAGGAAACTGTCCATCACGGCCACCGCCATGGTGGCCGCCGCAGTCATGGCGCTCGCCGGCTGCGGCTCGTCCAGTTCTTCCAGCAGCTCGTCAAGCGGCTCAGACTCCACATCCGGCGCCAAAGCCACCAAGTTCGTGCTTGGTGGACTGTGGCCGGAAACCGGCTCCTTGGCCTATCTGGCACCGCCGGAACTGGCCGCCGAAAAGCTCGCGGTCAAGGACATCAACGATGCTGGTGGCGTGCTCGGCAACAAGATCACCACCGTC
>OHZJ01000440.1_pt1 | contig 20455 bp, 15 predicted proteins | sample 1580411 | NCBI WGS metagenome assembly OHZJ01 (sample SAMEA3882519, study PRJEB24775) | human gut metagenome | biome: human-associated habitat; feature: intestine environment; material: feces | place: Netherlands | collected 2009/2010 | reverse complement strand
CTTTAAGTTTTCGATCGATTATGGAGATATTGAAAGTAGAACACGTTACCAAGCGCTTCGCCAGACATACGGCTCTGGACGATGTGTCGCTCACGATTCCCAAGGGGTCGGTTTACGGCCTGCTCGGACCCAACGGTGCGGGCAAGACCACGCTGATCCGCATCATCAACCGCATTACGGCGCCCGACGAGGGGAAAGTCATCTTCGACGGCTGCGAAATCCAGCCGCAGGATGTCTATCGCATCGGCTATCTGCCCGAGGAGCGCGGACTCTATCGAAAGATGAAGGTGGGCGAGCAGGCGATCTATTTGGCCCGACTCAAAGGGCTCACAAGGCGCGAGGCCGAGACCCGCCTCAAGGAGTGGTTTCAGAAGTTTGGCATCATGCCCTGGTGGAACCGCAAACTCGAAGAATTGTCCAAAGGAATGGCGCAGAAGGTGCAGTTTATCATCACCGTCCTCCACGAGCCCGACCTGCTCATCTTCGACGAGCCGTTCTCGGGCTTCGACCCGGTCAACGCCGAGCAACTCAAGCAGGAGATTCTCCAACTCAAGGAGAAGGGACACACCATCATCTTCTCGACCCACAACATGGCCAGCGTGGAGGAAATCTGCGACGACATCGCGCTCATCAACCACTCCGAGGTGGTGCTCAAGGGCGACATGAGGCAGATCAAGGAGGCTCACCGCACGGGCCTCTATGAGCTTCAGACGCCCGACGTGCTCTCTGTGGAGCCTGACAGCCCCTTTGACATAGTTCGCCAGGAGGAGCGTGCAGGTATCCACTCCTACTTGCTCAAGGCTCACGGCGACGCCACGGGCAACCAACTGGTCGGCTATCTGGCCGGCAAGGTGGAGGTGCGCGCTTTTGCCGAACAGATCCCGTCGATGAACGACATCTTCCTCCAGCTGATCGGCAAAGACGCGCAGTGGGCCGATGAGCAGATAGAAAACCGTCAGCAGTTGAAGGCGGAAGAAAGTGTGAATCCCTCCAGCAATCTTTAACCCCCCGCAACCATGAACAAAATATTGATTATCATCGAGCGCGAGTTTCTCAAGCGCATTCAGAAGAAGAGTTTCATCGTGCTCACCATCGTCTCGCCACTCATCATGGCCGCGCTCATCTTTGTGCCGCTTTGGCTCTCGTCGATCGAGAACGACGAGCAGCAGCACGTGGCCGTCATCGATCCCTCGGGACAATACTTCAAGGCGCTGAAGGAGACGGAGACCTTCCACTTCACGCTGGTGCCAAGTCTCAACAACGAGATGCGTAGCGAGGAATCTCCCTACGACGCCGTGGTGAGCATTCCCCGCGGACTGCTCGACAACAAGGCGAAGGTCTGTATCTATAGTAGGAAGGAGGTGCCTGTCAACTTGCTCTCCTACGTCCAGACGACCCTGGACGACCAGGTGAGGCAGCAGCGACTGAAAGCCTCGGGCATTGCCCAACTCGACAAGATCATCAGCGAGGTGGAAAAAGGTACGAAGGTAGAGACCGTGAAGTGGAACGATCAGGGCGACGAGACCATCTCCAGCGGTGTCGTAGCCATGGTGGTGGGATTCCTGTTCACGTTCCTCATCTATATGTTCGTCGTAGGCTATGGAGGCCAGGTGATGCAGAGCGTCATCGAGGAGAAGGCCAACCGCATCGTCGAACTGATGGTGAGCAGTGTCAAGCCTTTTGAACTGATGATGGGAAAGATTATTGGCGTGATGCTCGTAGGTCTCCTTCAAATGGCTATTTGGGCCATCCTGCTTGTGGTGATTCTCTCGGGTGTGTCCGTCTATTTCGGTATCAACGCCATGGACACGATGTCTGCTGCCAATCCTGCCGTGATGCAGGCGGCTCAGGCCCAGCCCAATGTCGAGGCGCAGGAGATGCTTTCTATGCTTGGCAACTTGCCTTTGGCCGAACTGGCCATCATGTTCCTGCTCATGTTTGTCGGAGGCTACCTCCTCTATGCGAGTTTCTTCGCTGCCACGGGAGCCAGTATCAACGAGCAGGAGGACAGTTCGCAGTTTGTCATTCCCGTCACGATGATCACCCTCTTCGGTCTTTATGCCGCCATGTATAGTGTCGAGAATACCGATGGTCCGCTGGCTTTCTGGACCTCTCTGTTTCCCCTGACCTCTCCCATCGTCATGATGGTGCGCATCCCCTTTGGCGTGCCCTTGTGGCAGGAATTGCTGAGCGTCGTCTTGCTCTACGCCACGGCCTTCTTCATGGTTTGGGCTGGTGGCAAGATCTATCGTGTCGGCATCCTCATGTACGGCAAAAAGCCGAGCATGAAGGAGATCATCAAGTGGATGCGCTACAAATGATGGCGGACTGACAAAGTGGTTCTGCAAGATCAGTAATCAGTAAGCAACAAAGGCTGCGTGGTGTCGAAAGAAGACCAGCGCAGCCTTTTCTGTCTGTGGCAAGCAGCTTTCTATGGCAAGTGGTTTGCTGTGGTGAGCGACTTGGTCGTATGTCTCTCAGAGATATTTCGCCCTGAGCACTTTGGGCAGTTTGCTGACGACCAGGTCGTGCGACTCCCTGATCCAGTCTCTTACCAGCGGTGTGGCCAATTGCTCATAATATACGTTCGCTCCAATGCTTCTTGTTCCAATGGAAGGCTGGCGTCACCGCCTCATACTGCAGGCGCAACGTCTCGTTTCGCTCGGGAGGCAATTTGCAGGCAAAGCGTGGCCCGCCCTTCCAGTCTTGTCCCTCTTTACCCAGCCAAAGGCACAGGAAGATTTTGCCTTCCACGCGGAAGGTGACATTGTCCTCGCCAAACGGTTGGTCTTCGGTCACGCCTGGCAGCGAAAGCGTATAGCTCCTTACTTCTTCTATATTCATTTGCTCTCTGATAGTTTTGCTCTATAATAGTTTTGCTCTGTGATTATTTCTTGTTCGACTACAATCTCGACTACAATTTTCGACTGGAAAATCGACAGCAATTACGACAGCAATCTCGACTGGAAATTTGGCTGCAAAAATAATGCCAATTCTCGTAGGACCAGCATTTGTCACGCAGCGTGCTTTGTCACTATTTTTTCTTTTAAAGACTTTTTGTTTGTAATTTCTATAGATTGTCGATATTTAATTGTACCTTTGCCCCCCGAACGAACATCTAATCAATAGCAAATCATTATGGGAAAGAGAATAACCGACAAAGTGACATGGGTAGGCAAGATTGACTGGGAACTGAAGACCTTCCATGGCGACGAGCTTTCTACCCACAAGGGTACAAGCTACAATTCCTATTTGATCCGGGACGAGAAGACCGTCCTCATCGACACGGTATGGAATCCTTATGACCAGGAGTTTGTGGCCCATCTCAAGGAAGAGATCGACCTCCAAGCAATCGATGCCATCGTGGTGAACCACAGCGAGAGCGACCATAGCGGTGCACTGCCCGTGCTGATGCGCGAGATTCCTGATACGCCGATCTATTGCACGAAGAAGGCGGAAGGCATCTTGCGCGGACTGTATCATAAGGACTGGAACTTCCATAACGTGAAGACGGGCGACACGCTCTGCATCGGCGAGAACACGCTCACGTTTGTTGAGGCTCCGATGTGCCACTGGCCCGACACCATGGTGACCTATGCGGACAAGGAGGAAATCCTCTTTTCCAACGACGTCTTCGGACAGCACTACGCTACGGAGAGCCTCTACGACGACACGGTGAACCAGAAGGACCTGTTTGATGAGGCTGAGAAGTACTATGCCAACATCCTCAATATCTACAACCCGATGGTCAACCGCAAGGTGAAGGAAATAGTAGGCATGAACCTGCCTCTGAAGATGGTCGCTCCGTCCCACGGAGTCATCTGGACCAACCATATCGGCGAGATCGTAGAAAAGTATCTCCAGTGGTCAACCAACTATCAGGAGCATCAGATCACCATCATCTATGATACGATGTGGCAGAGCACTCGACGCATGGCCCAGGCCATTGCCGACGGCATCCGCGATTTCGACCCGACCGTCCGTGTGGTGTTGATGAACGCTGCCAAGGACGACAAGAACGACATTCTCGTCGAGGTGTTCCGCTCCAAGGCCATTATGGTGGGCAGCCCGACGGTCAATATGGGCATTACCTACGCCATTGCTGGACTCTTGGAAATGATCCACGGTATGAAGTGCAAGAACAAGAAGGCTGCGGCCTTTGGCTCCATTGGCTGGGGCGGCGGTGGCGAGAAGCGCATCCAGCAGCGATTGGAGGAAGCGGGCTTCGAGATTGCCGCCGAACCGGGCAAGCAGCTTTGGGCTCCCGACATGGAGGCTGAGCGCAAGTGGCGCGAATATGGCAAAGCCTTCGCCGCTGCCGTGCTTGGCGCGTAATAGTATAAAGAGGCTGTTATCCCAGCTATCATCTCAAAAGGCTGGCAAGGGAACAATTCCCCTGCCAGCCTTTTGAGCGTCTTTGTGAGCAACGTGCCGCCGTCTTGTTCTTATATCTTGTTGATTTGTTCCTGGGTCAGCCCTGTAGCTTTCAACACTTGTGAGACAGGTATGCCAAGGGAAAGAAGGTTGCGTGCTATCTCCAAACTCTTTTCCAATTCACCTTCTGCTCTTCCTTCCGCTATTCCTTCTGCTCTTCCTTCTGCTCTTCCTTGGGCTCTTCCTTCTGCTCTTCCTTCCGCTATCCCCTCTTCGTAGCCTTCGTAGTGGCTGGTATCAAAAATGCTTTTCATGTGTCGTATAGACTCCATGTGTCGAACGTACGCTCGCTTGTCTTGGTCGGAGAGCGAGTCCACCCGTAGGCATTCGCGCGCCTCGGCGAGGCCTTCGGCCGTGGCCTTGTCGCTAATTTGTCCTGTTTTGAGAAATTCTATCCACTCGTCGAGTGGGGTAGTGGCCACTTTGTCAAAGTCGTTCACGCGCAGTATGTAGTATTCCGGAAACAGGTCGCCCGCCTCTTTTCTGCTCATAAGGCTCCGCTCATCGATACCGAAGAACTTCTTGTTCTGACGGACGGAGAGTTTAAGGATGTCATGTGGTTCATGCGCACCCCTAAATTCTGTCTTGCCGTGATACACATAGTCTTTGCCCTGGCCCAATTCGAAATAGACGATGTTGATGGAATAGACTTTACGCACCTTGTCGTAGGGGCTTCCCAGCCCAATATATTCCGTGATGGCCTTTGACACTCCGTAGAGCATGCGGTGGAAATAGGTGAGCTCGCGGTTGTTCTGCACCTCTATGATGCAGAGTTCTCCGTTCTCGTTCTCTGCCAATATATCCACTCGGTTGTATTTGTCGGTCTCGTCCTCCTGGTTGCTCTCGCTCTCAAGAAACCGTTGTATCTTAAACTTCTTTCCTATCAATGAGGACAGAAATCCTTCCAACACCGCATGATTGGCCTTGTTGCGTAGCAGGCGTTTCATCGCCCAGTCGAACCGTATGTAGTTTTCTTCTATTATCGTCATGTTTCTTGTCGCTTTTGGTTTTCAGCCGCTAAAATACGATTTTCCATCGAATCCACCAAATGTTAGGCTACAAAAGTTGATAGCGGCCGTTCTGAAAAGTTATTTCCGCTACTCTAAATAAGTTATTTCCGCAACCCCAGATAAGTTACTTTCGTAACTCTAAATAAGTTACTTTCGCTCGGTCAAGCCATCGTCAAAGGGAAATTCTTTCCTTTTCCTTTGGCTTTGCGCTCGCTTATTCGTAACTCTAAATAAGTTACTTTCGCTCGGCCAAGCCCTCGTAAAAGGGAAATTCTTCCCTTTTCCTTTGGCTTTGCGCTCGCTTATTCGTAACTTTGCAAAAATTTATAAGTGGGAAAAGAAATGGCGGAAGAAAACCATCGGATACTGCTTGACCAAATAGATTATCCAAGCGACTTGCGCAAACTGGAGGTGAAGGACCTGCCAGAGGTGTGTCGTGAGCTTCGCAGAAACATTATAGAAGAGGTGGCGGTCAACCCCGGCCACTTGGCTTCGAGCCTCGGTGTCGTGGAAATCACCGTGGCCGTACATTACGTGTTCAATACTCCCGACGACCGGATCGTCTGGGACGTAGGTCATCAGGCCTACGGCCACAAGATCCTGACCGGACGCCGTGAGCAGTTTAAGCTCAATCGGAAGTTGGGCGGACTTCGTCCGTTCCCGTCTCCTTTGGAGAGCGAGTACGACACGTTCACCTGCGGCCATGCTTCCAACTCCATCTCGGCGGCGCTGGGAATGGCCGTGGCGGCGAAGCTCGGCGGCAAAAAGACGGAAAACCGCCATGCTGTGGCTATCATTGGCGATGGTGCGATGAGTGGCGGACTGGCCTTTGAGGGACTCAACAATGTCTCCAGCCAGCCCAACGACCTGCTCATTATCCTCAACGACAACGACATGAGTATCGACCGGTCTGTGGGCGGTATGGAGAAATACCTGCTCAATCTGGACACGAACGAGACCTACAACCGTCTCCGCTTCAAAGCCAGCCAGTGGCTGCACGAGCGTGGCTACCTGAACGACGACCGGAGGAAAGGCATTATCCGACTGAACAACGCCCTGAAGAGTGCGTTGGCCCATCAGCAGAATATGTTTGAGGGGATGAACATCCGCTATTTTGGTCCTTACGACGGCAACGACGTAACGGAATTGGTGCGTATCCTCCGACAGATCAAGGATATGAAGGGGCCGAAGCTCCTCCATCTTCACACCAAGAAGGGCAAAGGCTATAAGCCTGCCGAGGAGAGCGCGACGATCTGGCATGCTCCAGGCAAGTTTGATCCCGAGACAGGCAAGCGGCTGAAGAGTGAATCCGCCGAACCGCAGCCACCAAAGTTTCAGGATGTGTTTGGCGAGACGCTGCTGGAACTGGCGCGCCAAAACGACCGCATCGTGGGTGTTACCCCAGCCATGCCCAGTGGTAGCTCGCTCTCCATATTGATGAACGAGATGCCGACCCGCGCCTTCGATGTGGGAATAGCCGAAGGCCATGCTGTCACCTTCTCAGCCGGTATGGCCAAGGACGGGTTGTTGCCGTTCTGTGCTATATATAGTGCGTTTTCGCAGCGAGCCTACGACAGCATCATCCATGACCTCTCGATCCTCAACCTGCCCGTTGTGCTCTGCCTGGACCGATCCGGACTAGTCGGCGAAGACGGCGCGACCCATCACGGTGCGTTCGACATGGCCGCCCTTCGTCCTGTCCCCAATCTCACGATAGCCTCTCCGATGGACGAGCGCGAGTTGCGGCGGTTGATGTTCACGGCTCAGTTGCCCGACAAAGGATCCTTCGTCATCCGCTATCCGCGCGGCCGTGGTGTGCTGACAGACTGGCGCTGCCCGCTCACGGAGGTAGAGGTGGGTACGGGCCGCAGACTGACCGAGGGCGATCCGAAGCCCGGCGACGTGGCCGTGCTGACCATCGGCCCTGTGGGCAATGATGTGCAGCGTGTCATCCAGACGCTGGCCGAGGAAGGCAATCCCCAGCATCACACGATCTTCCATTATGACATGCGCTTCCTCAAGCCGCTCGACGAGCGCATACTGCAGGAGGTGGGCAGTCGTTTTGATCGTGTTGTCACCATCGAGGACGGTATCCGTACGGGCGGTATGGGGTCGGCCGTACTGGAGTGGATGAGCGACCACGGTTTTGCCCCACGCATGACGCGCCTCGGTATGCCTGACCGTTTCGTCGAGCAGGGCACGGTCGGCCAGTTGCGCCACCTCTGTGGCTACGGCTATGAGGACATTAAGGAATTGTTGAGTAAGGAATAAATCAAGTATGAGGATAATTATAGCAGGCGCATTCGCCATCGGGTCGTATCTTGCCAAGTTGCTTTCGCGCAATAAGCAGGAGGTAGTGCTCATGGATCAGGACGAGGAGAAACTGGGCAAGCTGGCCATTGATTATGATCTGCTCACCATGCACGCCTCGGCCACCAGCATCCGTAGTCTGAAAGAGGCAAGGGTGGAGGATACTGACCTCTTCATCGCCGTCACGCCCGATGAGAGCTATAATATGACGGCATGTGGACTGGCGAAGGCGCTGGGTGCGAAGAAGACCGTTGCCAAGATCGACAGTTCGGAGTATGTGGATCCGCAGAACAAGGAACTCTTCCACGAAATGGGCATCAGCAGCATCATCTATCCCGAGATGCTGGCTGCCCGCGACATCATCAACGGTCTGAAAATGTCGTGGGTGCGGCAGCGATGGGATGTCCACGACGGTGCGTTGGTGATGCTGGGTATCAAGCTCCGCGAGACCTGCAAGGTGCTCGACAAGCCGCTCCATGAGATCTCGGGACCCGACGACCCCTTCCACGTAGTGGCCATACGCCGTCGCGGCGACACGATCATCCCGCGAGGAAGCGACGTGCTGAAGCTCTACGACCTCGCCTACTTTATGACCACACGCAACTACATCCCCTATATCCGCCGCGTGGTGGGCAAGGAACACTACGTGGATGTGAAGAACGTGATGGTGATGGGTGGTGGATCCACCGCAGTCCGCGCCATCCGCCAAATGCCGGAATACATGCAGGTGAAGGTCATCGAGAAGAGCGTGGAGCGATGTGAGGCCCTCAACAGTAAGTTTGATGATGACATCCTCGTCATCAATGGCGACGGTCGCGACCTTTCGCTGCTGAGCGAGGAGGGAATCCGCTCCACCCAGGCCTTTGTCGCATTGACAGGGAAGGCTGAGACCAATATTTTGGCCTGTCTGATGGCTAAGCGCATGGGAGTGAGAAAGACGGTGGCGATGGTGGAGAACGTCGATTACGCCTATATGGCGGAGAGCCTTGATATAGGTACGATCATCAACAAGCGCGCCATTGCTGCCAGCCACATCTATCAGATGATGCTCGACGCCAATGTCCACAACGTGCGCTTCCTCATGTCGGCAGACGCCGATGTGGCTGAGTTTGTCCCTGTACAGGGGTCGAAGGTGACGCGCCGTCCCGTCAAGGACTTGGGATTGCCCAAAGGAATGACCATCGGTGGACTGGTGCGCAACGGCGAGGGAATGCTCGTCTCGGGCAACACGCAGATTGAGGCAGGCGATAGTGTGGTGGTGTTCTGCCATAACGTCAGCGTCAAGAAGTTGGAGGGACTTTTCAACTGACCTCCTGCTTGTACTGACAATTAGCGTTCGGACAATAGTGCTGGCAATAAGTGTGCTGGCAATAAGTATAGTGACAATAGTGTACAGACAATTAGCATAGTGACAAAAAGCGCGATATGCTCAATACCAAACTTATTTCCAAAATCTTCGGATCGTTGCTGCTCATCGAGGCGCTGCTTATGTCCTGTAGCCTGGGGGTGGCCCTCTACTATGGCGGCAGCGACGTTATGCCCTTCACGTGGAGTGTCGTCGTGCTTATAGCCGCTGGTGTAGCTTTCCGCTTGCTGGGCCTCAAGGCTTCCAATGCGCTGAGCAGACGCGATGCCTATTTCGTGGTGACGACCGTCTGGGTGCTCTTCACGATCTTTGGCATGATGCCTTTCTTGATAGGCGGATATCTCCATTCGGTGACGGACGCCTTCTTTGAGACCATATCGGGTTTTACGACGACGGGAGCTACCATCATCGACTATCCTGAACGGCTTCCACGCGGCCTGCTCTTCTGGCGTTCCATCACCCAGTGGATTGGTGGTCTGGGTATTGTCTTCTTCACGATAGCCATCCTGCCCTCGTTTGTCGGTGGGTCTACGCGCGTCTTTGCTGCCGAGGCCACAGGTCCGATCGTCACCAAGCTCCACCCCAAGCTCAGCACGGGAGCCAAATGGATTTGGGCGGTCTATGCCGTGCTGACCATCTCCTGCTTCCTTTCTTATAAACTGTGCGGTATGAGCTGGTTTGATGCCATCAACTACGCCTTCACCAGTACGGCCACAGGAGGTTTCGCCACGGAGAGCGGATCCATTGCCACCTTCCGCTCCCCTGCAGAGGAATATGTCTGTACGCTCTTCTGCTTCCTTTCGGGCGTCAATTTCACGATGCTCTATGCTGCCGTGGCCCGCTTTCGCATAAAACAGCTCTTCCGCAACAACGAGTTTCGCTTCTATCTCTTCGTCGTCACCTCCTGCACCTTGTTTGTCATGGTGGAACTGATGTGGCACAACCACTACGACCTGGAGCGCGCCTTCCGCAGTGGTGTCTTCCAGGTGGTCTCCTTCATCACGACCACGGGCCTCTTCAGCGATGACGCTTCCAAATGGCCCCATGTCACGTGGTTTGCTCTCATCCTCTGTATGGTTGTCGGCGGTTGCTCTGGTTCGACGAGTGGAGGCATGAAGAGTATTCGCGCGGTGATGATCCTGAAGATTATCCGCAATGAGTTTCGCCAGATTCTCCATCCCAATGCCGTCTTGCCTCTCAATGTTGATGGGCACAATGTCCCCCAGTCGAAGCGCGTCACGCTCTTGGCCTTTGTCGGACTCTATCTGATTCTGGCCTTCCTTCTGGGATTTGCCATGATGGCCTGTGGCGTCGATTCCACCAACTCCTTCACTATTGCCATCAGTAGTATGGGCAATGTGGGCCCGACCCTGGGCCTTGAGATTGGTCCGACGATGTCGTGGGCACAGTTGCCCGATGTGGCGAAGTGGATCTGTGCGTTTCTGATGCTGGTGGGACGTCTCGAACTCTTCACCGTCCTCGTGCTCTTCACCAAGGCATTCTGGAAAGATAACTAACGGGTGTTTTTGGAGAGATAATTAACAGGGTCCAGGTTGACCTCCTCTTGATTCTACGACTCTTCTTGTTCCGATGACATCACCTTCTGCCGCTTCTCCCGCTGCCTCTGCGCTCCGTCTGCTTTGGATTGACCTTCTGCGTGGATTCTTGATGCTTGCCATCATCTTCGACCATACCGAGATCTGCTTCACGGGCGATAATATCGTTCCCTATAGGATGTACGTCCCCGACGTGCTGATGGCCTTCTTCTTCCTTTCGGGCTATCTCTTCTATCGTCCAGAGGGTTTCCGCCTGCGGCATAAGCTGCACTCGTGGCTGCGCGGAGTGCTCATGCCTTATTTTATCTTCACGAGTGCCCTGGCGCTTCCCAAGGCTTGGCTTCATGGAGCCGACGGATCGCTGTCAGACCTGCTGCTGACCATCCTCACGGGCCAAGGATCATGGTTTATTGCCTCCTTGGCCGTTGCCGAGCTCCTCTTCTGTTTCCTCCTGTGGCTGTCGTGTGCGCGTTGGCGCTGGCTGGCCGGAGCTGGGCTTTTCGCCGTAGCCCTGGCCTATGGCTTCGGTACGCGTCGTCTGGCTTTTGAGGCCAACTGGTGGCACGTGAATGAAGCCGTCGTGGCCTTGCCCTCCCTTCTCCTGGGCTATATGGTCCATCGTTTCGATAAGCTCGGGACGCGCTGGCGACTTGGCCTTTTCGCTCTGCTGTTGGTGCTCTCCTTGCCTGTCAATGTCCTTGTGGCGAGTTCTTCGTGGCCTTCTGTCTTGGTAGGCGCGCTCGTTCTTCCCCGCCTGTTTCTCGTCAAGAACGCGCTCTCCGTGCTCCTCCTCTATCTCCTCTTCACGATCTCGCAGCGAGACGGCGTGCGGTGGGTGGAGCAGATGCCTCGCTGGCTTGCCGCGATGGTGTCCTGGACAGGACGCCGATCCATCGTCTATTATTTCTTCAGTAGTGGCATTCCCACAGCCCTTACCGCCGTCTTTTCCCGCCTCGGCTACACCTACCGTGGTTGCTATGCAGAAGTCCTGGTGGTCTTTTTTCTTAATCTTCTTCTCATCACCCTCGTCACATGGGCCATCTATCGCTACCTACCGTGGACCACAGGCCGCAGGAAGCCGAACGGATAAGCATGGAAACGTGAGAAACCTAATGACCCCAAGCTCCAAGGAAAACCCAATGGACAAGGGGGAAGATGAAGGATCAGGGGAGGCCCAATGGACAAAGGAAACATGATGGGCAAAGGGAAATGATGGGCAAAAGGAATGCTGATGGACATGAAAAAACGTGTCCAGCCCAAGGCCGGACACGTTCCCATTAATCTCATTTAAACTATGTTGGAAGCCCGCTTGCCAGGTTTGTCCCAGTAGGCTTCCTTTGTTGGCTTTACGATTTCTGACTTAGATGTCGAGCAGATTGATAGCCACACGGAAGTAGCCCTTGTTGGCCTCCGGGTTCCACATCATCTGCGAGGTGATCGGGAGGTTGGCCTTGCCCACCTTGAGCTTGTAGGTGCAACCCAGGCGCACGTCGTTGACTCCAGCCGACTTGCCATAGAACGTGGCACCATCGTTCTCGTCATAGTTGCTGAGGGCGAAGTTGCCACCCACGCTGGCATCCACCTTCCAATTGTCATCCTCATAGACGGTGTAGGCAGCCTGCACGAAAGTAGAGTAGATGTTCTGCTTGTTGAGGTTGCCACGATCGCGGCCGGCCAGTACGGTAGCCCAGCTCAGTGAGAGCGGCAGACCATGCTGTGCGAAGTTGTAGCTGATGGCAGCGTCGAGAAAGTGGCCCGTCGTGCGAGCATCATAGTTGAAGTAGCGATACTGCTTGTCGTTGGCATAGATGCCGTCGGAGAAGTTGTAGATGTCCCACACGGCTACGCTGAAACCTCCGATGGTGTAGCTTGCGTAAATGTCGGCCTCCTTGTAGTCGCCGTCCACCTGCATACCACCCCATGCGCCGAGGCGGAAGTGGTTGTTGTTGTCGGAGATGGCAAACTCGTTGTTGAAGGTCAGGCCCTTGGAAACCTCGAGTCCGCGCCACAGGTGTGAGGTCTCGAGACCAGCATTGTAGTGGAGCTTCTGAGCGTTGATCGTTGTCGGGAGGGCGAGTGCTGCCAGCACGAACATACCCTTAAATATAGACTTCATCATAATGTTTGCTTTTTTCTTTACGGTTGAATGATTTTCTTTGCTATGGGATTAGCAGAAGTGATACAGTGAGGCCACGAGGGCAGCGAGTACAGCACCAGCGATCGGGCCGAGTACAGGCACCCATGAGTAACCCCAGCCACTGTCTCTCTTGCCCTTCATAGGCAGGATGGCGTGGGCGATACGCGGTGAGAGGTCACGAGCGGGGTTCATGGCGTAGCCAGTCACACCACCGAGCGACATACCGATAGAGACGATCACCATCGTCACAGGCCATGCGCTACTAGCGCCGATGTTGACCACGTCTGAGCCGTAGGTGCCAAAGCAGATAATCAGCAGCACGAGCACGAAGGTGCAGATCACCTCCTGGAGGAAGTTGAGCGGCTTGTTGTCGATGGCCGGCATGGTGCAGAACGTGCCGAGCTTGCCGTCAGGATCGTCCGTAGCATCGAAATGATCCTTATACATGATCCATACAAGAATGGCACCGACGAAACCGCCGATCATTTGGGCAACCGAGTAGGGCAACACATTCTCCCAAGGGAACAAGCCAGCGGCAGCCAATCCGATGGAGACGGCCGGATTGAGGTGAGCACCCGAGGCGTGGGCCACGAAGACACCCGCCATGACGGCGAGACCCCAGCCGAGCGTGATGACGATCCAGCCACCACCCTGGCCTTTACTCTTATTCAGTCCCATACAAGCGCAGACACCATCGCCGAGGAGGACCAAGATCAGCGTACCCAAGAATTCGAGGGCGCAGTTGTAAAGCAATGTAGAATCCATAATTTCGTTTTTTTGTGTAGTTGATAAATGTTGTTTTTGTCAAATGATGCAAGAATACCGGCCCCCTCCCTTTGCTAACGATTCGTCGGGAGGGAGCCCGTATGTGTGAGTGTGGTTTACTTGCGACTCAGCGTGCGCTGGATCGCATCCTTCCAGCCCTTCTTGGCCTCTTCTATCTCGGTCGTTTCGCCAGCCGGCTCAAAGGTGCGCTCCACCTGCCACTGCTTCTTCACCTCGTCGATGTCCTTCCAGAAGCCCACAGCGAGACCAGCAAGATAGGCAGCACCCAGGGCGGTGGTTTCCGTGATCTTCGGACGGATCACGTTAATACCCAGCAGGTTGGCCTGATACTGCATCAGCAGGTTGTTGCGGCTTGCACCACCATCTACCTTCAGCTCCGTGAGCGGGGCGTTGAGGTCGCGAGACATGGCCTGTGCGATGTCATAGGTCTGGAAAGCAATGCCGTCGAGGGCCGCACGGGCGATGTGAGCCGCCGTTGTGCCACGGGTGATACCCGTAATAGTGCCGCGGGCGTAGGCATCCCAGTAGGGCGCAGCGAGACCCGTCAGAGCCGGGACAAAGCGGACACCACCGCTATCGGGTACGGTAGAAGCCAGCGTCTCCACGTCGGACGACTTCTGGATGATGCCCAGTCCGTCGCGCAGCCACTGTACGACCGAACCGCCGACATAGATCGATCCCTCCAGTGCGTAGTTCACCTGGTCGCCGATCTTCCAGGCCACGGTGGTGAGCAGGTTGTTTTTCGACATGACCGGTTTGTCGCCCGTGTTGAGCATGACGAAGCAGCCCGTGCCATAGGTGTTCTTGATGGCACCCGGCTCCAGACACATCTGTCCGAAGAGGGCCGCCTGCTGATCGCCAGCGATACCGGCGATGGGCACCTCGTGGGCGAAGATCGTGGTCTTGGTGTGGCCATAGACCTCAGAGCTTGACTTCACCTCCGGCATCATGGAAGCCGGAATGTCGAGCAACTTCAGCAGCTCCTCATCCCACTTTAGGTCGTGGATGTTGAAGAGCATCGTGCGGCTAGCGTTGGTCACGTCCGTCACGTGCACCTGTCCGCGGGTCAGACGCCATACGAGCCAAGTGTCGATGTTGCCGAAGCGGAGCTTGCCCTTCTCGGCGCGCTCGCGGGCTCCGGGCACGTTGTCGAGGATCCACTTGATCTTCGTGCCTGAGAAATAGGCGTCGATGATCAGACCTGTCTTCTCGCGAATTCTGTCCACCAATCCCTGCGCCTTGAGCTTGTCACAGTACTCAGCCGTACGGCGGTCCTGCCATACGATGGCGTTGTAGATCGGTTCGTCGGTGTCGATGTCCCATACCACGGTGGTCTCGCGCTGGTTGGTGATACCGATGGCGGCGATATCCTTGCCGTTGATGTCGATGGCCGAGATGGCCTCGGCGATGACGGCAGCCTCAGACGACCAGATTTCGTTGGGGTTGTGCTCCACCCATCCCGGCTGCGGGAAATGCTGTGTGAACTCCTTCTGAGCTACTGAGCAGATCTGACCGTTGTGGTCGAAGACGATGGCGCGAGAACTGGTTGTTCCCTGGTCAAGTGCCAAAATGTAATTTCCCATAATCAATGTACTTTAGTTATTTGTGTAATTGTAAAAAGCTCTGTTTTAGAGGGCAACTTTTATGCCTTGTTGAGACGTCGCGTCTCCTCCACATCGAGTGCCTCGGCGATGGTGGAGATGGGATTCTTCACCTTTCTCGAGGTTGACATTTCGATCTGCCATTTACAGGTCTCGCAGTCGGTCGATACGAAGTCGGGCTTCAGTTCCTCGATCTGCTTGAAGAGCGGCGCTCCGATGGCCTGGCTTCTCTTGTAGTTCTCCTTCTTGAATCCGTAGGTGCCCGAGATGCCGCAGCAGTTGCTGTCGAGCAGCGTCAGTTCCACGCCCGGGATCATGCGCAGCAGTTCGGTGGAGTAGATTGCCCAGCCCATGCGCTCCATGTGGCAAGCCGTGTGGTAGGCCAACTTCTGGTGGAAGTCCTTGCGGAAGGCCAGTTTGATCTTGCCCGACTCCACCATGCAGTAGAGCCACCTGGTGGCCAGCGAGAGATGCGGCGCCACGTCGTCGTTGTCAATCTTGAGCAAGTTCTTATACTCGTCGCGCATCGTGAAGGTACAGGTCGAGCTGGTCGTGAGCACGTCGTCGCCCGCGGCGATGGCCTTGCGCATGGAGTTCATGTTGAGTTCTCCCTGCTTCTTGGCCTGGTCGCTCAGTCCGTTGGCTACGAGTGCCACACCGCAGCACTTCTCCTTCTCCAGCAGGCGCACGCCATAGCCGCAGGCGTTGAGGATCTTCAGCAGATCTTTCGACAGTTGCGGGAAGTTGTAGTTGGCGTAGCAGCCGTGGAAGTAGGCCACGTGCTTCTTGTATGCCTCCTGCTCTGCCGCGTGCTTCTTGTACCACTGCTCGAAGGTCTGGAACGAGTAGGACGGGAAGGTGCGGTGCTTGTCGATTTTCAGCACGCTGTCCATGACCGCCTTCACCGGCTTCAGTCCCAGGGCGAAATTGGTGATGGGTGCGAAGTTGTGGGCCAGCGTTCCCACGAAGTCCGTGTTGGCCAGCATGCGGTCGCGCAGCGACGGCTTGGCCGTGCTATATTTGATGCGCGCCTCCTGTATGAGGTCGGCTATCTTGACATTCTCCGGGCAAGCCACCTCGCAGCGCTTGCAGTTGAGGCACAATTTCAGTTTCTCGTCGAAGAACTGTGCCCCCTTCAGGCGGTAGCGTTCGTTGTCCGGACCCGACTGTTTCGGTCCGGGATAGTTTGGCTCTACCGCCGACACCGGGCAGTAGACCGTGCAAATGGAGCACTTCAGGCACTGCTCGAAGTTGTGTGTGCTCTTGCTTTCCTTCTGTATCTGTATGGATTTTGCTTCTGCCATGATATTTTTCTATTTACTAAGAATGTTGTGTGCGACCTCCAGGGCTGTGAGCATGGCCACACCCGTCGCGTCATCCAGTTTGATAGAGTTGTGTCCGCCGAGCACCGATCCTGCTGCGTAGAGGTTTTCGATGGTCTTTCCGTCGATCGTCGCGTGGAGCTTCTCGTCGGTCTTCACGCCGAAGGCCATGTAGGGCTGTGCGTCGAAGACATAGTCGGCGTGCCAGTCGGCACGGTTTTTCTCTGCCAGGACATCGAGTCCGAACACTGGCTCGTAGATGCCCTCGTAGTTGCTTCTCAGTCCGCGGCTCTGGAACGATCCCGAGCAGAGCACGTAGTGGTCGGCCAGGAGCAGTTCGTCGGCGAGGTTCTCCGTCTCGACGGAGGCCACCTTGGAGCCTACGATCTTGCCGTTCTTGACCGTGTCGCTGCGGAAGTAGCGGCCGCCGAGCTGCTGCAGGCGCTTGATCAGCTGAATTTGGATATGCGTGCCCGGCACCGACGGCGGCATGGTCGCCACAAACTCAATGGGCTTGCGGACCAATTTGCGCAGGCGGGCGATGGTCTCGGCCTGCTGCGTCAGTCCCAGCACGGCGGGCAGAAGAATCACCTCTCCCGAGGCGTTGAGCGAGTTGATAGCCTCACCCACCTCGGCGAGGTGCTCGTAGTCGCTCAGATACTTGGCGATGTTGGTGGCACGCAACTCGCAGGGCGTGTGGCGTGCAAAGTCGAGCGTATCGGTGGCAAACTCCTTCAGTTCCACCTCCACCTTGAGTCGGCGCAGGTTGTCCACAAGAAACTCCGTGGGCAGGTCGAGGTAGCCACGGATGTTGGCCACCGTCACCTTCTTGTATGGCAGTTTGTCTGCCTCCTGGCTCGTCACCAGTCCTTCCATCGTGAGCCATGCCGGCTTCGTCAGTCCGATGGGAGTCAAGCGGAAGTGGTTGGCCTTGGCCTCCCCCTTCATCTTCAGTCCCGCCTCGGCCAGCAGCTGTTCGGCCTCCGCGGCCCGTGCGGCCTTGTCGCCGACGCGATGGTAGGGGTGTGTGGCGGGCAGTTGCTCCATCGCCTCCAGCGGACTGGCCACGGTGTTACCCTCCGTGTCATAGCCCAAAAGGCTGATGGAACCCGAGTTGAAATGCAGGGTGCTCTGTCCTGCTCCGATGACGGCCACGCGCTGGCCGCCCTTTGCCAAGGCGATGCCGCAGGTCAGTCCCGACAGTCCGCCTCCTATAATGATTGTATCGTATCTCATCGTGCTACCTCCTTGTTGTTTCCGGCCACGCGGTTGATGCCGCAGAGACCCTCGTAGATCATGGATGTGAGTTGTGCCTCGGCCAGCGTGTCTCCCCAGGCCACGGGCTGCATGCCCTTCCAGCGCTCGGCGATAAAGGACGCCAGGTCGCGCTGCGCCTCCTCGGCTTTCATCTTGGCCACGCGACAGAGCACGTTGGCTCCTCTGCAGGCGCAGAGCTCTCCCTGGCACGTTCCCATGCCCAGGCGGGTGCGGCGGCGGAGGTTGATGAGGTTGTGGACGTGCAGTTTCTCGGCGGCAAACTTCACCTCGCCGATCGTCACGTCCTCACACTCGCAGACCAGCGCGTCGTCGATGCTGTTGCCCGTCGGCACGTCCTTGGTCATCGTGCCGTGGCGTCCCTCAGCGGCGTAGAGGCTCACGGTCTGTGCGTTCTTGCTCGTCGTGTGCTCCGGCAGCGGCTCTTCGCTTCCGGGCAGCGGCGTGGTGGCCGTCTCGCACTTCTTGTCCACACCCAGCTTCTTGCAAGCCAAATCCGTAGCCACTTCGGCCATCATGCGGTAGGTCATCATCTTGCCACCCGTGATGGTGATGAATCCCTCCAAACCGTCTCGTGTGGCGTGGTCGAGCAGCACGATGCCGCGGCTGATGGATCGGCCCGACGGGTCGTTGTCGGCTGCCACGAGGGGACGCACGCCGCAGTAGGCGCGGATCACGCGGGTGGAGGCGCAAGCGGGAGCCAGGTCGATGGCGCCGCGCTCCAGGATATCCACTTCCTCCTGGGTGATCTTGAGGTCGTCCACCGTCTCAAACGGCACGCGGTCGCTCGTCGTTCCGATGACGCAGACCGTGTCGTCCGGCACGAGAATATCGGCGTTGGCCGGTTTGCGGCAGCGGTTGATCACCATGTTGTTGACGCGGTGGCCGAAGATGAGCAGTGTGCCCTTGGCCGGAAACATATTGACCGTGACGCCAGCGAGCTTGGCCACCTCGTGCCCCCAGATACCAGCAGCGTTGATGACCAAACGGGCGTGTATGTCCTGCTCCTCGCCATTGCGGTTGTTGCGAAGATGTACACCCACCACGCGTCCGTTCTCGATCAGCAGGCTCAGAGCCTCGTGATACGTCAGCGTGTCGGCGCCATGACGGCGCGCGTCGATGATGTTGGCCGTAGTAAGGCGGAAGGGGTCTATCGAGGCGTCGGGCACGCGTACCGCACCGATCAGATCGGGATTGACAGCGGGCTCGATGCGGCGTGCCTCCTCAGGGGAGATGACGTCTGCGCGGATGCCCGCCTTGCGGCAAGACTCTACGAAAGTGGCCTGATAGTTGAGGTCGTCCTCAGGCAGTGTGATGAAGAGACCGTCGGTCTCATCGACGCAGTGGCGCGCTATCTTGCGCAGCGTCATGTTTTCCTGAATACATTCTTTGGCCGACTCGCCATCCGTCACGGCATAGCGTGCGCCGCTATGCAGCAGACCGTGGTTGCGTCCTGTGGCTCCATTGGTGAAGTCATACTTCTCGACGAGCAGCACGCGCAGGCCTCGCATCGCGCAGTCTCGTGCTGTGCCGGCTCCTGTTATGCCGCCGCCGATGATGATGACATCATACTCTTGTTTCTTGTTTCTATCCATTGTCGTGTGGTTTAGGTCTCCTAAACACTATTATTATTGTTGTATTCTAATGTTGGTTCATGCAGGTCTTGTGGTTTGATTCGGCAGATTCTTGCATGATTGCAGTCTCTTTCTTATCGAAGCCCAACCTTCGTTTTTGCAGTACAAAGTTAGGAATATTTTCCAAAACGGCCCAAATAAATTAACTACAATTAACAAAAAGGTTTCGATTTGTCTTTACTTTGCTTCCGTTTCAACGATTGTTCGAAATCGACAAGTGTAAACTGTGGAATGTATGTTTTGGTGTTTTCTTGCCCCGTGATGCGCATTTGTATGCGAAAACCACCTGTTTTGGCTGATATTTTGTAAAGTTGTCGCTTTCTTTTTGGAAATAACACACAAATGAAATTATTTTCTCTATAATTGTTATAAACACGCCTTTTTGGCGATGAAAACACAAAATATAGAAAAAATGAGACGCTTCGCCGAGCCATGAGTAGCTCCGGACTTGGCGGCTGCTGCCCATGGCGGGTGGCGAAACGTCTCTTGGGTCTTGTTTTGACGACTACGAAATCCTTAACGGCATGATGACATTACGGCATGATGACATGATGGCATGACGACATGATGGCATGACGACCCTTATGCTACGACGACGTTCGTCGTCAGTTTTCTATAGACTCCCTTGTCTATCCTTTCGACCAAGCCCTGTCGCTCCCATCGGCAGAGCATGGAGATGACCCTGGCCCGGGCCACGTCAAATCCTCTTGTGCTGACCGTGGTGCAGTAGGCATCTTCCGTGTTGAAGTGTTCGCCCAGTTGCTCAAAAATGGTGTCGTTTTTGGTTTTGCGGCTGCGCAGTTTTGCCTTCGGTGCATAGGCAGCCGATCGAAACGCCATCTCGATGCGCTCTTTGAAGAAGTACATCGCGTTGTCGATCATGTAGTCGGCCAGCACGTCGAAGGCTGCGAGCATCTGCGGCGTCTGCTGGCGCAGGATCAGCTTCTGCCACAGCGTGGGGTCGCCCTTGAGCCGCGTCTCCGCCCCCTGCATTCCGTAGCTGTTGATGAGCCGCTCGGCCACG
>OHZJ01000417.1_pt1 | contig 21365 bp, 16 predicted proteins | sample 1580411 | NCBI WGS metagenome assembly OHZJ01 (sample SAMEA3882519, study PRJEB24775) | human gut metagenome | biome: human-associated habitat; feature: intestine environment; material: feces | place: Netherlands | collected 2009/2010 | reverse complement strand
CTCATATCCAAGATAATCTGCCATAAGAATACCATTCAGATACTCTCCGCGGGAAGCCGCATAATCCGCGCCGGCCTTTTCCTTAAAGTTTTTGGAAATTGTCTTAAATTCCTCATCCAGCGTTACTTTCAGCCCGAGTCCGTTGATAATGGAATCATAACGCTCTTTGATCTTCATGAGAGGAACACGGAACTCCTCGCCTGCCTCTGCTTTTGCGTAGCATGCATAAAGCATATCCGTTACCTTGATATCTCCATCAAACCGTTTGCCCGGAGCAGACGGAACAACATATTTTCTTCCTTTATCAGCACGGATGATATCTCCTACTTTTTTAAACTGTTCTGCACTTGCAAGAGAACTTCCACCAAATTTTACTACTTTTCTCATGCTTTTTATTCCTCCTAAATTCCGCATCTGTCTGTCACGCAAATATACGCTGTCTTTAATCATACCGCAAAATATGCGGTTCGTCCAGAGCATTTTTTGAAATTTGCTGGTGCAAAAAGCAGAAATATGCTATGATAATACGAGTCAGGGTCTTCGCAGACACAAATTATTTTTGTAAAATATATACACTTGGAGGAATTTATGATTTTAGCCTGTCAGAATATCAATAAGGCATTTGGCACAAATGTGATCTTGAAAGATGCCTCATTTCATATAGAAGAAAAAGAAAAAGAGATTGTGGAAGGAAAGATTATTAAAGCAACGGATATCGAAAAATATAAAAAATTCTATAAATATATGCCAAATTATTACGATGTTCGATTATAATATTTTTGTCAATGAAAAATTCAAAATGGAACAAATATGAAGCTGCTCTTTTAATAGATGGTTACAAAAGAGTAGTGAATGGGCATGCTTCTATAAAAGAAGTGGCTATGAGAATATCAGAAAGAATAAGACCTTCTAATCTACAAGATTGCGAAACCTATAGGAATGTTAATGGAATAACTCTTCAACTTGGAGCAATTCAGTTCCTTATGGCAGATGGTGCTCATGGAATCTCTCATGTAAGTAGCTTGTTTCGTGAGATGGTAAAGTTATATAAAGAAGATCCAACCGAGTTCGCAAAATTATTAGAAGAAGCAAAACATAGATACCCTAATAAGATTATTTGACATCAATAGGGAATTGCAAACAAGAAATGCAAATAGTTATCGATATGCACAAGCGAATTATTATTTTAAAAGCATGCGGAAGTTCCGATGAACCACATGAGTGCAACGGAATATACGAACAGGCGCAATTATACGGAATTGAGTCTGTCTGTAAGTGCGTTAAGGATAATGAGGACTTAGAAAGCATTCTCTATTCACATGGACTTTTCGACTATATTTATTTGAGTGCTCATGGTAATTCCGAAGGTTTTGCAAGCGAAGACGGAAAAGTCAACATGAGTTGGCAAAAACTAGCCATGCTTTTATGTCAAAGCAAGTGCATGAACGAAGATGGCATTCTGATGTTGTCTTGTTGCAGGGGTGGATTAATGGAAGTGGCATACGATATATTCATGACCTGTCAGCAGATTTGCTATGTGCTTGGGCCGAGACAAAGCTTGACCTCTGCTGATATGCATATCTGTTTCGGTATTTTCTTGTATAATATGGAGCTTCGTGGTGTTGACCCTGTTGTGGCATGTGAAAATATTAAATTGGCAACAGACCAGCGTTTTTCCTGTTATGACAGGGAAGAAGAAAGTATCAATCTTCAATATTATAATGATACGCATTATGGATATACTTATGATTAAACCGTTTAATGCATGTAAAGTTCAAAAGCCAAACATGCTTTGATGGTAATGGTTTGTCTAAAAAGCATATAACAATATATGACGATACAAGAAATAACTACTCGTAAGGAAGACCAAACATTTGACTGCAAAAGCATTCAAATAGAGCCGAAGGCTTTGGCTGTGCCCATCGTGGCATTTGCCAATGCGGATGGTGGCGTAATAGCCATTGGGGTATCGGATAAGACTCGGAAGATTGAAGGGATTGACCAGCATACGGAGAAGTTGAACGAACTGCTACATGTGCCGTTTGATTTCTGCAATCCATCTGTTCCTGTGACTTGCTCATACTTGCCTTGCACGGATAAGGATGGGAATGAGAACCGTATCCTGTTGATGGAGATTCCTGCAAGTTCGAGTCTGCATACCAACCAAGCTGATGAAGCATTTATGCGTGTTGGCGATAAGAGCCGGAAACTGACCTTTGATGAGCGAGTGCAGCTGATGTACGACAAAGGGGAACGCTACTACGAAGATACTGCAGTGTATGACGCAACCATCGATGACATTGACATGGATGCTGTGGCCGACTATGCCAAATTGGTCGGCTATGGGAAAAGTCCCTTGCAATACCTTCGAGAAAACAATGGTTTTGTGAGGACCAACAAGAAAGGTGAAGAGGAGGTGAGCACCGCTTGTATTCTTCTCTTCGGCAAGTATCCCCAGAAGTTCTTCCCCCGGGCCCGCACTCGTTTCATCAGATACGAGGGTGTTGATGAGAAGGTGGGCGCAGAGATGAATGTTATCAAGGATGTTACCTTTGAGGGAACCATCTTGAACCAGGTCAAGAAGACGATTGAGTTTATTGAGACACAGGTTCGCGAGCATACCTTCCTGGGGCAACATGCCCAGTTCGTAACAAAGCGTGATTACCCAGAATTCGTTATTCAAGAGATGACTGTCAACGCTTGCTGCCATCGGGCCTACAACATCAAGGGTACGGAAATACAAATCAAGATGTTTGATGACCGGTTGGTGTTTGAGTCTCCGGGCAAACTCCCTGGACAAGTGAAGCCCAATAATATCCGGCACACCCACTTCTCACGTAACCCGAAGATAGCAGCCTTCCTCAAAGCATATCACTTTGTCAAGGAGTTTGGCGAGGGCTTTGACCGTATCTGTCGTGAACAAGAGGCCAATGGTGCGAATGTTCCATCTTTCAGAACTGACGAGTTCATCCTGAAGATTACAGTGCCAAAGGTAGCAGAAAAGGTACAGAAGCAAACTGGAAACGTAACAGAAAACGGTGGGAAGGTAGCAGAAAACCATAATAAGGTAGCAGAAAAGGTAGCAGAAAATCATGGCAAGGTCACAGAAAAGTTGAAAGAAAAGGCTGCGGCATTAGGAGATACATTAACAGCTAATAAAATCAAGATACTTGAACTGATGATTGAAGATCCGTACATATCGAGAGCTGACTTGGCAAATAATATCGGAATTAGTGAAACTTCAATTTACCGTAATATCGAAGCTATGCGTGGTAAATATCTCCGTCGTGTCGGTCCCGACAAAGGCGGCTTTTGGGAAATCATTATTTAATGAGGATATGATGCTAAAACGAAAAAAGGAACAAGAATAAAAACGATGAAGCATTTGTATATAATAGGCAATGGTTTTGATATCCATCATGAAATAAATAGCAGCTATAGCAATTTTAGAGATTGGATGGAAAATAATTATCCATCTATATTGGAAGATGTCGAAAATGTTTATGGTTATTGTAATGCTGACTGGTGGGCTGATTTTGAAAATAATTTAGCTTCATTGGATGCCGTGGAATTTTCAAGTAATATAGCATTTGAGAATCAACCTGACTTGTTGTCAGATCATTGCGATAGAACTTGGACAGATGCCCAAATCGAAGTTGAGAACCAATTGAATACTATTTATACAGAGATTCGTGAGCGATTTCATGAATGGATAATGCAACTTAACAAGCCACATAATGACAAGAAAGTTAAAATAGAGCAAAACGATTCTGTCTTTTTTACGTTCAACTATACAAAAACACTAGAAAATCTTTATAATATACCTTCCTCTAAAATTATACATATCCATGGGTGTATTGATGATAACGAAGACTTTATATTAGGACATGGGAAATCTTATGAGGACATTGCTAAGATGAATTCTGGGCCAGATATTCCGAGCCCTCCAGATGATCTCACCGATGAAGAAATGGAACAGTTTTATGAGATGCAGGCCGAATTGGCAGAACAATTCCATGAACAATTAGCAAGAGATGCAGCTATCGCTGGTGTTGCCTCTCAGCAAAAGCCAGTACACTCAATAATAGACAAAAATAAAGAGTTCTTTGACGGCATAAAAGGTGTCCAAAGTATTCATATTTATGGTTTCTCATTTTCTGAAATAGATATACCTTATTTGGAAGCAATCATAAATGTCGTCGGTGTCGAAAAAACATTATGGAAAATCTCTGATTTTGAAGGCAAGGAAAGAACCAAAATAGAAAAATTCATCTCTAACCATAGAATCAAAGATTTTAAAATAATCGAATTATCAGATTTATTATTGGTCAAGCAACTATATACAGAATTGTAAATCAATAAAGAGGAGCAAGTCTATTTCTTGGACGAAAATAAAAGAAGATAATCATGCATATCCTAAAAAGCCCAACTGATTCTCTTGGTCAGCTGGGCTTTTCATTGTTAGTGTGTCACCGAATGATGGAGAGTAGAGCGTTGCCACCGAAGTAGACGGCAAGACACACGGCCACTTCAAAGATGCCTATGGCCCACCAGAATACTTTGTTGGACAGCCATATTCCCTTGTTCTCACGCACTACAGATTTGAGGTGGTCGTTCTGCACATTCCATTCCTGGCGTTGCTGAAGCCGATGACGTTCCAGCAGCTGATTAGTTTGCTGTATTAAATCGTCAATGCGTTTCTTGACTTCTTCAAAGGAGTCAGGAGTAATCTTAGCTGGTATGACCATGTTTTCAATCTGCTGCTTCAAGTCGGTGATATAGTCTGCAATCTCACCGAGTTTCGAGCAACCAGTCTCGATAACTTTGGCAAGTTCGACCATGCGGTCACACATCTCCTTGGCAGAGGTGATGTAACTATCCACATCAGAAACGGCTTGGCGCAAGGACTCTATCTTTGCATCCAGTCGTATCTCTTCCTGGTCGAACTCATGCTGATGGTCAATAGAACTCAACATGTGTTCGACAGGGCTTGCAATGTCCTCAGGCATTGGTGGTGGCACTGGAATCTCTTGGTTAATATTGTATTTCTTCATAGGCAAGTTGTTTTATCTACCTCGGCTCCGACGTATTTGGGGCTTTGGTGTTGTTATCATGGAATGGGCCATCCGGGCACAACGCTTTGCCCATTCCCAATCATCATCGTCATCCTTTCCCCAACTAGAAGATGGAGATGTCCCACACCCGCCGCAACTTTCGGACATAGATGTGGCTGCATCAATGTAGCTAGCGAAGAGCAAAAGAGCAATATCAAGAATGTGGTTGGACGTTTCATTTTTGACCTTGAAACTGGCAATTTCATCCTTCATTGCATCAAGAGCCCTGTCGTGAATTTCAATGGAATAGGTGTGACCATCCACATCTACTTTGCGGAGGCAATAGATAGGTAGCTCGACTTTTGGCAACACCTTTGGCTGAAGAATATCAGTGTGTCTTGGATTATCGGATTGTTCTGAATGAGGTCTATTCTCATTAGAATTCAAAGGATGCAGCTTACGCCATGTCGATTCAATCTTTGAGGGCATCAAGTTGCGACCCTTTCCCAACTCAGACGACTTGTAAATGGAGTTTCCCTTGCGGACGGTATAGCCTCTTACAACTCCTTTGGAGTCATAACGTAGTTTCAGGTCGTAACCTTTGGCTGCAAGCTTCTGGACATATACATCCCATGAGAACCTGGACATGACGTTAAGTGCATTCATACCGTCAAGCGTGATTCTCTCTTTGTTTTCATCGGAACGCTGGTCTGCTTGTACCCATCCACGTTGGCGTGTCACTTCATTGGCTGCCATCTTGGCCCGGATACCGATGTCGTGATCATCGTTCACGTTACCTTCCATGTCAATGCGATTACAGTCGAGATGCATGTGGACGATGCCCGACTTACTGTCACGATGAAGAGAAACAACGTATTGAGAGTTGGCGATGTTGGTACCAACAGCGGAGGTGCGGCCAGTCTTTTTCGAGAGATCTATGCCATCGAATGCTTTGATGAAGTCCTCTGCCAGTTTCTCCCAATCGGCAAGAGTAAAGCCTTCGGTTTCTTCCCTTGCAGGAGAAATCTCTATACGCATCATGAAGTTCTTCATCGGGCGATGCTTCGAACGTTTGTACTGAAACTTCATCTGGTGAGCCTGCATGTGTGTCCACCATGCTTCCACCTCAACATCTTTGGGAAGATGGTTGAGTTTTACAATCTCAGCCATTCCCATTCGAGTAATGTAGTCGATGGAAATACTTCCATGCGAAATGGATTTTGCTTTGGCTATCATAGGCTATTCTGATAATTGACGTTCGATTTCATACCAGCGACGGATGAGCTTATCTGTAGCAAGAATCCAATAGTTCATGAAATTCGCGTCACGAAAGTAACGCAGCAGTTCTTCCTGGCTTTTGCCACTAAGGGCATTCTTGATGTGCACGATATCACCACGGGCATCTGCCATACTGATGAAGGCTTCAGTTTCTTGTTCCGTAAGATGGAGTTTAGGACTGTGTCCTATAACACATCTGCGAATATACTTACTCGGTGACATCGCACATAGCTTAGCCTTAGCTTCTATTTCTTGTTTCTCTTTTGCAGACAATCGGAAAGCCAAACGACATTCTAAAGAAGGTTTTTCAACGGTCTTTTTATGTGAGCTCTTTTTCATTGTTGATTCTGTTTTTAATGGATAATTGTTAATCTGATGCGAGCCTGCGAGCGTCTGCAAGAAAGCCAATAAGCGGACCAACAGCGAAGCAGTTTGTTTGACATTGGCACTTCTTGCATAGCACTCACAAGTTCATTCATGTTTATTCTCAATCCAACATAAAAGGTCATTGACATCTTTGAAGTCGTCAAAATGCTCTGACATGCTTACCACATTATCGCCATACGCTTCGATGAGTTTTGCATGGGTTTCACGTCCTGCGTGGTCGTTGTCGAGAAACGAATAGATGTGGTCATAACCTTCAAGCAGGGGGATGGCTTTTGACAGATTTGTGACGGAGTTCAAGATGATAAAATCCTGATCCTCGCTTAAACGGCCGTATGCATACCTGCGCTTTTTCATGGTTAGGAATGACAGATAATCTATGAAGCCCTCAAAGATACTGCACTCGCTACGGTGCTGCTCGCGCCGGATGACTGAGATATCCTTTGGAGGTATACAACCTTTGAAGAAAGGATTGCGCAGTTCGCTTCCGCCAGATTTGTTAGGAAACCCGATGGCAAAATATCGCTTGTCTCCAAGAGAATAATGGGTCTCATTGCAATGCTGGCGACAGATGTCGATGTCAACCTTGCGTTTCCTAATATAGTCCTCCAAAGCGAAATGTGTCAGAGGCTTTGTTTTTACGTCCTTGAAACTTGGGTCAGAAGACTGTTGACGAAATGAAGAAATAGGTGTCACTGCCGTACCAGGTGACTCTCGCTCAATCAGTTTGAGAACCTGAGAAATATCAGTGGTATGATAGTACAACATAGCAAAGTCGATAATGCTACCACCACGACCGATGCCGAAGTCATACCACTGGTTTCGGTCAGTGTTGACTTTGAACGACGGTGTACTTTCACTGTGCAAAGGCGAATGATACCACAACTTATTACCCCTTTGTCGAACAGGGGTGTACCCGAGAGACAGCAGGAAGTCTTCTAGTCGTATTTGCTTAGCTTGTTCAATGGTCATAGTCAAAGAGATTTTGATGGTTAGGTTTATGTTGATTCTCACTATATATGCCCCATGCTAAACTGTACGTCTTATCATGTTTGACAATGACATCACGGGACATCAGCCACTTATTGAGTGTGACCAAAGTATTGCGCCCACGTTCAAAGCCGATGGAGGCATAACCGTGCTTCAAGGAAACAATCAGATTATTGTAACCTTGGATGTTTCCCTTCTCGAAAGCAATGCAAAGAGCTTCTTTGTGCTTCTCGTCCGGCAGTTCCGTAAGTGCAATGCGCTCCGTTTTCTGTTGGCATTCATAGCCAACAACCAATTCCGGCAAGGAGCCCTCATTGATACGGAATGCGAACGGCTCAAAGTCCTTGTCACGGATATGCATGGCTTTAACCTCACTGATGTTTGCATCCGTCTGGCACTTCGTCACCTGCAGGACAGTCTCCGCCTTATTGTTTAACTCTGTCCCGATATGCCCCCGAGTGTTGTCATCACCTTTATTCAAGTGCAGCACTGTATGAATGTGCAGATTGTAGCTACTCGACCATCGCATCAACATATTGATGATTTCCGTGGATTCCGTCGGATTGTTGATGTCATACATCAGGTCACGTATTCCATCAATAACGACCAGACCGATGCCCTCTATGTTGGAAAGCATGTAGTCAATGACCGACTTTCGTTTCTCAGGAGATAATTCTCGCATGGCAACGAAAAGGAGATTAGGACAATCTGCATCTGTCGGCAATTCGGCCAATCGCAGAATACGTTTCATCACCTTCTGACAATGGAACTTACTTTGCTCAGTGTCAATGTAGAGTATCTTGCGCTTGTCTTGGGGAAATGATGCCGAGTAGCATAGCACCTCACGATTGGTTAGGGCTGCAGCTACAATGGCCGATACATTGAAGGTCTTCTTGCTTTTAGCCTTACCTGTGGATGCACTGAAGTTACCGAGCGTACCGATGGTGGAACCGTTCACCCGAAGAGTTTCAGGTGGAACGGTATACTCATCGGTTACTTTCAAGTGGATGGACTGCCAGATGACACGGAACTCGTCCTTGGTCATCGGCTCGCTGGGATTATAGTTGCGTGTTTCCATAGCCTACTTGCAGTTAAGTAAATACTTCTGTGCTTCACTGGCAATCTGTGCTTGGGTCTTGACCGGGTTCTGACGTAACCATTCTTCGAGGATGTTCTTCTCGAAATAGATCATCTTGCCCTGAGGCTTGTAGTGTGGAATAAGACCTGCCGAGGTTAACTTGTAGAGATAACTCTTCGACAAAGAGAGGAACTTGCTGGCTTAATCAAAACTCAGTACGTTCTTGGATGCATACACGAGGGACTCCAATTCCTCGATGCGTTGTTCAATTGACTTATTAGCGTCCATATTTCTATAATTATTAAATGAGACAATAGGAGTGCGCGCCCTCCGAAATTTGAATTCGGGGGCAAAGGTATCGCTAATAAGTTTGAGGGTTGTTTGACAATGTTTGATGTGTCAACCTATTGTCAATGTTTTTGTGCTTCTTTGATGTCTTTACCTATTCTGAAAGTCCTTTCAGATTGTTGATATATTGATTTATTTTAGCAAACTTCCCTTTCATTAGAATGTCCCGACAATGATTGACTGCCGTGGAAATATCCGTTTGGTTTACAAAGGAATCTTTCTGCGGCGAAAGGAAAAGGTTGTTCTTGTAGATAGCCGATTGCCATTTCTCAGTAATATATGAGTGGTTGGAAAGCTGGTCAAAGAAGAATGCTAACAGACGATTATTGCTTGACTTGAGCGGAGTGATGGGTTGACAGTCAAAGATGGATTTCAGTTGTTCAAAGGTAACGTCGCCACCTTTGAACATCCGCACCTCATTGACACAATCAACCAGGGATTCTATCTGCTGGTCGTTCAACGAGTGTTCAAATGTGCATTTTTCAACTTGAACATTTTCGGTGGGTTCAGTTATAGATTCGGGGTTAGAGGAAACAGAGTTTTCACCATTCTCCATCACGATAAAAGAACGAAGGTTCCTTTGGTCATTCCTCTTTTTGAGAAACTGAGCGTACTTTTCATTGACTACAACCTGATAGACAACAGAGAAGTAGGGGAATGACTCATCAAAAATGGTGTTGTCTTTGCAAAAGTCATCGTAGGTGGCAAGGCTATGGTTATGAAACCATTTGCGTTTCTCTTCCATAGTCAAAGACTCAATGAATGTGCTTTCCCAAAGATAGTTGGGAAGGTGCAAGTAGTTCTTGATGCTACGAACAGCAGGGAACTTGGAATAAATGGCAGCGAGTTCATCCAGGGTATGGGTGTACTCGCTCCGCTCAACTTTTGCCAAATCATTAACCGGAAGAACTTCTGCTTTGCGTTCAATGGTATCTTCCAGCGAACGCAGCGTTTGCTGGATGCAGTAATCCAGCGTTTGTTGAATCTTGGCTATTGCCTGTTCCTGTTCGTTCATACTATGACTTAACTGCTATTTGCGGTGTAAAGATAGTCAAATTCAGTGAGAAAAGGAAAGAAATGGGTGATGTACTACGTTTCTTTAACTTTTCATCTTCCCTCTTTTCGTTTCTTTGACCAACTTTCTGTTATACGTTCAAAATTATTACCTTTTTAACACCTCAGAAAAAGAAAACACCTTGTAAATCAACGATTTGCAAGGTGTTCTAAGTACCCAGAGCCGGGGTCGAACCGGCACGGGTTGCCCCACTGGTGTTTGAGACCAGCGCGTCTACCGATTCCGCCATCTGGGCTAAAAAAAGGGCTTAAAAAAAGCCCTTTTGAAATTGGTTGTCTTACCAGGATTCGAACCTAGACAGGCAGAACCAAAAACTGCAGTGCTACCATTACACCATAAGACAATCCTAACAACTGGACTCATCGTCGCAATTGCGTTGCAAAAGTAGTGCTATTTTCGTAATTGTGCAAGTTTTTCAAAGAATTTTTCAAAAAAAACTGCTTTTTTTGCCCAAATGCGGCACTATTATTGAGCAAAGGGCGATTTTTTCGTAATTTTGAATTATGAATCCTACTGCAAGCAACAAATTATTCAATATTCTGCAATGGCCCCACGAAATGCCGGGCATCATTGCGTTGAACACGCTCCGTGGCTGCGCCCACGACGACGACCCTTACAGCAAAGTGAATCTCTGCGACTACACCGCCGACGACCTCGCCCATGTGGAGGCTTGCCGCAATGCGCTGTGTGCCGCCCTCGGCATCAGTCCCGACCGCTTGGTGATGCCTCGCCAAACGCACACCTGCAACGTGGCTGTGGTGGATGATGCGCTGATGGCTCTGCCCCACTCCGAGCGCATGGAGCGTCTGCAAGCCGTAGATGCGCTGGTCACTCGCCTCGGTGGGGTGTGCATTGGGGTGAACACTGCCGACTGCGTGAATATTTCGCTTGCCGATGCCGAGGCAAGCGTTTTGGGCGTGGCACACGCTGGCTGGCGTGGCACGGTGGGCAAAATTGCTGCTCGCACGGTGGAGGCGATGGAACGATTGGGTGCCGACCGCTCTCGTATCGTGGCGGTGATGGGCGCAAGCATCTGCCAAGACTGCTTTGAGGTGGGCGACGAGGTGCTGGAGCAATTTGTGGCGCAAGGGTTCTCCGCCGATGCCATCAGCCGCCGCAATGCCGCTACTGGCAAGGCGCATATCCACCTGCAAGAGGCTAACAGACTGGTGCTACTCAAAGCGGGACTGAAACCCGAAAACATCACATGGAATGGCGAATGTAGCCGCTGCCACCCCCACAAATACTTCTCCGCGCGCCGCCTGGGCATCAACTCCGGCCGCACCTTCACTGGCATCCTCACCAATCCCACTTAGCCTCACACAAATCCCACTTCTTTGCTCACACAGATCTCACTCCCACGGTATTGTTTTGTGGGTGGAAAATCTCACAGATGCACTCCGCCGGTTTGCTTCAAAAGCTCACACGGATTCAACCGATTCAACAAAAAATTAGAGTTTAGAGCCTCCGAGTGCTCCGAGTGCTCCGAGTGCTCCGATAGGAAAAAAGGAACACCTATTAAATCCATTAAACCCGATTTTTACACCTAAAAAAATTGGTGTTAATTGGATTTAAATGGATTAAATAGGTGTTTTGTTTCCGAATCGCTCGGAGCCTTCGGATTTATCAGACTTGTCGGACCTGTCGGACTTGTCGGACAGCCAACTCGTTGGCTCGTTGACTTCCCCACCTTGGTGGGGAGTAGGTTATTCGAGGATCATGTTAATGAGAGTGGTGACGTCGGTTACGTTTACCTCGCCGTCGGCATTCACGTCGCACAAGGTGCTGCTGAAATTGACGGTGCCGAGAATTTTGTTGATAAGGGCGGTAACGTCGGATGCGTCCACACTTCCATCGCCATTGATGTCGCCAGCAAGCGCCACGGTGAAGTTGCGTGTGGCAATCTCGCTCAGTCCGCTGGCATATTCAGCCTGCACAGTGGCAACGTGGTCGCCAGCCGATACGTTGTGCAGCGTGATTTGCGGTTCGATCACTTCGCCAGCCGCTTTGCCGTCGAGCGTGATTTTATAGCGTTTCACCTCACCCACATCGAGGGTGGTGCCCTCACCTGCCAAGTTGCCCACATAGAAGTCGTCGAGTTGGGCAAAGAACGCGTCAAACGAGGTGTAATGCACGCCAATGCGAATCTTCTGCCCCACATACTTCTTCAGGTCGGTTTCGTAGATAGTCCACGAGCCGTAGGAGAGCGCATCGATGTGGCTCACTTCCTCATACGCATCGTTGGCGGGGTCGCTCTTGCCATCGAGGAATGCGCACACCGACATCGACTCCTTATACTCGGAGTATGCCTTTGCGGTGAATCGGCACACGAAATCTTCACGAATGAGGATTTCGGGCGACACGAGCCACTTGTTGGCACCATTGCCCTGTGGCGAGAAGAAGATAACGGTCTTGTCGCCCGACGGAGCCATCACAGCCTTGTCGGTAGGCATCATCGCCGGTTGCGTCTTCCATGGGTTGAACACCATAGGAGGCACTGCGCGAGGGTTGGATGGTGTGCTTGCGCCTGGGAATGTGACGATATTCGACTGCGAACCCAAACCGATGGGGTAGCAGATGTGGTTGTCGAGGTCGTAGGTGCTCCACGAGCCGAAGTTGCCTGTTGCGAAATCGCTGTACGACTCAAAATCGTCGGTAAACGAGATATTCTGATTCCACTTCAGCAACACATCATTCTTGTTGGCACCAGTTGGCGTAACGTCGGTAGTGAGGTTGTAAGGCTTCACAATCTTCTCCAAGAGGGTGATGGGGAGCGTTTGGTCGGCAGTCACTTCCACCGACTGGCTGAACACCTCATAATTCTTGGCAGTAATGCCCAACAGATATTTGCCCATGAGCAGCGATGGGAACACAGCCTTGCCATCGGTGATTGTGGCTTCGCTTTGCTCACCAGTTTCCTCATTCATCAGGCTCACCATCTCGCCTTCCACCGCCTTGGCATTGTTGGTGGTCACTTCCACCACGAAGCGTGCCGTGCGGTCGGAGACAACCACCACGGTATCCACCACCTCGGTTTGCGACGATGGATACACGGCTTGCACACCAAGTTTATACGAACCTGCCGCCAAGTCGGTGAACGTCCATTCGTAGCCGTCGCACATGCCCACTTCGGCATCGTTGAGATACACGCGGAAACGCTCGTTGGGGTTGGCAGGCGACTTGTCTGCCACACGGCGTGCCTTTGGTGCAGCGAGTGCGGCATTGGGGTTGGAGGTGGCTTGACCCACATACACATCATCTACCATGAGCATAAACGCGCCACCGCTGTTGGCAGCACTGATGTAGCGAATGGCGAAGCGCACTTGCTTGCCAGCGTATTTCGACACGTCGTAGGTGCGACTGCTCCACGCCTTGTAGTCCACGGTCTCGTAGTTGCCCGTGTTCAAAAGTTTGAAATCCGCCTTTGTGGGATTATCGACCACCTCGGTCACATACACCTGGAATTTCTCCTTATACACATCGGCGGCTTTCGCCATAAATGAAAACACATTCTGGTTGCCGGGGGTGATAACGGGCGTAATCAGCCAATCGTCGTTTGGCACACCAGTGGCGGTGCGGATAAAGCCAGCATACTGCTTGCCGCTGTAAGGGCGAAGCACGGGGTAGTCGTACCACCATGGTGGCGACACCTTCAGCGGATTGATGATTTGCGCATATTCGCGCACGCCTTGATTGAGGTAAGTGCCGACAAGGGTGGCGGCGTTGGCTTGGTCGCCATCGATGCCTATCCAGTCGCCGAAATTCACGGCGAAAGCGTCGTACGACTCAAAATCGTCGTAAAACGCAGGTTTCTCGGTGTTCCAAGTGAAGGTGAGGCTATTCAAGCCCGACTGCGTGTCGTGGCTCACCGTTGCGCCCAGCGAATACGGCCGTTGCACCTGCTCGGCAAGAGCGATGGTGACGGTGGTATCGGCGGTTACGGCAAAGGTGGTCGCCACCGACGAATAGCCAGCCGCCGACGCCGTGAGCGAGTGGTTGCCGGCATACACCTTCAGTTTGGCTGTGCCTTGCTCATCGAGCGTGATGGTGCCATACGAGAGGGCGAAGTCGGTTTGCTTGAGCAGCACCGATGCCGTGGGCACAGGCGCACCGCTCGGTCCAGTGACCGTGATAGTGAGATTGATATTGCGTTTCTGCGCCGCCACAGGCACCACCATAGCCCACAGCAGCAGAACCACACTAAATAACTTAAATATGCGCATATTCTTGAGTGATTATGGGGAATTTTTCAGAAGTTAAGAAGTTAAAGAAGTTAAGACGAATGTTTCGGCTCTGGTAATTTACTGGTTTCAAAACACCTATTTTATCCATTTTATCCGATTAGCACCAATTTTTAAAATCGGTGTCAATGGATTTTAATTGGGTTTAATTGGTGTTTTTTTATCGGAGAACTCGGAGCACTCGGAGGCTCTAACCTCTAACCTCTAATTTCTAACCTCTAACAGCTTTTTTAGAGTTCAAAAGGCCAGGCGTGTGTCCGACCTTTTGAATTAATTATATTTGTTTCTTGCCTTGAAAGGGTTATCTTACGATTTGCTTCTTGCCTTGGAAGATGTAGATGCCCTTGTCGAGACCTTCGAGACTGGTGGCGTTGGTTCTGACGATGCGGCCGTCGATGGTGTAAACATTGCTGTTCACAGCCTTACTTGTCACCACGTCGGTAACTGCGGTAGGCACTTCCTTTTCAAGCACCACATCAGGAATCTCGGTGATTTCGGTGATGGCGATTTGGGCAGGAATGTAACCTGGCTTGCTGAAAGTGGCGAGATATTTGAGTTCAGATTTGATGACTGGAATCTCAAACACGCCCTCTGCGTTAGTCACGCCCTGGTAGCGCACATCAGCCACACGCGCTGCTTCACCATCGGAGGCAGGCTCTTGAATAGCCACGAGTTCGATGCTCACACCTTCAATAGCAGCATTGCTCTTGTCCACCACTTTGCCCTTGAGCACTTTTGGAGTGAGAATTACGCCAAAGTTGGTCACTGGGAATTTCCATTCCGAAGCGGCAAGTTGGGTGAGTTCGCTCACTTTCTTTGAGTCATGCCTGTTGCCATAGCACATCTTAGCCACGGTGCCATCGGTAGCGAAGTACACGTTCTTGTAAGCGGTGGCTTCCGACTGCATTTTCACTCTGATAGCGCCACCATTGTAGATGAATGGCTCAGCAAATGTAATCACCAGCATATCCACCTGTTCGTTGCTCTTACCTTGCTTCTTGAAGGTGTATTCACCGTCAAACACCTTGGTCATATCGGCATCGGCGGTGTAGTCGGCATCGCCAAATTCGGTGTCGGCGCAGTTCATCACAAATGCCTTCACATTGGTGGTCACATCGCCAACGGTGTTGTAGCCTTGATAAGTGAGCGAGCCAATCTTGTCGCCAGCCTTCAAACCAGCAGCGGCAAGCATTTCAGCGGTGTAGAGTGTTTCCGACACACTGTTCTTGTAGTTGAGGAACAATGGAGAACTTCCGGTGCCATTGCCCACGCCCGCGACCACTGCAGCGGTAGCCTTTTCTTCGTTCACCACCACTTGTGCGGTGTCGCTTACCATTTCGTAGCCATCAGTCCAAGCGAGCTTCATGTAGGCTGGATAGGTGCCAGCGGCGTGAGGAGTGAATGCAAATTCAAAGTTGGCTTCACCTGCTGAAGCGATTTCAGAGGTCTCGGCAGTTGCCACGGCTTCGCCATTGAAATAGAGAGTGGCGGTGTAAGCCTCGGCTGTTTCTGCCACGGTGTTGATGTTGCGCACCTTCATCGTAGCCACATATTCATCGTTCACAGTGGCTGTGGCTGGCATATCAGTTTCGGTAGCCACCACATCGTGAGCCACGTCAAGTTTCTTGAAGCCATACACATTGTCGATGCTTGCGTAGCCCGATTCGAAGCCGATGAAGTATTCACCAGCTGGCACGCCCTCAACCACGAAGTTGGCCCAAGTTTGTGTAGCAGTAGCGCTGGTACCAGCGTTGGTGCCTGTGAGGTCGATATTCTCAGATGCGAGCACCTTGGTCCAATTCTTGCGGTCGGCAGAATAGTACACATCCACTGTGCTGGTGCCGTATTTCGAGTTGCGAGCAGCGTCGAAGGTCATCTTCTCGCCTGCTTCCACTTTCAACTTTGGAGTGGCGAGGATTGATGGATACGACGATGTACCATTCTGCATAAAGTTGTTTGAGCCGTTGGTGTAGTTGGTCTTGGTCCAGTAGTTACCATTACCACAGTCGTACCAGCCAGTTGGCACAACCTTCGAGTCTTTGTCGTCCTCGAAGTTGGCGAAGAACTTATTGGAATCGAGCACAGTTGCCGAGAGTGGAATGTCGATGGTGTTGTAGCCCACCACTTTCACTGTGAGGTTGCCAGAGAAGATGCCTGGAGTGGCGGCAAGAGCGGTGAGGGTGACTTCCTTCTTTTCGTGAGCAGCCACATTCAAAGCAGCGGCGGACACGGAGAAGCCTTCTGGCACGGTAATTTCAACCGACATAGGTGCTGCACCTGCATTTTCCACCGTGAATTTCTTTTCGGTGTTGGCGGAAATCATGCCGAATGTGCCAAACTCCTTTGCGGTGCTGGCATCGGTGCCCATATTGTAGTTATTGTTGTCGCGAAGCACGAGTTTTGGTTCATACTTCACTGGTTCAATCCATGAGCCGTAAGCGCTGGTGTTCTTGTAGTTTTCCACCAGGTCGTAACGTGAGCGGGTGGCGTAGTTTGCCACGTTGAGCGTTGTCGAGATTTCCACATCAGCGGTTTCGCCCACTGCAAGCACCTTGTCGAATGGCTTAGTAGCCACAATCACGTGAGGGGTGGAAGTGGAATTAAACTTACCAATGCTGTAAGAGAAGCCTTCGTCGCCTGGATTGAATGGCAGGTCGCCATCGTTGGTAATCTTACCAGTCAATGCCACTTGGAAGTTGCCTTCAGCGTCGCAGTCGGGCTCAGAACTGGAGACGAGTTTGCACGATACCACCTTCAGACTCTTATAGAGGTCAACTTCGGCGCTGGTGGCGGCGAAATTGTCGAGGTAGGCATAGTGGGCGTAAATTGCCACCATCTCGTTGGCCAATCCCGAAATAGAATAGGTGCAGTAAGCAGTGGTGCTTGGCTCACCTGTTACGGTAGAGGTGATTTCTTCACCGATAACGTATTCTCCTGCCGCGCTTTTGGTGGCTTTGAAGAACTTCACCACGGTCTTGTCGTTGTAGTTCTTCACCATCACGCTGGCGGTGCCAGTGAGGCGAGTGGTAACCAGATAATTAGGCGATGATGAACTCTGATAGCCGCTGTAAAGAGCCGTTGAGCCATCCACGCCTTGCGAAGTGCGATAAGAGAACTGGGAGCTGCTGGTGCCAGTGCGTCCCCAACCTTTTGCCGCAGCGAAGTCGCCCGATGTCGAAACCGTGGTTTCAAAGTCCACCGAGTAGGGGCTGATGGTATGAGTAGCATCTTGAGCCGATGCCACCAGTCCACAAGCCAATGCCGCTGCCAAAACGAAGTGTTTAAATAGTTTCATAAGCTACTGGTTTTTTGTTAATATAATGAGTTATTAGTGTCACTGAAAAAAGAAAAATAACAAGTATGGGGGTGTGTCAAAAACGCAATTCCGTTTTTGGTGATTTTGACACTCCCCCACACCGAGGATATTGTGATGCTTATTGAGCGAGCACGAGGTTGATGAGTGCTGTCACATCTGAGTTGTTGACGCGGCCATCGCCGTTCACGTCGCACAGCGAGTTGCTATACGAGCCCAAACCCAAGAGGTGTGAAATCAGAGCGGTAACATCGGTTGTATTCAGCACGCCATCACCGTTGATGTCGCCCTTCAAGCCCTTGCCGAAGTGCTTAAATTCCACATTGTCGTAGAAGCCGCCAAGACTCTCGGTGGCAACCGACTGAATGGCCACATACACTTTCTTTCCTGCGTATGCCGAGAGGTCGTAGGTGAGGTGTGTCCAGCCCTCTGCAGGGTTAAACAGACCAAGTTCGGTGGTGGTGCCCACTTGCTTGAAGGTGCTGCGGTCGGTGGCGCTGGTTTCGCTCACATACACATTCACCTTTGGTCCCTTTGCAGGCATCACGCTGTTGACCGATTCCCATGTGCGGGCGTCGAATTCGAGTTTCGACTTATCGGTGGCTGTGTAGAGCGGGCTTACCAACCAGTCGTCGAATGCGCCGTTGCTGTTGCAGCGTGTCATCAGCGATTGACTGCCGTGAGGTTCTTTGAGTGAGTTGTAACATTCGCTGTCGTTGAGCACGAAGAATGAGAGCATACCGCCATTGTTAGGGAAAGTCCAGAACGAAATCTTGAGGCTGGCGGTGCCGTCGGCGTTGATGCCGGTGAATCCTGATGGCACTTCGCCTGTAGCGTCGTGTTCGAAGCCGAAGTAGTGAATATCGCTGCCCAATGCCACTGCCGATACTGGGAATGTTGCTGCGGTGCCGTCGCTGAATGTCACGGTCATATTGTCGCTAAGGTCGGTGGATTCGGCTGCCAAACTTGCTTGCGCTGTGATGGTGAATTGCTTTGAAGAAGCTGGCTTGAGTTCATCGCCGTTGGCAAGTGTGGTGGTGAAGTATTCGGTGCCGAAGTTCACGCTGCTGATGCTCACGCTCTCGCTGCCGAGGTTGGTGATGGCAAATGTAGGCGACACTTCTTTTTCACCATAGTTCACCTTGTAAGCGTCCCAACCGTCGGCGCTGAGCGATACGTTGGCGGAGGCTGCCTCAATCTTCACATTGTCGAGGGCGGCACCACGGGTCTTGTTGTAGTCGTGAGCAATGTAGCGCCAGCGCAATGCTATCACCTTGCCTGCGTATGGAGTGAGGTCGAGGGTTTCGTAAGCCCAATAGCAGTTGCCGTCGGCTTCCACATTGTTGCTGATCAGTTTCACCTGTTGCCATTCGCCATCGACATACACATCCATAAAGGCTGCGTCGATGCCGTCTTCAGCGGTGGTGTTGTTGACGTGCAGCTTGGTCTTGTCGTTGATCAAACTCACAGGGCGCTGATTGCCCCACCAGAAGCTGAGTTGATACTTGCCTGTGGCTGGCACGCTAATGTCGGGCGAGGTGAGGTTGGCTGTTTGTTCCATCTTGTTGGAGTATGCCACCACGCTACCTTCGCCAGCGAAAGTGTGGTAGTCGGTACGGCTCCAAGTGGTGAGCGAGGCATTTTCCACGCTCCAGCCGAGTGGTGCGAATTTCTCGTCGTCGAAGGTTTCAATCCATGGGAATGTGCTTACCGAATGGTCGGCTTGGGTGCTGAACGACCACACTGGGCAGTCGGTGGCATCGCCCACGCTGTTGTAAGGTACTACTTTCCAGTAGTAGGTGGTGCCGTATTCGGCTTGTGCGAGTTTGTAGGAAGTGGCTGTGCCGCAATCCGCGCCGTTCACCACGTTGAACTCGCCGTTTTTCTTGCCTATGTAAATCTTGTAGCCTTCGGCAAATTGAGCCTCACGCCATTTGAATTGCACATTTTTGATAAACACATCGGTCTCGCCTTGCTTTGGAGCCTCCACTTCGCAACTGGTGGGCACGCTTTCGCTGCCATACAGGTTGGGAAGCAACACGCGGTCGATGAGATAAGTGGTCCATTCGTCAACGCCAGTTTCCGAAGAATAGGTCACAGCCGAGTTTTTAAAGCGCAAGCGCAAGTTGTCGGTGTTGTACTTCGAGAGGTCGATTTCCACATTGATAAGGGTATCAGTCTTGGTGTAGTCGCCCAGCCATAGGCTGTCGGTGTACGTTTCGCCGCCATCGGTCGATGCCCACACCGAGAGGTCGTTGTAAGGCACTTCTTCGCCGGAGAACATGCTGTAGTAGGTGAACATAAACTTCTTGGGGCCATCGGCTTTGCTCAAGTCGAGGCGTGGAGTTTCGAGATAGCAGTCGGTGAGACTTGCACCGCTGTATGCGCTCTTGTCGCCTTCAATGGCGTAAACGCTGGTAGAGAAGTCGGTGGATTTCCAGCCTGCTGGTGGGAACTGCTCGCCTTCGAAGAGTTCGAGCGCGTAGCCATCGGGCACAGCCTGCTTGTTGGCTACCACATGGAGCGTAACGTCGCCGCCATTGGTGTGGAGCACCACATCACATTCGGCAGGTGAGGTCAAACTCGCCTTGTATGCCACTTGGAAAGTGGTGGTTTCGTTGATGCCGAGGTCCACCTTGCTGAAGTCGCCAGGAATGGTGATGCAGTCGGGTGCGTCGTAACCTGTCACCTTCAAGCCCTTCTTGCCCACGTTTTTAAGTTGAATGGCTTCGCTGTAACGCTTTTCGCCAATATACATTTCGGGCATTTCGTAGCGTGTCTGGTCGAGTTCAGCGATAGGGCCGGTGAGTGCTTGGTGATATTTCACGCTCACATTGTCGAGATACACCACATTGGCTACCTTCTTGAGCATGTTGTAGATAAACGCAATCTTGATGGTCTTGCCTTGATAGGCGTCGAGGTCGATTTTTGAGTTGTGGATAGCCCAGTTTTGCCACATATAAGAGCCGTAAGGGTCGGCTGGCACACCGCTATTGCGCACATCTTCCTCATTTTGAATGTCGAAAATCACGGTAGTGTCCGACGGGTTGGCCATATCGATGATAGCCACTTGGAGGGTCATGGCGCGGTCGTTGAGACACGCTGCAGCGGCAGCCTCCCAGTCGAATGCCAACTGGTAGGTGTTGTCAAGTTTCAACTCAGGTGTGATGAGATAGTCCTTGCGAGGACCGATACCATCGTTGTCACCTTTATCGTAAGTAGGCGCATCGCAGTAAGCGTAATAGTAACCACTCATCGTACTGTTGGCAGTACTGTTTTTCGAAATGGTCCATCTGTAGCCCTTGTGCGAGCCTGTGTAGCTGGTCACCGCAGTCCAACCGTCGGGCATCTGCGTGGTCGCCACATCTGACTGAGTGTGTTCAAAGTCTTCGTCGAGCAGCGTCTGCGCATTCACAGTCGCCGGCATCGAGCAAAGCAATGAAATCATCATAATGTAGAGTTTTCTCATTTTAGTAAATATTTAATGTAACTAACTTTAACGATTTATTCACAAAAGTCATACTATCAAATGCAAATTTAACAAAATTCCCTTAATTCCGCAACACTATTACAAATATAACTTTTTAAGTACCTGAGCAACAAA
>OHZJ01000414.1_pt1 | contig 21567 bp, 17 predicted proteins | sample 1580411 | NCBI WGS metagenome assembly OHZJ01 (sample SAMEA3882519, study PRJEB24775) | human gut metagenome | biome: human-associated habitat; feature: intestine environment; material: feces | place: Netherlands | collected 2009/2010 | reverse complement strand
TATATTTTAAATATAATGGTTCTTAACTACTGTTCTTACAAGTTCCTGATTATTCTTAGTCTTAACAAAAAGATCCAGTATTCTCTCTGCCGCCTCATCTGTTTTTAATCCATTAAGAGCTTTTCTCATTATATCAACAGCTTCCTGCTCTTCACTATTAAGAAGAAGATCTTCTCTTCTTGTACTTGATTTTGCTATATCAATTGCAGGGAACACTCTCTTTTCTGATAGCTTTCTGTCAAGAACAAGTTCCATGTTACCGGTTCCCTTAAATTCCTCAAATACAACATCATCCATCTTGCTTCCGGTATCAACCAGCGCTGTCGCAAGGATTGTAAGGCTTCCTCCCTCACGCATATTTCTCGCTGCACCAAAGAATCTTTTTGGCATATGGAGTGCCGCCGGATCAAGACCTCCGGATAAGGTACGTCCACTTGGTGGAACCGTAAGGTTATATGCCCTTGCAAGTCTTGTGATACTGTCAAGAAGGATCATGACATCTTTGCCGTGCTCTACCAGACGTTTTGCACGGCCAAGCACCATCTCCGATACACGTTTGTGATGTTCCGGGAGTTCATCAAAAGTAGAGTAAATTACCTCAACATTATCGCCCGCAATGGCTTCCTTGATATCTGTAACCTCCTCCGGTCTCTCATCGATCAGAAGGATGATCAGGTGCATATTCGGATTTCCTGATGTTACTGATTTGGCGATTTCTTTTAAAAGTGTTGTTTTTCCTGCCTTAGGCTGGGAAACGATCATACCACGCTGTCCCTTACCGATTGGGGAAACAAGATCTACAATACGCATCGCAACACTGCATCCCGGGCGTTCTAAACGTATCCTCTCATTCGGAAAAATCGGTGTCAGATCTTCAAAACTTTTTCTCTTCTGGGCTACACTCGGGTGATAGCCGTTAATTGTAGTCACATATAAAAGTGCCGAAAACTTTTCCTGCTGTGTCTTGATTCTTGTATTACCACAGACAATATCTCCCGTTTTTAAATTAAACTTTCGGATCTGTGATGGTGAAACATACACATCATGCTCACCCGGAAGATAATTCTCACAGCGGATAAATCCGTATCCATCCGGCATAACCTCTAAAATACCATTTGCCGTAATTCCACTGTCAAGACTCATCATGGTATCATCTGCCGCTGCAGATGCCGTCTGATTTTCCTGTGTTTCTACCGGCTCTTCTGCCTTTTCTTTTGTCTGACGATCTGCATCTGTTCCGCGTTCCCTTGGTACATATTCCGTCCTTTTTCTGGAATATTCTTTCGGCTGTGCATGATCTTTCGAACGCTCTGTGCCCTCTTTTGCTTTCACACGCTCCCCGCGCTCTTCCTGCGTCTGCATACTCTCCGTCTCTTTTTGTTTGCGTGCATCTTCTTCAAGCATACGATTGACCAAATCGCTCTTCTTCATGGAAGAAATATTCTTCAGTCCCCGTGCCTTTGCCAGATCACGCAAAACGACTAATGATAAACTCTCATATTTTTCTCTCATTCATAAACTCCTTACTTTTTTCACCTGTTGGAATCGTCTGCGGAAATGATGTCTGATGTGACAATTGAATTTTTCGATGTGGCTATTATACTACATCTTTTTCTAAATAGGAAGTCCTAATTCTTGATTTTTCTCCCTAATCGCAAAAAAGCAGATACTACGAAAATGTTCAAATCCCTGTTCCTGCATATAATAATATACACTGTAATAACCGGAAACAGTAAAATCTGCCTTTAATGCCCAGAAACTCATCGATCAATTTCGGCGTGTCTGTAAAACCGGCTTTGTCAAATACCTCTTTATTGTAGATTAATCCATTTACACAGGCAGATGACATCAGAATGAAAACTGCAAGAAATAAAGCCCTGTATCCGTATTTCATTCTATTTTTTTCTTTTCATTTTGCATAACTGCACGAAAAATGCCTGATACCGCAGCAAAAAGTACCCCTGCCACCGGCCAGATGATCCATGTAAAATCCCAACGCATTGTCCAGAAACTCCATCCCAGATAAATTGCAGTGGCAATACACCAGTAAGCTCCGCTAAATGCATCTAACTTCTTTTTCAGTTTCTTTTCTGAAATAGTATAATCTCCCTCCTGCAAAAGAATATCATAACTTCCTTTTATCATACCGACACGGATTATCATATACACGCCACATGCTACCAGAATTAAAAGCAGCGATACAAAGCTGGTACATACAACATCCGGCGCATCCATACAGGCTGCCACCAAAAGCGGGATTGCCGCAACGATGCAGAGCACCACGCCAACGGCGATTCCTCCGGTAAAGGTTCCCTCATAATTTTTTAATTTTTCCTTTGCAAGCCCTTCTACCCCATAGGCGGTTTCAAAACATTCGTTTTCCAGAAACTCGAATCTTTTTGTCTGCATACCGCAGAAAATAAATGTAAATACCGCTGCAGCCACAAATCCAAACAGGCATACCAGTCCAACCGATACAGCCACACCCTCGGAAATATTTCCAATCTGCGTCTCCGATAATCCTGCCAAAAATATCAGAACTGACGGACTGACGATACAGGCTGCAACTGCAGCTGCGATCTTCGGTGCATTTTTCTTCCGGACTTCCATAAAATCATTTGCATCTTCCACCGAAACCTTTTTTAATGGAAAATCTTTGTCGGAAGGTTCCACTCCCTCAATGGGCTGCGGTGTCTCACATTCATCTTTTAAAAGGTAGTCTGTACTCACCCCAAAAATCTCTGACAGCTGGATCACCCTCTGCAGATCCGGTATTGACTGGGCACTCTCCCATTTTGACACCGCCTGTCTGGAGACGGAAAGTTTCTCTGCTAGTTCTTCCTGCGACCATCCGTTCTTTTTTCGCTCTTCCATAATTTTTTCAGCTAAAATCATAACTCATCCTCTTTTCTTTTTCAATGATGTGATCTTTGTTACGCCTCCATCATACCCATTTTGACCGGTTGCAGGCTACCAAATGTGCCTGTCAATCTGTCAACTGATGGTTGCAATTCCCGCAATTCAGGCATTTCCCTGTATTTTTTGATCCAGGAACTTTTTATCACTCTCACAAACGACCGCCCACTGCAAATTTAGAAAAGCTCTTTGTTGTAAAGTTCACTGTCTGTTTCTTAGAATCATAATAAGATTTTGAAATCTTTTTGACATTTCCTTTTTTGTTGATGGTGTACGCAAAAAGATCTTTCTTTTTTTCTTTCTTAGAAATCTTATAATGGATCTTTACGGTAACCTTTCCCTTTTTCAATTTTCCTAACGTTTTTTTCTTTGCACCTGTAACCGAAATTTCATACATTGGACGTTTTTTGACAATTTTACCTGCCTTTGAAGAAAGAATGCGTTTATCTAATTTCTTAACATGAAAATACACATCTGAATTCATCTGTTTTTTTATTTCTTTTAAGGCATTGCGGTCCATGATAACTGCAACATTTCCAAATTCCAATTGCAGTGCTTTTGCCTCTTTTTTGATAAGGTAATTAATCGTTGATTTATCAAGTTTTAAAACCTGTTTTTTCCCTTTCCTGGATTTACATTTTATTGTGACGGTCTTATTCTTTATTGTTTTATCTGTCTTGCTTTCAAGTTCTGGCACAGGTGTTACATTTGGAACCACTTCTGTTTCTCCCGGATTCGGCTTCTCTGGTGCCGGTTTTTCTGGTGTTGGTTTCTCCGGTGCCGGTTTCTCCGGGGTCGGTTCTTCTGGTGCCGGTTTCTCCGGGGTTGGTTCTTCTGGTGTCGGTTTTTCCGGGGGAATCAATGTCCCTCCCCCAGTTTGTGACTTCTTTTCTTTCACAGTAACCTGACAGGCAGCTTTACTCCCCGCATAGTTTGCATTACCGTTATATCTGGCAGTAAATAGATACGTCTTTGTCTTGTTCGGAAGCGATACCGTCCACTGATCATTTTCCTTCTTAACCAGTGTAATGCTGGAATCATTGCAAGTAATATCCACCGGTTCATCTGCGCTGATTCCCTGTTTTAAAACTTTAAGTGTTACGCTGCCAGCGCCCTCTAATCCCTCTGGTGTTGCAAGAAGATTTAATTCTGTAACCGCTTTTGTAATTTCCAAAGTTGCCTCTCCATAACAGGATTTTGCAGAATCAGAAGATGCCTCAAAATAAATGGTATATTTTCCTGCATCCGTATAGGCAGGAAGTTCTTCGATCGTATAAGGACCGTCCGCATTCATACTATAACGAAGCTCCACACCTTTTCCTGGCGTAATATCAAATGTATGGGGATTCGAATCATAAGGTACTATAACCGGGTTTACCGTACACTCTGCAGGATCCTTATCCTCCATGGAATCATTTTTCTCCTGATAATAATAAGTAATATCCATGCTGCTTTCCGTGATCTTTACCTTATCCTGATCCAGACTGTTTCCAATACAGGTATAACCGGCTAATTCCGGATTTCTTAAGGTATATGTAGAGTTTTGCGGTACATATACAATGGATGTTTCTGTATTCGGAATATTTTGTTTTGTTCCATCTTCTGACTTTAACTGGTAATGAATATTTACCGTGCTCCATGCCTGATTCGCTGTTTTATCGGTAGCTAAAACTTCCTGCGTATCCATGTCCACAATTTTTCCATCCAGTCTGTCACCTTTTGTCAGACCATACACATCATGAAGTACAATGGAAAGAGACTCTCTTGCAGCATCCGGGTTATATGAATTTGTAAGGGCAGGAATGGTAAATTCTTGTTCTTCACTATATTTTACAGTTATGCCATCTGCACCAATAATGCGAAAACTCATCTTAAGATGTTGTTCTTTATTTACCATATTTTGCACTACCGTGCGAAATTCTAAATCATCATCATTGGCTTTCGTAATGTTAGACTCGGTAATCCTGTATTTCTCACTATCCCTGTCAAGTGTCGCCGTTTTGCTGTGAGCAATGGAAACTTCCGGATCACTGATATAAAGAGCTGCCGGTCTGCTGACATAATCCGTATTATTGAGTTTTCTTGCCAGTTCCATCTTGCAGACCTCGCAAAACGGCTGTCCAAGCCTTCTCATCATACATTCACGGCTGGGCGCAAATGCGGTATCCGTTCCGGCGGTAGTGATTCCGATTCCACGAAATCCTAACATTTTACTCCACTTGATCGTATCTGGATTCGCTGTATCGGAAGTATTTGGTTTATTGGTGTATCTCTCATATTCATCTCCCAGTCTACCTATACTATGGGCGATTTCATGAGCCATGGCTGTTCCATCACTATTATCCTCAGAATTTGTAGAAAAAGAAAATAATGGATTTACTGATGCACCATAGCTTCCTGTATCATTACAAAGTATATGAATCGTTCCAACATTTGCACCTTCATCCAGATAATTTTCTTCCAGTTCCGTTCTTAACGCTTTCGCCCTTTCATCCCCGCCATTGGTAAATCCGGCTGCCTTTCCATATACTTTGACATGAAAATATGTATCCGGACTCTTACCGCCATACACTCCAATGCCTGGCTCGTTAGAAACTGCCTGCACAGCGTAAATATTAATACGGTCAGAATATTCCCTATATGGTGACCATGTCAGCATTCCACGCGCCTTTTGGGTGGCATCTTCCAAAAACTGATCCTGCTGACCGGCGGTATAGCCATCTCCCATGATCACGATCACAAAGTTTTCTTTATCATCACCAGTCTTATGAATTACCTGAACCGGAAATGTGGTTTTGGATTTTTCTGTATTTTTTGCCATTGCTGTTTGTGGCAAAAGCAACAATAATAATAACATCATATAGATACATACTGCTTGTATTCGTTTTATTTTTCTTTTCATATACTTCACCTTTTGTTGAATGAGATTTTTCTTCGCTATCAGATTTTTCACGCAGTTTCCTCGGAATTGCGCTTGATGCCGTCCACAATACTCATAATCCTTCTTGCCGAATCCATATTAATCTGCAAAAGGAGGATTTTCTTATGCTTACAACGGAACTTTTTATAGCCATTATCAGCTTATGCATTACCTGTTTTAATCTTGGTTATACCGTTGGTTCTAAGAGCAATGACAAAACACAAAAATAACCGCCCCATGTCCTGCCAGACCAAGCGGTTATTTTTTACCAATTATCTACTGGGCTAACCGTCTATCGGCAGCACCTTTTGATATTATATTAACATTCCACCGCTTTTATGTCAAACATATATTCTATTTTTAATTATGCTCATTTCGTCGATAAACTTGAATTTGAAAACCACAATTTTATAAGTGGTTATTAACCCTCACAGGGTTTTAATAAAATCCTCCAAAAGCCTTGAAAATAAAGGGTTTATCGCAAAATGCTCACCTTAACTTATTATACGGTTTCACACTGTTTTATTCTTCCCTTGGAAGCTGATAAGGGCAAACACAAGGGCAAGAAAATCTGATAACAAGATATAACAGAATGTGGCAATCGGAGAACTGTGGCGTATGTGCGAATATATTATACTGGAGGATTTATTATATGGACAAGTACATTTTTGATGAAATCAACGGCTTATGGTATGAATTGCAGGGAGATTATTATATCCCTTGTCTGATACTTTCCGAAGAAGAAACACAGCCTATCGGCTTATGGGGGCAACACCACAAGCAGTACCTAAAAGAGCATAGGCACATCGTTTACACCACAATGTTGATTGAGGGAACACTGAACCGCTATCTTGCAGATATTAACCAACAGGCGGAGCAAATGTTCCACAGATTGATTGAAGAAATGGCTCAAAAGCAGGGTGTGACAGAACAGTTAAAAGCAAAACAGCCTATGGAATGGATAGGATTGATGAATAACATACAGGCTTGTGCAAGAGCGATTGTGAATAATGAAATAATTTTTTCATAGGATTAATGATACGAGGGCGAAGATGCTTCTACACATCTTCGCCCTTGTTTTTTTATAGTCAATTTTTATTTCGCCTTGCGTAGTACCAATAAAAAACGATGAATTTTTCCTTCAATACAACCATTTTTCTCTAAAATTTGTTGTGCATACAGTAATCTGTTCTTGCAATTATCTACAGAGAAATTAGGAAATTCCCACTCTATAATATGCGCAAACCAAACAAGTGCACCTATATCAAAAAATTTGATTGGTCTGAAGCATTCCTGTCCATCCAAAATGTCAAAACCTACATCACAAAATCGTTTTTTAACTATATCAAGATACTGTTCTGGAAATGGAAGTTCAGTTTTCCCTAAGAGAAGTTCCACTAATTCACGGTCATTTTCAGCCCCAACCTGTTCAGTGATAAAAATTCCTCCACATTTCAAAACACGATGTATTTCTTTGGTATTAAAATCACCGTGACGATTAATGACAATATCAAATTCATAATCATCAAATGGCAACATATCCTTTCCATCACCTGCACGAAAATCAATTCCGAGAGGGAGCAAGGTTTCTTTGCACAGCTGAATATTTGGGGGATAGGCTTCGGTTGCACTTGTTTTTACATAAGGATGGCGGAGAGATAACAAGAATTCACCACCACCAGTATCTATATCCAGCAGTTTCATTTCTGGTTTTAAGTAATCCAGTATGATGTTTTGATAATTCCAAGGCAAGTCCGTTTCTTCCGTATATTTTCCCTCGATGTGAGAAAAATCCCATCCGTGGATATGTGCAACACTTTCTTCTCTTTTCCAAATGTCTATCAATTCTTTTTCTTTCATCGTAACTACTCCTATTTTGAATATTTTTGTTTTGTACATCAATTATAGGCGCAGCCAACTGACAACATCATAAAATAAGCTCGATACAATCTGTTGCCAGATTTACAACTGCACCGAGTAGTTACCTCGAATAAGTCTCATTGTGTGAGTTCACCGCCTTTCGAATTGCTTTGTTCAGTATATCACTTTTTGAACAAAAAAGAAAGTATCCTTAAAGTGATATATTTCAAAACATAATTCTTGCCATTGGTTTTCAGTCAAATTTGTCTATGTAAGACCGCAAGGCAGGTTGCCCTGCGGTGCATTCCGAGAACAGAGGAAGTACCCGACGGGTACAAGGAAATATCCTTTGTCTGCCTGAGATCTGACGGAGCATACGAGTCACCGAGTACAGTTGGTGTTATGACAAGGTCGGCAAAAAAGAAGCTGGAAGGATTTGAAGATTTCCATTTTCATATGCCGAGACACACATTCACCAGTAATCTGCTCTCCAATGGTGCAGCACCAAAGGATGTGCAGGAACTGCTTGGACACGCTGACGTAAGTACCACAATGAACATCTACGCTCACTCTAAAAGGGAAGCGAAACGAACTTCCGCAAGACTGCTTGATAAGGTGGTCGGGGAAGCCTAAACAAAAAATTTCCCTTGTTTCGGCTCATAAGGGCAAAAACAAGGGAAAATACATAAGGAACGAGTATTAAATTGCTGATTTTCCTTGAAAATACAAGGGTTTCGGAGGATTGATTAGATAAATCCGAATTTATGGGATCAAATTGTAAGATAAAAAGCCTTATTTATTCCCTTAAAACCCACCCTTTTGATATGCTCTGGCAATAATATAGGATGGTTCATAATATGCGCTACAATTATAATTATCTATTATATCACAAATATCACTATTATAAACCCTATATATTTCATCAACATAATTTTCATTCCAAAGAGTCGTATCAACAATCAATCGCTGATATACTTTCCCCATCTGTATTGCTGACGGGATCTGGCTCACTAATTCTTTATTCACATCTGAAATATCAAAATCGCCATTTTCTAATTGGTAAGTTTCAATCCAGTTTTTCATCTAAACTTTCCTTCTATTCTAGCGTTTTCTTCAGATCGACGTTACTATCCAAATTTAATTTATAGAATTGTATTTTCCAAGTAGCACTCCAGCAAATAAGATGGATTTTCATAATAAAGGCTGCTGTTATAATCATCAATCTTTGCACTGAGAAAAGAATTATATACTTTTATCAGCGCATCCACGATACCAATTTGTTTTTCCTGTGCCACCTGTTTGATCAAACGTTTGTATACTTTTGCAATATCCCAATGAGAAGGTATCGCATATCGGCAATCCGCTACATTGTCAAATATTCCATCTGGGATTTTCGCTTCTTCTATAAAATCTTCGCATACCCTGTCAATATTGTCACAATGATAAACATCTGCCAGATCATAGATTTTCTGCAGCCAGTCTTTACCAAGCCAGTTTACAATATCAGTTCTCTTATTTTTTGTTTTTCTTGCAATATAACCAATCAGACCACATACAAAAAATAAAATCCAGCCATTCATCTGTCATCTTGCGAAATTCTTTGATGTTTAAATCCTGATTTAAACGCACGTCATAAATCGACACAATTTTTGCATCATAGCGTCTTGCCCATCTCTGCGCCTGTTCTTTTATGATCGTGCAATAAAAACCAACGCCAAAATCTTTTGTGTTGCGTCCTACGCAGATTTCCGGGTTTTCAACGGGTGTATAACCGCCATGATAAACTGTCCTTTTCGCCATAATGTCTACTCTTTCTTCTACTCCGCCTCATGCATCTCCACTCCCGGCTTTGCCTCCACCGTATGTGTTGCCTCATAGAGTGACGCCGTCGGTGCGACCGGGCTCATGAGCACTTTTCCGGTTCCGCGGTACACATTGACGAGTCCTTCGCCGCTGACTGCCGAACCCACAAGCGTTTTCGTCGATCTCTCCACAGTAAATTCCAGACCAGAGGACCAGCAGACTGCAAGATTTCCGTCAATTTTTAATTCATCATTGTCAAGTTCTACCTCAATCAGTTCTTCATACGGCACGTTACTCTCCAATGCTGCGACACCTTCCCCGACCAGACTTAAGTTGAAAAATCCTTCTTTGCCAAGCACGGTCGATGAGATTGTTTTCCGCGCCGTCAGCTTATTTTTTACGGTTCCGGAACAGGCATAAAATATGCCATCCTCGATCGTCATGCCCTTTTCACCCCAGGATCCGACATCCACTAAGATCAGATATTTATAGGTAGGTTCTAACACCAGAATGCCGTTGCCGACGTATTCCGGTTTGACTGCTGTCTCCTTTGTGATCGCACCTTTGACCATCTTGCCGACAAAATCACCGACTCCCTTGATCCCTGTGGTTGCTTTCACATGACCTGCCATCCACTGCATGCTGCCCGCCTGGATAATGGCAGACTCTTTTCCGTTTAGTTCAATAACGATCTGGCGTCTGCGGACACCCATTTTACTCATAAAGTACTCATTTCTCGCATTTTCCGGCGCAACGGAGGCGTCTGACTGATACTCTAATACATGAAAATTTCCAAGACTGCTCACATATTTTCTTTCGTTGTTTTCTAAATTTTTTATATTCATTTAAACTCCCTTTCCTGCGCTGCTTTCTAATGAAAACAAGTTTTGCACACTGATCTCCTATTCTTTCTTATCCGCTCCATTATAAAACAAACCGCTTTTCTTATTCAATCAGTATCCATATCATATTTAAAACTTCGGTTGTAAAGTCAACGTTTTCTGGTAGATCTCAACTAATTTTTCACGGTTCTTTTCACTGATAAAATAATAATCGCTCTGACTCCCCTCCGCCATGATATAAGGTTCAAAAGTCCGTATCCCACAAAACAGCACGGTTCCTTTTGATGCTACGGCAAGCCCGTATCCCTTTTCCGATATTACAAGCGGCATTCTTAACTTTTTTCCTCCATGGGAAATATATTTTGCTTTTGCTGTCACATCCATAAAATCAGCAGCAAGCAGTCCCTTTGCTTTCAAATGTTCGGACTTTTCCCATTCAAAAAATGTCCAGTTACATCCGCCTTCCTGAAACCTTGGCTCCTCCGCTTTTTCCGCAAGCAACAGTTGCTTTTTCTCATTGTAAAAACAGACCGCTCCATTATTTTTTGCAATGCGCACGGTAACTTTTTCCGTTGCAATTTCCACCAGCGTTTTGGATTCCTTTGCACTCCATGAAAATGCTGTATCCGCCTTTCCTTTCCATGCTGTATCGCCAATTTTTTCCGTGACACCCTTCACGAAACTGACCCGGATCACCTCCGGTGTGATCGGTGTGATGCGTAAAAGTCCGTACATACTGGAAAGTTCCACATAGCTTTTTGTCTTTTTGATCCATTTGATGACAAAATTGTTTCGGGAATGACCTTTGACACGGAGGATCGCATTGTCCGGTATCGCACCAAATTCATATGGAGAGATAATGATTTCCTCCGTATGATTTTTTTCGTTTTTTCCAGAGTTGTCTGCTGCTTTTCTGACTGGCGCTGCCACAGCTCTCTTATAGGCAGATGCCATTTTCTGCCCTGTCAATGTTTTTCCTCTTGCCTCAGCCTCATTTTCTTTCCCCTGCGGTTTAATGACAATGCGCTTCGGACCGATATACTCGCGCTCTGCCATATCCTTTGCGCCCTCGATCCTGCGCTGCTGTTCGATCTCTTTTTCCGTGTGCTGCACCCGTTCAAATTCCGCTGCTTTTGTCAAGGTTTCTGCCGCAAACTCTTTCATATGTTTTCCTTCCGGGACTTTGTCGGCAAGGATCCCGGTCAGTTTTCCACGGTACAAAACCACAAGTTCATGCAGTGCGCGGGTCGCAGCCACATACAGAAGTTTGACATGCCCGTTATCCGACGGGTATTTTTCCTGCGTCGGATCAAACAGCAGCACAGCATCAAATTCAAGTCCTTTCGTGTAGGAGACAGGAAGCACCATGACGCCATCCCCGAACTCGGCTTTTTCCAGATCTGTTTCTACTATTTTTACATATTTCTTTAGTTCTTCCGCAGCCTGTGCCGCTTCCGCCTCATCACGACAGATCACAGCGATCGTCTCATAACCGTCCTGCTGCCATTTTTTGATCGTGGTGACGGTATCTGCAAGCAATTTATTTTCATCCGGACATGCCACCGTCTGAACCGGATTTCCATGACGGATAATAGGTTCCACCGGATAAATAGAAAAATCCCCATGACGCAGGATCTCATTTGCAAATTCAGAAATTTCCACTGTATTACGGTAACTTTTCCGCAGAAGTCCAAACGCATCAAATGTCCCTGTCAAAATCAGTTTTTTCAACTCTTCCCAGTCGTTTAAACCATACTCAAAATGAATATTCTGGGATGTATCACCCATGATCGTGTAAGTACAGCCATACAGACAGTAATGCAGGCATCTGTATGACATCATGCCAAAGTCCTGCGCCTCATCGATTACCACATGGCTCGCCTCGCGCACCGGATCCGTCTCTTTGATCCTCTTGTAAATATATGCAAGTGCCGCAAGATCATAGACATCAAACGAGTTTTCCAGCACATCGACTTCTTTTCCTGCCTCCTGCTGCGCAAGTAAAAATTCTCTGTAAAAAGTAAATACAGATTCTCTCCATTTTCCATCCCCAAAATAAGACGCGTATTTTTTGTCTAAAATCTTTTTCTCTTTTGGCGGAAAAGTCACGGACTTCCCGGAAACCTCATTTTCATATTTTGCATACAAAATCTCATTTAACATGAGTATCTTGCTCTGCATGGAAACTTTCGGATTATTTTTTAAATAACGTCCGATCTGCTCCTTTGATAACAGGAGATTTCCAGTCTTTTCCATATAAATGTCTTCTTTTGCGATCGACTGATTCTCATAGTTCTGGCAGAATTTTTCTAAATCCAGAAACCACGCTGTGCCGCCCCTGATGCTGTTTTTTGCATCTGTCTTGTCGATATTGTGGTAAAAAAACCGCGTCTCGTCCCAATCCTCATACAAAAGGCGGATGAAAAGCTGCTCCATCGTCATCTGACGGATTCCATACACATCAAGTTCCGGCAGAACACTTGTGATATAATTCAAAAGAATCCGGTTGCTTCCTATAATATAAAAGTCCTCCGGGCGGAAATCATCTTTATAATTATATAGAATATAGGAAATACGGTGCATCGCCACTGTCGTTTTTCCGGAACCGGCGACACCCTGCACAATGATGTTCGTTTTCGGTGAACGGCGGATAATGAGGTTCTGCTCTTTCTGGATCGTCGCAATGATCTCGCCCAAAACTGCCTTTTTATTTTTGGCAAGGTATTTTGTCAGCAGTTCATCGTTGGCGACCACATCCGAATCAAAGAAATCTTTTAACCGGTCATTTTCAATCTCGTAAGTGCGCTTGCGTTTCAGATCAATCTCAAATGTCCCCTCAGAGCTCACGGTATACTGGCATGTTCCCATCCTGCTCTCATAGTATACTGATGCAATCGGTGCCCGCCAGTCGAGCACGACCGGATCAGAGCTGCTGTCCGTGATGCCGACTCTTCCAATATAATAAGCCTCATCCGCTTTCGCCTTTGGATCCCTGAAATCAATGCGCCCAAAATACGGCTTCTTACGCGCCTTTTCATAGCGCACCAGTTCCCGTTCATCCTCCTTTAACCGCGCGGTTGCATTGTTCCAGAGTGCCAGTCCTTCCTTATCCTTTGCATCGTAGACTTCGAGGAGATCGGCAAGATCTTCATTGATCTTCCGGATATCTTCTTTCGCATGATCTAAATTATCCTGCGCAATCTCTATGATTTTACTGAGCTGATGCTCCTCGTCTTCCTTTGTCAGACCAGGGAATTTCTTAAACAGCTTTATGATCTCATCTAACGAATCCACCCTCGCTGCCAGCTTCCCACGCAATGCCTCATCCGGTTCGGTCTGATCCGGCACCATCACAACATTACAGCCTGCACCATAAGCACTGCATACACCGTTTGGGGAATCCTCAACTGCGATACATTCCTCCGGCAAAAGCGCAAGCTGTCTGCATGCATACTGATAGATATCCGGTGAAGGCTTTCCATGTTCCACCATCGTTGCACAGATGATCTGATCAAAATAACCGTAAAGACCAAGCTGCTTTAAATACTGTTCCGTACGCACCTGATCCGTCGCCGTCGCGATTGCACGGCGAATACCCTGTGCCTTTAAATAATCAAGAAGTTCGATTGCACCTTTTTTGATTTCAATTCCATTTTTTTTCAAACACTCTCCCATGATCTGCTTGCGATAATTTCGTATCGCCGTATAATCCAGATCCGGATCACGAAACATTTCTTTTAAATGCTGTGGTGCATATGGCTGCCCAAGTGACCGCATGGTAAGTGCCTGTTCATCCGTCATTTCATACCCAAAATGCGCCAATGCCTTTGGCCAGAACATGCGGTAATATTTTTCCGTGTCGATCAGTGTGCCGTCCATATCAAAAATTACGGCTTTTATGTTTTTTGTATTCATGTTTTTCCTCTTCTATCCCGAACCATTGACTCAATTGTGCAACAACCGGCTGCATAAATCCCTGCCAGAACGATTGTCGTGAATTAGAATATTTTAACACATTTATTTTCACACGACAACGCTATTTCGAATGGCTGATACATTCTGCTGGATTGCAGAGCCAAAATCTTTTGAAAATGATTCTTTTCGCATACGAAACTGTCACAGAGGAAGCAAAAGACTATGTATCTTTATGACCTGCATACAAGACAAACTATATTTCAGACGTTCCATCGTGGCTCTTTTGCATACCCCATAAACAGATCAAAGATCGCACGGTAGCCTTCTTCCTTGATATGCATTCCCTCAATCGTATACTCTGCTTTGAGATTTCCATCCCGGTCTTTTAACGGATCATTGATATCTATATATTTTGCATGATGTCTTTCCGCAAGCTCCTGCACTGCCTTATTTGCCATCGCATTTTTCCCCGGTACCACTTCCTGATTCAATTTACTGTAACGTGCAATTTTTTCTTCTTTCGTCATGTTAATCCTCCTCGAATTCCATTTCCTTAATAAATGCTTCCACTTCTGCCGGCAAACGTTCCTCGCGCCATGCTAACAATATCTCGGTTGTAAGATCAGCGTCCGTAATGCCATAAACACTCATCGAGTCAGACACACGCATGGACTCTGGCAAAATTGCCACTCCAATCCCTTTTTCTGCAATTGTCATCGCTGTTCTTGCATCCTCACATTCATAATAGATATCGCAGGTCAGTCCAACAGCCTCAAACGCTGAAATAATATAATTCCGATACCGGTGTGATAATATCAGATGTTCCTTTGACAATTCTCTCAAACTAATCTGTGATCCATCCTTTTTCCTGAATCCCTCTATTCCCTCATATCCATCTGCTGCCACGGCAGCCAGTTTTTCCCGAATCAGCCTCTTTGTCTTACAACCGTTCATCGTGATCGGCGTACGCAGTGTTGTGATATCTATCATGTGCTTTTCTAATTGTTCTTTTAAATTGAATGTCGATCCCTCATGAATATCAAAATGAATCCCTGGATATTGTTTTGAAAACCTCTCAATATATTCTGACATCATCAGAACCGTAGATGGTGTAATACCAATATGTATCGTTGCAGACTGGCTTGCCTTGACCACCTCACGCTTTGTAACATCTAACATTTTTAAAATACTGCCAGACCTTGCATACAACACCTTTCCAGCTTCTGTCAATGTAATTTTCTTTGTTCCACGAAAAAAAGCTGTACATTAAGTTCTTCTTCAAGCATTTTCATCTGATAACTGACCGGTGGCTGTGTCATTTTAAGAACTTTCGCAGCACCACTCACCGTTCCCTCTTCCACCACTGCACGAAAATATTCCAACTGTCTGATTTCCATGTTTCCCTCCTCTCCTGTTTTTGTCAGTATATATAAAAAATATTGTTTTATGATATAAAATAAATATTTTTTATATATTGTAATTTATGTTATACTGCTTTTCAAGAATTAAATTTTTCACAAAAATGAGGATTACCATGAAACGCATTGATTTTGAAAACGGAACCGTAACTGAAAATATATTAAGCGCTGCCCTCCCTATGCTTGCAGCCCAGATTTTAAGTCTGCTCTATAACATTGTAGACCGCATTTATATTGGTCGTATCCCGAATATCGGGACCACAGCGCTTGGTGCTGTCGGACTTTGTTTTCCGCTTATTATGATCATCACGGCTTGCAGCAATCTGTTCGGGAGCGGCGGCGCACCGCTTTTTTCGATCAACCGTGGAAAAGGTGATAAAGAACAGGCAAACAGGATCTTAAATACCTCTTTTTCCATGGTATGTGCCAGTGCACTCCTCCTGATGGGAACCGGTCTTCTCTTTGCAAAACCGCTTCTCATTCTTTTTGGTGCCTCAAAAAATGCTCTGACTTTTGCCAGACCTTATATGATGCTGTATCTGCTCGGTACACTTCCATCCATGATTGCTACCGGCATGAACCCTTTTATCAATGCACAGGGTTATTCCACAACCGGGATGTTTTCCGTGGCAATCGGTGCAATCGCAAACATTCTCCTGGATCCGCTCTTTATTTTTACCTTCCATCTGGGCGTAAACGGTGCAGCGGCCGCCACTGTATTGTCACAGATTTTATCTGCACTGTTTGTGTTTCATTTTCTGCGCCGCAAAGCGGAGATCAAAGTCCGCCTGCTTCGAAAAAATGAACTTTCCTCCTGCATTCCTCTCGCGAAAAGTATCATCAGCCTCGGTACATCCGGTTTTATCATGCAGCTCACCAACAGTCTCGTCTCCATCTGCTGCAATCATGTACTCTCCGTCACCGGTGGCGATGTGTACGTCTCTGTCATGACAATTGTCTCAAGTGTCCGCCAGATGGTGGAAACTCCGATCTATGCGATCACGGAAGGTTCCTCCCCAATCATAAGCTACAACTATGGTGCCCTCCGCCCCACGCGCGTCAAAAAAGCCGGCATCACGATGGCTCTTATGGCGCTCGTCTATACCGGCCTCATGTGGAGCGTGATCATTCTCGCCCCGGAATATTTAATTAGTGTTTTCAGTTCGGATACAGCACTGTCAGCAGATGCCGTTCCCGCATTAAAACTGTATTTTGCTGCATTTATCTTTATGGATCTGCAGTATATCGGTCAGACTGTTTTCAAATCTTTAAACAAACGGAAACAGGCGATCTTCTTTTCCCTGCTGCGCAAGGTGTTTATCGTTGTACCGCTGACCTATCTTCTGCCATACACTTTCCACATGGGAACGGACGGCGTATTTCTTGCAGAACCCGTATCAAATGTGATCGGTGGCAGTCTGTGTTTTATCACAATGCTGTTTACGGTTCTGCCGGAGCTGAACCGGATGGAAAATCAGTAAAATATGCTTTCAGCTCCGCCACGATCATTTCCTGACTCTCCCTCGTGTGGATCAGTGCATAATAATGCCCGCCGCCAAATTTTGACCGTCTTTCCTCTTCGCATATTCCCGCTGCAATGCCTTTTTCGGTCACACGTCTGATGCGGGTTTCGTCCTGTTCCTCTTCCTTCAAATAGCCTTTTTGTACGAGCAGATCATTGACAAAAGCAGCCGTCAGCTTTTTGCAGTCTTTTTCCTCACAGAGCGCATTGATCCGGTCGGTCAGTTCCGATACCATGCAGGCATCGGATAACGTTACCTGATCTAATTTTTCCGGTGCAATATAAAACGGCTGTTTCTTTTTTCCCGCCGGGGGCTTCGACACAATTTCTACTACCGCAGCTCCTTCTGTCTTTCCTGTCGTCATATTTCCGGATTCATGTGTCTGCAAAAACATCCGGATGATCTCTGCAAAACTTTCCCCGTAGCTTGCAATCTTCTGTGCACCCATTCCGTATACATCCGCCATCTGTGTTTTATCTGCCGGACATCTGGCACACATATCTTTCAACGTCTTATCAGAACAGATGATAAACGGCGGCACACCCTGTTTTGCAGCAAGTTCTGACCGGCATTTGCGCAGTTTCTCAAACAGCTCCTGCCCTTCTTCCGTTAAATCTGCAAGTTCTGCTGTCTTTTTCTTTGCACGTCCGGTCTCGATATAATTTTCCTCCACCTCGTCCTCTGTCACAACACAGTTACTGCATTTTTCACAGATGCACGGACTGTGATCCCCAAAATAGTTCAGGATATACTGGCGCAGACACTCATCTGTCTCACAGTAGTGAATCATCTGATTCAGTTTCCGCTGTTCATTTGCCCGGACTGCCGGATCTCCTGCCGTATAACCGCCCTCTGTCGCCTTATAGTCAAGCAGCCGTTTGTTGATCATGATATCCTGTTTGGAAAAGAAAAGCACACACTCCGCTTCCTCCCCGTCGCGCCCGGCTCTTCCAGCCTCCTGGTAATAATATTCAAGGCTTTGCGGCATATTATAATGGAGAACATAACGCACATTGGATTTGTCGATCCCCATTCCAAATGCGTTGGTTGCAACCATCACACGGATCCTGTCATAGGTAAAATCATCCTGACTCTCTTTCCGTTCTTCCAAAGAAAGCCCCGCATGGTACCGCCCTGCCAGAATGCCGTGCTGCAATAAAAGTTCACAGACACTATCCACATTCTTTTTTGTCGCACAGTAGATGATCCCGCTCTCATCCTCATGCCTTTTGACATAATTTAAAATACTGTTGTCCGTCTCTTTTCCACCTTTTCGCTTTACGACACGGAAGAAAAGATTCGGCCGGTCAAACCCGGTCACGACAGTCACCGGATTCTGCAGGTGCAGACTTCCCGTGATATCCTGTTTGACGCGCTCGGTCGCTGTCGCCGTAAATGCGCTGACCACAGGGCGTCTCGGCAGTCTTGCAAGAAAATCTGCAATCTCTAAATAGCTTGGCCTGAAATCCTGTCCCCACTGGGAAATACAGTGTGCCTCATCCACTGTCACCATCGAAATGTCTGCCCGGCATGCAAAATCTAAAAAACGCATGGTATTTAACCGCTCCGGCGCGACGTAGATGATCTTGTACTGTCCCTGTGCCGCATACAAAAGCGCCGCCCGGATCTGATTTTCCGTCAGTGAGCTGTTGATGTATGCCGCATGTACGCCTGCCTGGTTCAGTGCCTTGACCTGGTCAGACATCAAGGAGATGAGCGGTGAGATCACGATCGTGATACCGGGCAGCATCAGTGCCGGAACCTGATAACAGAGTGATTTTCCGGCGCCGGTCGGCATGATGCCGAGGACGTCGCTGCCATTTAAGATGCCTTCCATCAAGTCCTGCTGACCAGGCCGGAGGGTGTCGTATCCAAAATAGTGTTTGAGTGTCTGATATAAATTCAAAATTTGTTTCTCCTTTTTACATTGCTATCCAGCCAAATGCATTTGCCACGGAACTGATCAGTATGATCAGTGCAAAGACCGGGCACAGATATTTGATCATCACAATAAAAATCTTTTTCCTGCGGAATGTGCTCTCTCCGTGCATGATCTCCTCTTCCATCCGCTTCATTCCGACGATTCTCGATACAAACAGGCTTGTGAGCATTGCCGCAATCGGCATCATCACAGAGTTCGTCAGAAAATCAAAGAAATCCAAAAACTGCATGCCGATAATTTTAATGCCTGCTAACGGTCCATATCCCAGTGAAGATAAACTTCCAAGCGCGATCATGATCACTCCGACTAAAACCGTTGCTCTTCTTCTGCTCCATCCCAGCTCATCCTCAAAGGTAGAAACCGCGCTCTCAGTCAATGCGATAGAACTTGTTACTGCTGCAAACAGTACTAGCAGGAAAAATAAGATTCCAACTACTGTCCCAAATCCCATATTCTCAAACACTTTTGGAATCGTAATAAACATCAATGCCGGTCCCGCCTGCAGAGTATCCGGGTCGCCGCCCGAAAATGAGAACACCGCCGGAATGATCATCAGTCCCGCCATAATAGCAATCGCCGTGTCAAACACTTCCACATTTCTTGTGGAATCTTCCAGTGATGTTTCTTTTTTCATATAGGATCCAAAGGTAATGAGGATTCCCATTGCAATCGACAGCGAATAAAACATCTGTCCCATCGCCGCTACCACCGTCATCCAGGAAAAGTTTTTCACATTTGGCACAAGAAAATATTTTACTCCCTCCATGGCGCCCGGTCTTGTCACGGAATACACCGCAATCAGGACGGATAACACGATCAGTATCGGCATCATAAATTTCGATACACGTTCGATTCCGTTTCGCACCCCTGCGTAAATGATCGTCAGAGTGAACAGACAGAACAGGATAAAACAGAGTTCCGTGGATACTCCATCTGAGATAAACTCCGAAAAATATCCGTCTGCCGCCAGCATTTTTCCATTTCCCCTGATATACTCGATCAGGTATTTGATCACCCAGCCGCCGATCACGGAATAATACGGCACGATCAATACCGGGATGATCGCATTGATCCATCCACCGGCTGACAGCCATCCGGCTTTTCCAAATGCCTGAAACGCTCCCACCGGACTTTTCCTTGTCATGCGTCCAAGTGCCGACTCAGCCATGATCATCGTATATCCAAACGTCAGTGCCAGTAAAATATAGATCAGAAGAAAAATCCCTCCACCGTATTTTGCCGCCAGATATGGAAATCTCCAGATATTTCCAAGTCCTACGGACGCACCTGCGGCGGACAGTACATAACCCAGTTTCCCGGAAAAAGAACTTCTTTTGTTGTCGTGTGTGTGTAAATTGCTCATATCTTTTTGTTCACGGTTTGTGAAACAGTCTCCCTTCATTTTTTGTTTTCTTCTCTATTACCGCACCAGCCGGAATGTCTTTTCCACCATGAAAAACATTAACACAATGAAAATCAGCACATAGACCGGCAGCAGTGTGATGGAAATATGATTTGCGATCAGTCCAAAAACCGGCGGCATAAATGTAGAGCCGACATAAGCACTCGCCATCTGGATACCGATGATTGCCTGGGAATTTTTCTCTCCAAAATTTGCCGGTGTTGCGTGAATGATCGATGGGTAGACCGGTGCACATCCAATCCCCATCACGACAAGTCCTGCCAGAGCTGCCGTGTCAGACGGAATCGGCAGAAGTACTGCAGCACAGCCAGCCAGTAAAATAGTTGTGCCAAGCCTGATCATCTTATGATCACCTAATTTTTCCGTCACAAATCCTGCCAAAAATCTTCCGAGCGTGATACCGCTGCAGAACAATGCCGCATATGCCGCCGCACGCTCCGCAGAGATACCTTTTGCACCGACCAGATAACTGCTTGACCAGAGGATCAGTGTAGATTCCAATGCACAGTAAGAGAAAAATCCAAGCAAGAGCTGTGGTACGCCTTTGATCTTCACTGCACCGCGTATTCCAATCACCTCGTGCTGCTCTTCCTGCTGTTCTGCCGTTTTGTTGACTTTCCAGACCGGAAGTGTCACAAACAGAATCATTGTGATCCCCATCTGAAGAAAAGATACCATGCGGTAACCGTTCTGCCAGGATGAGGTGGTCAGTGCATAGCTCATTATGTACGGGCTGATGATTGTTCCCACGCCCCAGAAACAATGCAGCCAGCTCATATGTTTTGATGAATAATGCAATGCAACATAGTTATTGAGTGCCACATCGATAGCTCCTGCGCCAAGTCCATACGGAATCGCCCACAGGCACAACATGTAAAATGCGCTCGACGTCGAAAAACCAAACAAGGCAGCTGCCGTTAACAGGACACTGCATACCGTAACGATCTGTGTTCCAAATTTCTTTGTCAGGCGTTCCGACATTAAACTTGAACAGATCGTCCCTGC
>OHZJ01000412.1_pt1 | contig 21589 bp, 14 predicted proteins | sample 1580411 | NCBI WGS metagenome assembly OHZJ01 (sample SAMEA3882519, study PRJEB24775) | human gut metagenome | biome: human-associated habitat; feature: intestine environment; material: feces | place: Netherlands | collected 2009/2010 | reverse complement strand
GCCGGTATGGGTAAACGCCTTGGCACCAACAGTATTCACCGTGTCCGGTAATACCACGTTATCCAGATTATCACAATGATAAAACGCTGCATAGTCAATCACCGTTACACCTTCCGGAATCGTAACGGTCCGGAGAGAACTTCTGGAAAAAGCAAAACGTCCGATCTCTGTAGTACCCTCCGGGATCGTAACTGCGCTGACAGACTGGTTACGATAATACATCCATTCCGGAACCTTGCCGTTCTCTGTTTCAGCTGTGATATCCTGTTCTTCACCGGTCTCCTGTCCCGCTTCCGGTTCCGTATACCCCTGCTGTACTTTTTCCTCACCCGGATGCACCATTACCAGGGCATGATTCCCTACAATAATAGTACTGCCCAGGACATTACCGGGAACCGGTGTTGCAACAGGTGCAGGCGTAGCCGTTGATACAGGTTCTGTCGTTGCCTGTGTATCCGGTCTGCTTACTGCTGTCGGTGTCTGTACTGGAGCTGCCGTCACCAGGGGATCACGGTTTTTCTGCTCCGCAAGTTTTTGGGCAAACTGTGCCGCCACACTTCCCTCGTCCGCATGGATTGTCACATTATCACAGTTTAAGAAAGCATCTTCCGCAATACCGGTCACCGTAGCCGGGATATAAATATCTGTGAGATTAACACATCCCGCAAATGCCTGTGCATCAATACTCTGTATATTTTCCGGAATTGTGATCTGCTTTAAACCCGTACATCCTGCAAACGAATACTCGTCCACTGCAGTCAGACCCTTTCCCAGGACAACCTCTTCCAGATTGTTACATCCCCAAAAAACATAGGCCTCCAAACGCTTGACAGATTTCGGAATTACAACGAACTGTACCTTCTGATTGTTCTCGAAGGCACTCTCGCCTACGACTTCCACTGTATCCGGAATCGTGACGCGTTCTTCCGTCCCTCTGTATTTTACCAGTGTACTTCCCTGCGTCTGAAAATCGGAGGCAGACGCTGCCGCATCTGCCTCCGACACAGGAAGATGTGTCAGGATCAATGCGGTAACTGCCAGTGCTATGACAGCCATCCACTTTTTATGATTCATAAACCTTCCCATCCTTTATTTCCCACTAGGCTCTGGCTTTACGCAGAGTCTTTTTGTCCTTCTTCATGAAGAGTACTACCGAGATACATGCAAGTCCCATGGATAGGAACCACTTGGGATGAATGCCGTCTCCGGTCTTAGGTGTGCTGTCTGCGATGGTTCCCGCAGTCAGATTATTCGTATCCACATAGATCACATACGGTGAAAAATGCTCTGCCGTAAAGGTTACGCAGGATACTCCGGATATTGTAGAGAACTTCGGTGACAGCTTATCCAGCTTGCTGTTCACTACTCCGGCCACTTTATTATTACCTGCGTAGGTGATCAGGGAATCCGGCAGAGGCAATGTAATGCTGATGGACAATCCTGTGGTATCTGTGATCTTGTTATTGCCGGTGGAATCATAGAGACTGATATCCATCGGGAAATACTTGATGGCACTGATATCGTTGCCATACTCTGCCATCAGCGCCTTTACTACTTCCTCGGAAGCAGATGCGCTCTCAGTGATCTTGATCACAAAGTTATCAGAAGATCCATTCACCGTTGCAGATACCACACCGGTATTGGACAGACCGTTTTTATCAATAACAACGGTGGTTCTGCCACCGGATACGGTTCCCGTAGTAGTGCTGCTCGGTCTTCTGTTGGAATTGGAATTCGTGGAATTACCGCTTCCTGTAGATGTATTTGTTTTGTTACCTGAACCGGATTTTGCAGTATAATTTGCAGTTACTGTTACATTAGCTTCCGGCATAGTGATGACCGTTGCAGACAATACCTTGCTGGCAATCTTCGTATTGGCCGGATCTATTGACCAGCTGCTGAACTGTTGATTCTTTGCAGGATCATTCGCAACGATGATCGGCTGGGAACCTGCTACATAACTGCCGGAGCCGGAACCGTTTTTAACTGTCAGAGTATACATCTTGGCAGTAGTTCCGTTGTTATTATTGCCTCCCGGACTGGTGCTTGCTCCGGGGCTGGTGCTGGTACCCGGACTGGCCGTTCCTCCATTATTAGAGCCGCTTGCCTCATATACCGCATAAAAATCTGTATTTTCCGTAATGGCTGTTGCAATATCCGGCAGCCATTCCTTGAAAGTATAGCCACTGACCGTAGGGGTCTGGATACTGGGTGCAACCGTACCCTTCTTGATCGTGGTCTGATAGAACACTTCCTTGGTCACACTGTTGATATATCTGACTACAATATCATCTTCGCTTAGCGCCTTATATTGTGCCATGGTGGTAAAAGACTCTGTAATATTGGTCAGAGGTCTGTCCCATCCGATGAAGATATAACCATCTCTCACAAGATTAGATGTGTTGGGCAGATCCGCATCTGCGATGCTGCCGCCGGAGGATACCTTGATCTTCTTAATTACCGTACCATCCCAATCCTGGAAGGTTACGGTCAATTTACTTGCATCGGGATCTTCCTTCTCATAAATAGCGGTACATGTTGTATCTTCCGTGATGTTCGTGTAATCGCCATCCCATCCCTTAAATACTTCGCCGGTCTTACCTAACGGTGTAGGCGGAACCGCATCTTCCCCGCCCCGTACCTGTTGTTCGTCTACCTGGACATTTTTCTGCAGTTCTTCATTCCAGTCACGGAAGATAACGGTATAGATTTCCTCCAGCGGAGTATCTTCCACTGCAAATCCGTTCGCATCACCATATCTGTAGAGATAACTGGTCTTCGGAGCACATAAGGTAACATCTCCCTTATCTTTAAGGATTCCGGTAAAAGTATCCTGGTCAATCAGTGTTAATCTCTCACTGGACTCCTCCAGCCATTTAATGCTACTGCCGTTGAATACATTATCTTTCAGTTCTTCACAGGTGATCGGCAGTTTCACGGTATCCAGATTCTTAGTCTCCGCAAACGCATAGGAAGGCACTACCGTAATGGCACTGTCCGACAGATCGATCGTAGTCAGATTGTCGCAGCCGCGGAACGCCTCCGGTGCCATTTCCGTCACGCCCGTTGTCTCTTTGGCATTCACACGCTTGCTGGTTCTACCCTCTAAGCATTCAATAATCTTCGCTTTTGCACTGCCGTTCATTCCATAGATAATCGAATTGTCGCAGGTGAAATAATCGGTTCCCTGGAATCCTACCTTATCCAGAATTTTGCAACCGGTAAATGGAATATTACCAAGACTGCTGATGGTTCCGGACAGGGACACATCTTTCAGAGCAACACAGTCTTCAAATGCATAGTCGCCAATGGACTGGGTATTGCCGTTGATCTCTACTGTAGCCAGTTTCTCACAGCCATCAAAGGCATTTTTTGCTATGCTGGACAGGGTATTGCTGTAGCTGATCACACCAGTCAGATATTTTGCGCCCTTGAAGTCATTTTCTTCAATACTGTCGAGACCGTATATGGTCAGAGTCTTTTCCTTCTGATCCTTCTCTTTTTCCACAAACAGACCGTCCTTGATTGCCTGAATGCCTTCCGGTATGGTCACGTTCAGTGCGGAATCAATAAACTGCTGCTGATCCTCTGTCAGAGACTCTCCAGCATTATATTTGGTCAGTGCAGTTTCCGCTGCACTTCTCTGGGCATCTGTCAGATACGGATAATCATCTTTATTTAAGTATTTGGTCAATTCCGTAAATGCCGGGAAATCGATCAGTTCGCTGACATTCTTCTCCGGGTTGTACTGTGCGACCAGATTGGACGGCCATCCGCTGCAATATCTGACATAGGTTGCCACCTGACTGCTGTTATTATATCTGCCGTCCGGACTCATCGCATACTTATACGGTGTGGACTCCGGTGAGATTTCTCCTACAAAGGTCAGTTTCACTGCCGGACTGTTATCTGCATCGTTCATAGCTGTCGCTGTGCTGTGTGTACAGCCCGTTCTGTGTGTACCGGTAAAGTCCTGGGTCTTAAACGCATCCGTTCCAATAGCGATACTGCTATTGTTAAATATTACCGTTGCCAGATTATGACATCCACGGAAAGCACCATCTCCTACCGACTGTACACTGGCAGGCAGAGATACCATTGTCAGGTTACAATTGTTGGCAAATGTATTTGCCGAGATATTGTAAATATGATATGGTCCGATGGGATCCGGGATATTCAATGTCTTAACGCCGGTTCCTACGCTGGCATTAAGCAACTGGTTGGAGGAATCTACTATAAACGTAGACCGACCAGGTTCACCTGAAACATTGGGATCCTGAACCGTCAATTCGTATTTGTTCAATTTCTCATATAAATGTGTGTCAGGATTATAATTAATGTAACTGAATGCAAAACAATTTTCCTGACATAGCTTGTGAAGTTTGCTTTCTCTTAGTCCTTCAAAATAGAAGGTACCGTTTACCGGATCATCCGCAAGCATGGACTTAAAGCAGTCAAAGCAATACACATCGTCATCTGCTTTTCCGGAGTTGATGGTAAACTGTGCATTTCGGGAAGCTACATAATGCAGGTTCTTACATCCCTTGAACATGGAGATTTCATCATTTTCAAATACATTCCAGCCCATTTCCTTCAGGCTGCTGGAACTGATGCCGTTCTCCTGCTCCGGATTACATATCTCTACTTCATATAAATACCGGCATTCCGCGAATGCATAGTCTCCGATATAACTTACAGAAATAGGAATATCAATATCCGTCAACTGAGTACAACTGTAGAAAGCATGATCTCCCAGCTGTGCCAGGTTACACTCTCTGGGGATGTTCACTGCTTTCATACTGCCGCATTCCGCAAATGCCCAGTTACCGATGACAGTGATACCATTACCAAAGGAAATGCTGTTCAGACCATTACAGCCATAGAACGCATAGTTGCCGACACCAATGAGTTTCTCACCAATGTTCAGTGTTACAATATTGCTGGCTCCGGCGAAAATACCGTCTAACGGATTTTTAGATGTGATATCTCCTGCCACAGACCAGGTATAGGTACCATTTGGATTGGCTGTAGATGCCAGATACTGGTTACCAATGTATTTTACATCCAGATCCTTGATCCACTGATCATCCGGCTGTTCTGTCTTTGCAAATCCGTCATATACTTTTGCTGTTTTATCCTCATTTTCCGCCTGCGTACTGGTGTAAGAATAACCGCTGCCCTTTTTCTGGAAGAAATCCACAAGAGAAAGTTTTTTCCAGGCATTGTCCGTAGCATAACAAGGACGCATCTCACCATCCTTATAAGTCTCAGTCTTCGTCTCCATCACCGGTTTACCCTGTGAATCATATAACGGTAGACCTGTATTCGGATCTGTTGCCTGTACTTCCACCTCTCTGGTCTTCTCTGTCAGAGCCTCATAATACAAAGGCTGTCCATTCTTACTTGCCGCCACGTAACCATTGATGGTACCCTGGTTACCGGTAGGCTGTATGTACGCATTTACCATATCGGGAATATCCAGTACATTCCCAGTCAATGTCGTATTTTTATTATAACCAAGCAATACTGCACACCAGGAATTCTTATAGTTCACATAGGCAAACTGATAGCTGGTTCCGTCTGTGTTAGTCTCTGTTGTATAAATGGTCGCATTTCTGTCTACCACAGGAATCAGCGTATCCATGGTGGGAATTGTGCTGCTACCGGAAAGCAGACTTGCTTTCTCTGATGCGTCCTTCGGAATCGTAACCTTATATTTAGAAGAGCTATGTGTTGTCTGATGTGTATGACTTGCTGCCTGTGTTGCGATCTCCTCTTCCGCACGCAGTCCTTCCGTAGGAATCGCTGCCACTACAATCGCTGAGATCAGGAACAATGTTCCCAGGGTCTTCCTTACTGTCTTTTTTAATCTTCTGTTGGTCTTTTTTGTACCCTTAGTCATCCTTTACTCCTTTGCCGTCACCTTTTTGGCAACCACTACGAATCTGCCGTTTTTCTCCTGATAATCACAAGTCGACAGAGTTAAAAGCCGGTCACCGTATTGAGCCGTGACTCCTGTGTCATATAATGACATCCCTTCCATATCATTCATATAAGAGTCAAATTCCTGCTCGCTCTGGGCGTCTATAAACTGATAGTATTTGAATACGATCTCATCTTCACTGTATACCCTTGAACGGAATACATACATGATCTCATACAGACCTTTTTCATAGATGGTATCAAACTGTATGCAGGGATGTTTCTCATAGTAGTTCTGGTCGCTGTATAAGGATAAGCCTCCGAACATCTGCCCGCTTTTCATGTGATGCCCATACAGAATAAGGTTTGTACTGGGTTTCAGCACATCACAGTCCTTGTCCATGAAAATGGATCCGTTCTTGTCATACTCCTGATTCAGATTGTGATCCAGATAATATTCGTTATCCGTTGTCTGCATAACAGGGTAATCTATATTAGTATCGTCAATTTTTACCCATCCGATTAGTCTTTTGTTCTTATTTAATAAATTTTTATATTCATCCAGCACCGGAGGCGGCGTGCTCTGTCCTTCCTCCGCGGTATAATGAATCACCGGAGCCGGTGCATCACTTGCTGTTGGCTCTTTATCTTTCAATTCGTTCAGCTGCTTGTAATTATCAGCAGTACGATAATTGTACCAATTATATACGCCGAAATACCCCAGGCAGACAATGGCTGCCATACCGCAGAGGACTACCAGTAGTTTCCTTCGCTTTTCGCGCTTCTTCAGTTCTTCTTTTACTATTTTATCCAGTTCCTGTTCATCAAACTGCGGTTTGTTCTGTTTCTGTGTGGTCTGCCTACGTTTCGGTGTTTCTTTTTTCTTTACTGGCTTCTTTAAAAATTCCTTTTTTTTCGTTGCATTGGCTTTAGAAACCGGGGCATCTTTTCGTTCCTGTCTGCGGATTTCTTCTGCCAGCTCCTCCATATAATCCTGTCCCAGGATACTGTGAAATCTGCATTTTCCGCTACGGATCACTTCCAAGAGCTTCTTCTGATCCGACAAGTTCATCTTCTTAGTCTGCATCCGAAGATTTTCAATCACCTGCTGATCCTTCAGAGCGTTCTGATAATCCGCCTCTGTTCGAAACTGCCGCCCTTCTACGATATATATCTTCTGTGTCATTCAATCTATCCTTAAGTAAATAATAAGATGTCAGGGATAAATGGGTTAAACCTATATGAATTAAACCTACATCATTTTAACTACATATTATCATCTATTACATTTCCACATAGCTATTTTTATTTTACTATATTAGAAAATTATTGCAAGTCTTTTCCGGAAACATTGACAGGCTCCCCCGCATACAATAGAGCATAAATAAAATGTGGAGGCACTAAAAATGAGTGACTTAACTGCTACAAACTGTGGCTGCAACAATAATTCCTGCAGCAACAATAACAACTGTAGTAACGGTATCTTCGGCAACAGCTGCATCTGGATCATCCTTTTACTGTTCTGCGGCGGTGGCTGCGGTAACGGTTGCGGCAACAACAGCTGCGGACTTCTGGGCAATAAAAACAACGGTTGCGGCGGAAATGATTGTTGCGAATGGCTGATCTGGATTCTGCTCCTGTCCTGCTTCTGTGGCGGTGGCAACAACGGCTGTGGAAATTGCGGTTGCTGATTTACCGGACTTTTTACACACGTATGATCGATCATCCCGGGGTGCGGATCTTCCGTACCCCGAATGACTGATTGGCATAAGCGAATTATCCGCTTCATAAGATACTAGTAATTCATTTACTGGAAGGTATTATCTGCATGGATGATAACAGAATCGACAAGGCGGCCGCCTTTGACACTTTATTTACCAACAACCGCATTCAGATTCTGAAAACACTTGCCTATTATATAGATCCGCATCTCCTGAAAGGACTTGCTGTCTACATAAAATTTTTGGAATTGCAATATACGCTGGCACTGTTTAGAAAGCATCCGGAGACTGCTCTGCACAGTTTTCCTCTATCATCCGATGGAAGCAGTCTCGCCGGTAAACTATGCAGTAATCTCATGCCTTTATGCGATGAAACGCAGAAAGCATCCCTGCAGCAGGTCACCCAGATGCTTGACAATATCCATAATTTTCAAGAAATGATGGATATGGCTAAGTCCATGCAGGAGCTGTTCCCGGAAGGCTTCTCCGATCTGGACGGTTGTGATCCGGCTATGTTGTCCGAACTTTTCGCAGCCACTCAAAATCAATCAGGAGGTCAACAAAATGGATTATTCCCAGACTCCCCTCTGGATGCAGGATGATCTTGTGAAGGACATCCCCAGAGAAAAATTAGAATTTCTCTCCACTCTTTTTGCCAAAGGGCACGGCAAATCACAAAAAGAAATGATGGCACTTCTCATGCCTGCCATGCGTAAGGCAAAGCAGGAGCATCTCACTTTTACCCCACAGGAAATGCAGGCTGCCATCACAGCCATCAAAAAATACAGCACCGAAGCAGAGCTGCAGCAGATTCAAAACATTTTAGAAAAAAGCAACGCTCAAGGAAATAACTCCCGGCAGACGTAAGGTCTGTCAGGAGTTATTTTATTTCTACCTCATGGACATATTCGTTCATAGCTGAACTATTTAACTACGATGTTGACGATTCTTCCGGGAACATAGATCTCTTTTACGATGTTGCCGGTCAGCTTGTCTCCCAGAGCTTCTTTTGCCATGTTGATGACATTTTCCTTGGTCTCATCCTTGGAAACATTGATGGTTACACGCATCTTGCCGTTGACCTGAACACCGATCTCAACAACGCTCTCTACGGTCTTCTCTTCCTCGAATTCAGGCCATGCTGCCTGATACAGTCTGCCCTCGAATCCGGCAGTCTGCCACAATTCCTCAGTGATATGAGGTGCTACGGGGTTAAGCAAAGTAAGCAGTGTCTTATATTCGCCTCTTGTAATGGCGTTCTTCTTATAGAACTCGTTGATCAGGGACATCATAGCTGCAATGGCGGTGTTGTACTTCAAGTTCTCAAAATCGCTGCTGACCTTTTTGATGGTCTGGTGCATTTTAGTCTCTAAGTCTGCACTATAGCCTTCTTCATCAGTCAGGATATCCTGCAACTTCCAGACTCTCTCAAGGAATCTACGGCATCCCTTTACGCCTTCCTCACTCCAGGAAGCACTCAGATCAAAGGCACCGATGAACATCTCGTAGGTACGCAGAGTATCTGCACCGTAATCCTGTACGATATCGTCCGGATTTACCACATTGCCACGGGACTTGGACATCTTCTCACCGTTGGATCCCAGGATCATACCGTGGCTGGTTCTCTTCTGGTAAGGTTCGGGAGTAGGTACTACGCCCTGATCATACAGGAACTTATGCCAGAAACGGGAGTACAAAAGATGCAGTGTGGTATGTTCCATACCGCCGTTGTACCAGTCAACCGGCAGCCAGTACTTCAATGCTTCAGGACTTGCCAGTGCCTTGTCATTGTGAGGATCGGTATAACGCAGGTAATACCAGGAAGAACCTGCCCACTGAGGCATGGTATCGGTCTCTCTCTTAGCCGGTCCGCCACAGCAAGGACAGGTTGTATTTACCCAGTCTGTCATAGCTGCCAGTGGTGACTCGCCGTTATCTGTCGGCATGTAGCTGTCAACTTCCGGTAACATTAATGGAAGTTCACTCTCATCAATCGGAACATATCCGCACTTGTCACAATGTACAATCGGTATTGGCTCTCCCCAGTAACGCTGACGTGAGAATACCCAGTCTCTTAATTTGTAATTTGTCTTTGCCTGACCGATGCCTTTCTCTTCCAGGAAGGAAATCATCTTCTCTTTGGCATCCTTTACTTCCAGTCCGTTTAAGAACTCAGAATTGATCAGAACACCGGTTGCAACATCTGTAAATGCCGCTTCGTTGATGTCAACTTCCTCACCATTTTTTGCAACAACCTGTACCATTGGAATATTGAACTTTTTGGCAAATTCCCAGTCCCTCTCATCATGTGCCGGTACTGCCATGATCGCGCCTGTTCCGTAAGACATTAATACATAATCGGAAATCCAGATCGGGATTTCTTTTCCGGTTACCGGATTGACTGCCATAAGACCGTCAATCTCCACACCCGTCTTATCTTTTGCAAGTTCTGAACGTTCAAAATCGGATTTCTTTGCAGCTTCCTCACGGTATGCAGCAATCGCATCCCAGTTCTTTAACTCGTCTTTATATTTATCAATGATCGGATGCTCCGGAGATACAACCATGTAAGTAGCACCAAATAATGTATCACAGCGTGTCGTATAAACACGGAGTTTGTCCTCTTTTCCGGCGATCGCAAAATCTACCTCTGCACCCTGTGATTTACCGATCCAGTTTTTCTGGGAAACCTTGACACGCTCGATATAATCTACATCATTTAAGCCCTCTAACAGCTTCTCAGCATAATCAGTGATCTTTAACATCCACTCACTCTTTACTTTGCGGACAACCGGAGCACCACAACGCTCGCAGACACCGTTCACAACTTCCTCGTTTGCCAGGCCTACTTTACAGGAAGTACACCAGTTGATCGGCATCTCTTTTTTGTAAGCAAGTCCTGCTTTAAACAGTTTTAAGAAAATCCACTGTGTCCATTTGTAATAACTCGGATCTGTAGTGTTGATCTCTCTGTCCCAGTCGAAAGAATAGCCCAAAGAATGAAGCTGCTCTTTGAAACGCTTTACGTTATTCTCGGTTACAATCTTCGGATGGATCTTATTTTTGATCGCATAGTTCTCAGTCGGAAGTCCGAATGCGTCCCATCCCATCGGATACAGTACGTTATAGCCCTGCATTCTGCGCTTTCTTGCAACAATATCAAGTGCTGTATAAGGTCTCGGATGACCTACATGAAGTCCCTGTCCTGACGGATATGGGAATTCTACCAGTGCATAATATTTTGGTTTGCTGTAGTCGTCTGTCGCAGCAAAAGCCTTATTGTCATCCCAGACTTTCTGCCATTTTTTCTCAACGACTTTGTGATTGTAAAGTTCTGACATATAATCCTCCTTGTTTTGCGGAGCAAAATCCGAGCCCTATGGCGAGGAGAGGATTTTCCTCCTTGTTTTTGCGAAAAAAAACTCCGTCTCCGAAGATATGCTTTTAAAATTGCACATCCTCTTAGAGACGAAGTCTATCTTACTCCGTGGTACCACTCTAATTCGTATTCTTTTGATTTCATTTCCCATCTATCAATATTTAAAATCCATCTGCTCATCTGTCAGATCAATTTTAACATGAAAACAAGACAATACGCTCTTATGATCCTTAACGCGGACAACACGCTTTTGCTTACACACTATAAACCTAACTGATAGCTTGGGCAAAAGGACTCAAAGGCGAGTTGGGAATTTTTCTTTACTGTCTCGCAGCATCCGGCAGCTCTCTGAAAAATAAAAAATTCTTACTATTCCTTATCAAAGTCTGATGTATTTTATTCACAACATGATTTATTTTATCATATACCATGGTTTTGTCAAGTACCAACCGCCCTGCCGGAAACGTTTCCTCCAGCTGTCATAAAAGTTTTTCTGATACCGGTTCACAAGTTCTTAAGGTAAAAAAAGAACCATCATATGAAATGTACCACATGATGATTCTTTCTTTTATCTTTCCAACAATAAATCTATACTCTAAAGTATAATATCCATTGTCTCATTACTCAGCTAAAAATTAGTTGTTGATCAGTTTGTCCTCTTCGTTGTTCCAGCTGTACAGTTTACGGATCTCTTTACCAACCTGCTCTGATGGATGCTCTGCAGCTTTCTTTCTCATAGCCTTGAAGTGAACCTGACGTCCTGCAGGAGACATATCAAGTAAGAAATCTTTTGCAAATGTACCATCCTGGATATCGGAAAGGATCTGTTTCATCGCTTTCTTTGTATCCTCTGTGATGATCTTCGGTCCTGTGATGTAATCACCATACTCTGCTGTGTTGGAGATAGAATATCTCATTCCCTCGAAACCTGACTGGTAGATTAAGTCTACAATCAGTTTCATCTCATGGATACACTCGAAGTATGCATTTCTTGGGTCATAACCAGCTTCTACTAATGTCTCGAAACCAGCCTGCATTAATGCACAGACACCACCACAAAGAACTGCCTGCTCACCAAAGAGGTCTGTCTCTGTCTCTGTTCTGAATGTTGTCTCTAAGACACCGGCTCTTGCTCCACCGATACCAAGTGCATATGCAAGTGCAAGATCCTGTGCTTTTCCTGTTGCATCCTGCTCAACAGCGATCAGACAAGGTGTTCCTTTTCCAACCTGATACTCAGAACGTACGGTATGTCCCGGAGCTTTTGGAGCGATCATGGTAACATCTACATCCTTTGGAGGTACGATACATCCGAAATGAATATTGAAACCATGTGCGAACATTAACATGTTGCCTGCCTCAAGGTTTGGCTCGATATCTTTTTTGTACATATCTGCCTGTTTCTCATCGTTGATTAAGATCATGATGATGTCGGCTTTCTTTGCTGCCTCTGCTGTTGTATATACTTCAAATCCCTGTTTCTCAGCTTTTGCCCAGGATTTGCTTCCCTCATAAAGACCAATGATAACATGGCATCCTGAATCTTTTAAGTTTAATGCATGTGCATGTCCCTGACTGCCGTAGCCGATGATTGCGATCGTCTTTCCGTCTAACAGTGAAAGGTTACAGTCTTCCTGATAAAATATTTTTGCTGCCATAATTAATTTCCTCCAGTTTTGGTTTCTTAATAAAAAATATGTATTTGCATATTCTTATCTGCTTATTTTGTTATAATGATACTCTTTTGCCGTCTTCGTCTAACATAACGACATCGGAAATGCCTCTCGACAATCCGGTCAGTCCGGTTCGCGCAAGTTCTAAAATCTCATATCCGGACAGAAGATCTAAAAATGCATCCAGCTTGTCCTGATGGCCTGTCAATTCGATCACCATCGAATCGTGGGTTACATCCACAACTTTTCCATGAAAGATCTCGGTTACATTTAAGATTGGCTGACGTTCTGTATCTTTCGCACGAATCTTTACTAAGATCAGCTCTCTCGTCACGGATGAACCATTTTCAAGTTTTTTGATGTCTACAACATCTTCCAGCTTCGCAAGCTGTTTTTCAATCTGCTCTAAGATCTGTTCATCGCCGGTCGCGACGATCGTAATCCTTGTATATCTCGGATCTGCGGTCACGCCGGAAGAAAAACTGTCAATGTTGTAACCTCTTCTGCTGAAAAGTCCTGAAATATGACTTGTCACGCCCGGGTTATTCTCCACTAATAGAGATAATACCTGTTTTCTCATTCTGCATCTCCAATAGTTTAATACTTTAATCACACATCACACTAAAGCTATGATATCACATCGAAATATTTTGTCAATAAACAATTTTTCATCTGCCCGAAATCATAGTCGATTTTCAGAAAAATTTTGCGGTAATAATCCATATGACCGCTGCTGCCACAAACCAGATGCCAATCTGCCGTATCCTTTTTTCTGCATTCAGATCACCTCTCTGGTCTTTTCTCGTGCACGCCCCCGGCACAACTGTCATAAGAAGTCCTGTCAAAAGTAATACCATTCGAATCAGTAACATTTTAAGCTCCTTCGTGTGGGATCAGATCATGATCTCCGTGTTTTCCTTGCTCTTTTCAATGATATGGTTCAGTTTACGGAACGGTATCGCAATAAGAAGTCCAATGACCAGCGAAACGACCAGATAAATTGCAAGTTTTCCAACATAGATCCAGTAGTTCATCTGATAAATTCCACCGATTGTCTCTCTCATGGCATTCATTCCATACGGGAATGGCAGATATTTATAAAGTGACTGGTATACCTGCGGTAATGTCTCAATCGGGAATGTTCCGCCCGCACCGGCAACCTGGATAACCATAACAACGATTGCAAGTGCCTCACCGACATTTCCAAATGCAACGGTAAGCGAGTAAATAAACAGCGTAAATACAAAACTGCTGACTGCTCCGGCAAGCCAGAACAGGAATGGATTATGACACTGTATCCGCACATAAAACAAATCTCCAAGCACCGTGATCAGTGTCTGTGTCTGCCCTATCAGGAAAAACAGGATATAGCGCCCGAAATATGCCTGATATGGCTTTATATCCGTGATGCCCTCTTCCGGTTCTACTTTCACATGAATAATCGCAACCAGTATCAGCGCACCTACCCACAATGCCAGAATCGTATAAAACGGAGCCATGGCAGAGCCATAATTTTCAATCTCATAAATTCCGACAGTGTCAAGATTTACCGGAGAAGAGATGAAACTGCCCAGCTGCTGTGGATCTGTCTCTAATATCTCCATAAACTGTTGATACTGTTCATCCTGTCTCAATGTGGTAAAATCCGCGATGATCTGCGTCAGTTTATTATATAACTCCTGCGCCATTTCTAAAGAATCATATAAATCTGCACTTCCCCTTGAGAGCGTGTCCTCGTATTTTGACAACACCTTTTCCACATCGCCAAAATCCGCATTGATTCCGTTTAAAATCGATGTCGTTGCGATCATGGAATTCTGCATTGCATTCATCGTGGAATCAAGCTGTGGTTTTACGGTATACTCAAACGTATGCTGCAGCGCATCCAGAGCCGTCTTACAATTTTCAATCTCGGTTGTAATCTGTCCTTTTAAGGTATTGATATCCTCCGCTGTGGCAGTTCCGTTTTCTGCAAGTCCGTTCAGTTCAAGTTCAATCATCTTTAACTGGTCACGCACACCCTGGATCTGCATTCTTGTCTCGTCATCTGCTGTGCCCTCCCAGCTTGAAACCGAGTCATTAAACATTTTTTCCAGATAAGGCACTACGGATATTGTCGCATTCAGTCCGTTTCCTGCCGCATCTTCGTATTTTCCCAGTTTTTCCATGTCATTTTGTATCACCATGGACACATTATTCAGGCTGTTCTCAACCAGATCAAAACTGTATGTAACCATCTGGGTAACCGTATCCGTCGTTGCATTTCCGGCAAGTATCAGACTTTCCATGCTGTTTACCGTGTCCTGACCTGTAGAAACCATGGAATCAAGTCCCGGAAGCATGACCTGGCTTGTTGCGACGATACTCTGTGCAGAATTTAAAATACTTGCAAATGAATTTAAGATGTTGATGTAGCTCTGCAGATCACCGCTTACATCGTTTAACCGCTGCGTAATTGTATCCGCAAGTGAACCTCCGTCAACATCGTTTCCCGCAACTGCATCCCCGACCTGCATCATTGCCTCCGCAAGTGTGCTCACGAAGCTTGCATTCACCTGTTCCTGAACAGACGTTTTGGCTTTTGAGGTAATCTTCGGTGCTATCGCATTTTTCTTTTCATTTTCATAATAAATAATATCCGGGTGTTCGATCTGTCCGCCAAGGAAGCTGATCATCTCCTCCGTAAAATCATCCGGAATCACAAGAGCCGCATAATATTCACCGCTGTATACACCATCCACCGCCTCGTCGGATGTCTCAGTAAATACCCATCCCATAACCTTGTTTTCCTGTAACGCTTCAACAACGGATGAACCGATATTGACAGAAATACCCGCCACCGTTACACCTTCATCTTCTGATACCACTGCAACCTTCAGGTTTGAAGTCGAACTTTCACCATACGGATCCCAGTTTGAAAATATATTAAACCATGCATAGAGGCATGGAATCACACAAAGTCCCATGATAACCACAACCGCAACCACGTTCTGGAAAATCCGTTTCACATCGGAGATAAAGATTTTAAATATATTTTTCATTCTGTTTTCTCCTTTGTATCACTCTCTGTTATTTTGGGTATCTCTGCCTCGGAATTAAACTTTTCATCTAATTTCTGAATGGCATTCTTAATATTTTCCTCTACTTCGTCAAGCTGTTTTCCCATAAGAACATCCACAGCTTTATCCTCTTCATCCCGCAGTTCGTTTAGCTTCTCCTGCAGGTTATAATCTACATACTCTACAAGGATCAGATAAGTTGCAAGTGCAAATAATGATACGATCCATAAAATCAGGAAAACCACCTTGTTACTGTCTGTCCAGAATAACAGGATCAAAAATATAGGCGGAATGATCGCAATACATTTGAGTCCGATCTTGATCCGTTTCTGATTCTGCAAATGGATATTCTGTTCATATGCAACGAGTTTTCCATACATTTCCTCGTATCTGCTTTTTTCTTCCATTCTTCTCTCTCCAATTCTGCTATCTATAAAAAAGACTTGCTTTTCACGCTTTGCTTCCGCTACATCATTTTTGTATCTTCCATTCGTTTTTCCACAAAGTGATTCAGTTTCACAAACGGAATACGGATTACAAGTCCGATCAGAAGTCCAACTACCGCAAAGATCATCAGTTCCGCCAGATTCTTCATATAATCGCTTCCATACATACCACCGATCGTCTCACGCATGGCATTGATCGCATATGGGAACGGGAAAAATATGTAGATATTCCGGTAAACTGCCGGTAAAAGTTCAATTGGGAACGTTCCGCCGGATCCCGCAATCTGAATTACCATGATCACAACCGCAAGTGCCTTACCCACATCACCGAATGAAAGGGCAAGTGAATAGATCAATAGTGTAAATGTAACGCTGGCAAGCGATGCCACCAGCCAGAACCACCCCGGATATAAAATCTGACAATGCAGGATATAGATATCTCCTAATACAATGATCAGTGCCTGTAACTGTCCCATCACAAAAAACAGCAGATATCTTCCAAAAAAGAGCTGATAGGATTTTACATTTTTCAGATTTTTCGGTTCTGCCTTCACCTTGATCAGCGCGACGAGAATCGTTCCTCCAACCCAGATCGCAAGAATCGTGTAAAACGGAGTCATTGCCGAGCCATAGTTTGGAATCGGATAAACCTCCTCTGTCGTAACCAGCACCGGCTGGGAGAAAAACTCACCATATCCTTCCGGATCGCCCTTCATGAACTCCATAAATGCCTGTACTTTTTCATCATCCTCAACCGAATTTAACCGGTCTAACAGCTTCGTTAATTTTTCACTCACACCATCGATAACCGTCTGAATCTGTTCTAAACTGTCATTTGCTCCTGTAGCGGTCGTCTCAATGCCGGAAAATACAGAACTCATATCTCCTAACGTGTCATCTAGTCTTGTCAGAATATCTGATACATTGTTCAACATCTGACTCATGCTGTCGATCACATTATCTAACTGTGGAACCAGGCTTGTCGTATACATTTCCTGCATATTTGTGATTGCCTGTGAACAGGTGGTGAGAACCTGCGTCATATCCGACAACGATTTGTTGATTGCATCCGCAACCATACTGCCCGATACCTGTGTATTGATTGTATCCGTCTGGGAATCTCCGGAGAATCCCATTGCGATCTGATTAATGCTGCTGATCGCTTTTTCAATATCTGTTGCCCCGCCATTGATCGATTCAATCGTCTCAATGATTTTCTGAATGACGGTACGGTCTGCATCCGACACGCTATCTTCAACGACCACTTTTTTTAAATGTTCCTGCAAACGGTTCAGTTCCCGCTGCAGTTCCACTGCATCCAGTGCTGCCTGATTCAGACTGTCTGCCGTCTGCTGTGCATCCCCGGCAAGATTCGTCGCATTGATACTCCCCTGAATTTTATTCATAGAATCATTGATGCTTGTCATGGTCTGGTTCACATTTTCACTGAATGATTTTAAGGATGTCTTTGTATCATCCAGGCTGCTTCTCGCCGTACCAAAACTCTTTGCACCGTCGGATACCTTGTCACTGAGTCCCGGGATGCTGCCTTTCGCCTCTGCAACTGCCTGGGAAAGTTCCGAATTTCCGGCAATGAACGTATCGATCATTTTACTGTAACCGATCAGATTTTCATTCAGATTTTCCAGTTTATTCTGAAAATAAGCAAACTTATCGTTCTCTTCCATCTGTTCGGAAATATGATTTGTCTGCTCAAATATATTGCTTGCAAGTACTTCTATGAACTGCTCATTGATGCTCTGTTTTAAGGTGGACACTGCAGAATCCGTAATCTTTGTCGCCACGGCATTCTTTTTTTCATTTTCATAATAAGAGATGGTCGGTCCCTTAAAATCTTCACGAAATACATTATACATACTGTATGTAAAGTCAGAGCTGATGATGACCGCTGCATAATATTCGCCGCTGTATACACCCTCTAAAGCCGCATCTTTTGTATCTGTAAACACCCATCCGATCTTATCATTTTCCTTCAAACTCTCAATGACCGAATCGCCCATATTAACAGTAGTTCCGTCATCCATCTGGTAACCTGTATCCTCTGTGGCTACTGCAATCTTGATATTTTTGGTATTTGCGTACGGATCCCAGTTTGAGTATATATTAAACCACGCATACAACGAAGGTATGATACAAAGACCGATCGCGATCACCAGCGCAAAAGGATTCCGCACCAGTCTCTTCATATCTCCGCTAAAAATACGCCATATATTTTTCATGCCTCACAAGCTCCTTAACTCATCCATATTCTTTCATAGAGCAAAAGTCCCTATTATCGGGGAGATTATACCATCCGAAATATTGATTGTCAAATTTACCCAGCTGTCCTTTTCACTCTGTATCCCCAAATATTTCGCCATCCATTTCAAAAATATACTGCATGTGAACTTCCGTTCCATCCTCAAATAAAAGTCTGCGCAGATAAGTATCTATTTTCCGTATCCTGCCACGATGCGTAACATAAGCCCCACCGGCTTTCTTTTCATCCGGCACAAAATAAGTAACCATAATCTCCGGCTTTTCCGAAAAATATTCCTGTAAAACATGCATTTTTTCATCAAGCTGTTCTTTTTTGTCCTCATCGAGTTCTAAGAATGCTTCTGTTCGTCTTGCCGTCTCACGGATAGAGTCCTCATGCCCTGTAAGTGCTGCGAAAGGCGAAAACTGTGCAGCCCTGTCTGATAACGCCATCTGCGGATGTTTTGTTGAGACATGATGTGGCAGATGGATGATATCATCATATTTATGTGTTTCTTTTTCCTGAAATATATTTTTCCCTTTCATGCTTTATGCCCTCCGATCTGCCGGTTACGCTCCACACTGGTAGCCCCCTCCTGCAGATTCATCCCCTTTAGCATGGCATTTTTCCCATATTTCTTTTTCACACTGAGGACTGCCTCCTGCAGTTTTCTCTCTTTTTCCTTCTTTACCTTTTCTGCCTGCTTTTTCTGTTCTAATGCCGCATAATCCGTAAACAGATCAAGCTGTTCAAACGTATCTTCCTGTTTTGCCGATGATTCATCCGATAACCTGCAGGCTACCACATAGATCCGGCGGATCAGAAGATTCGGATTTACAATACGGTCATACAACTCCATCACTGCATCCATGATCTGTTTCGTGGAGGATGTCTGGTTTTTCAGATTGATCGTTCCGTGTGCGTGTTTTGGCACCCTTCTTCCATAGCGGTCAATGGTCACTTCCCCGTGATACGCATTTCTCCGTTTTGGATCCGTCAGGTTATCAATATCATAGCCGATCGTAAGCACCATCTGATCTGTGACTAAGTGCTTTTCCACCAGATCCAGCACAAGCAGATCTGTCATTTCCCGGACGATCAGTTTTCCTTTTTCAAACTCATAAGGACACTGCAGCACCTGCCCGGAACTGATGCTGTTTGTCTCCGGCTTGTACGCTTTGATCAGGTCAATCGTGGTCGGTTCATATCCCCACGCGTGGTCAATCAAAAGTTCTGCATTAATACCAAACATTTTATAAAGAAAATCTTCATTATAAAAATCCTGTTCACCGCCTAAGGAACAGCGTGCAATATCCCCCATCGTATACAGTCCTGCCGCCTCTAGTTTTTTCCGGTAACCACCACCGACTCTCCAGAAATCCGTCAGTGGTCTGTGATCCCACAGCAGTCTGCGATAACTCATTTCGTCAAGTTCTGCGATCCGCACGCCGTTTGCATCCGGCGTTACATGTTTGGCAACGATATCCATTGCAACCTTACACAGGTACAGATTCGTGCCGATGCCGGCGGTTGCTGTAACCCCTGTTTCTTTTAAAACATCCCGGATCATTTTCTCTGCCAGTTCTCTCGCACTCATCTGATATGTTTTCAGATAATGTGTTACATCCATAAATACTTCATCCACCGAATACACATGCATATCTTCCGGTGCCACATATTTTAAATAGATGTCATAGATTTGGTTACTTTTCTCCATATAAAGAGCCATGCGCGGCGGCGCTGCAATATAGGTCAGTTCCAGTGTCGGATCTTTTTTCAGTTCTTCCGCATTTGCTGATTTTCCGGTAAACACACCTCCGGCGATCCTGCTTCTCCGTTCTTTATTAATCTGCTTTACTTTCTGCACGACCTCAAATAACCTCGCACGCCCCGGAATTCCATATGCTTTCAGTGACGGTGATACTGCAAGACAGATTGTTTTCTCTGTTCTGCTCTCATCTGCGACGACAAGATTTGTCGTCAGCGGATCGCATTCCCGTTCGACACATTCTACTGATGCATAAAAAGATTTGAGATCGATTGCAATATAGATATGGGATGAATCACTCATGACCGGATGATGCCTCGCTTTCTGTTTTTCTGGTATAGATATTATTATAGCAGAAAATATGTTCGATTATCACCCTGTTTTTGAAAAATAAAAATATTTTCTTCCTGTATTCCCTTTTCAAAATACTCTTCTGCTAATATATTTGTTTTCCATACTTTGCAATATCCTCCAAAAGGTACTGATTTCGAATTTCAAATAAATTTATACAAAAAAAGAAACGGGATTCTTGCAAATACAAAAATCCCGTTTCTTTCTATGCTTTAAATTTATCTTAGAACTTACCAGCCTTATGAGCTTCCTCAACGGAAACTGCAACAGCAACTGTAGCACCAACCATAGGGTTGTTACCCATTCCGATCAGACCCATCATCTCAACGTGAGCCGGTACGGAAGAAGATCCAGCGAACTGTGCATCAGAGTGCATACGTCCCATAGTATCTGTCATACCATAAGAAGCAGGACCTGCTGCCATGTTGTCCGGGTGAAGTGTACGTCCTGTACCACCGCCGGAAGCAACGGAGAAGTATTTTTTGCCTTTCTCGTTGCACTCTTTTTTGTATGTTCCTGCTACTGGATGCTGGAAACGAGTCGGGTTTGTAGAGTTTCCTGTGATGGAAACGTCAACACCCTCTTTCCACATGATAGCAACACCTTCCGGAACGCTGTTAGCGCCGTAGCAGTTAACTTTTGCACGAAGTCCCTCTGAATAGGATTTACGGAATACTTCTTTAACCTCGTTCTTATATGGATCATACTCTGTCTCTACGTATGTAAAGCCGTTGATACGGGAGATGATCTGAGCTGCGTCTTTTCCAAGACCGTTCAGGATAACACGAAGAGGTTTTTTACGAACTTTGTTTGCTTTCTCGGCGATACCGATAGCACCCTCAGCTGCTGCGAAAGACTCATGTCCTGCAAGGAAGCAGAAGCAGTCTGTCTCTTCCTCAAGAAGCATTTTTCCAAGGTTTCCATGTCCAAGACCTACTTTACGTGTGTCTGCAACGGATCCCGGGATACAGAAAGCCTGAAGACCTTCTCCGATAGCTGCAGCTGCATCA
>OHZJ01000381.1_pt1 | contig 22951 bp, 18 predicted proteins | sample 1580411 | NCBI WGS metagenome assembly OHZJ01 (sample SAMEA3882519, study PRJEB24775) | human gut metagenome | biome: human-associated habitat; feature: intestine environment; material: feces | place: Netherlands | collected 2009/2010 | reverse complement strand
CAAACTCTAAGAGTCCTTGGCGGGTGTAGGGTTCGTGTTCTCCGTAGCTTGTCAGTCCTGCCGGGAACGAGCAGTGGGCTGTTTTGATGGCGTAGTAGCCGTGGTCGATGCCGATAATGATGCTCATGGGAAATACCTCCATTTTTTGTATTCTACAATCTATAATAAACGGTTGCCTTTTGGGGCTTCCGGAATTTTTGCATGAAAAAAGCGGTTCATTGGTATTGTACCAACAAACCGCCATTAAGGATTTGGAGAGCTTATTTTGACAGTCCTCTCCCCTTCTGAATTATGAGGGAGGTGAACGCTTGAGTTTTCAGGAAATAATTTTGCTGCTTACTTTTATTGGCAGCTGCATATATGCCACCGTTTCTCTTACACTAAAAGTTCTTGAATTTCTCTTAAAAAATAAAAAGAGCCGCTGACTTAGACAGAAGTCAGCGGCAAATGAAAGCACTCCACAAAGCGGCAATCATTATGAAAATAGCCTTACGTTTCCGTAAGGCTATTTTTGGTGCACCATCGGGGACTCGAACCCAGGACCCACTGATTAAGAGTCAGTTGCTCTCCTTAGTTGCGCGTACTCATGGTGTTACGCATAGCCACTTAAGGTGCGAGCTATGGAGAGGTAAAAATGCAAAAGGTCACACCGTTCCAGCATCGCCAGAAACCGAGCATCTAAAAATGGATACACTTCTCCATTTGGCCTTTCAGCTTAAACATAAAATCGTGAAGTCATCTACTTTCTATTTGATTTTATATTTATAAGCTGTATAATAAAACCATAGCAATTGTCTTTCTCGTAAATTTAGGTCTATATTCAACACTCGGATTCACTTCTTTCTAGGAGGAACACAAAATGGCTTCAATTGGTTCAGAATGGAAAAAATGGGACTTACATCTACACACCGCTTCCTCATACGACTATAGATACAAAAACAATAATGCCGATGAACTTTTATGTCAATCACTTCGTGATAACCATGTAGCTGCTGTTGCCATTACAGACCACTTCCGGATAGATAAAGAAAGAATTGAACACCTTCGCAGTCTTGCCCCAGAAATAGTATTTTTCCCTGGTGTTGAACTCCGTACAGATAAAGGTGGTAACAATCTACATCTTATTCTTATTTTTTCAGAAAAATCCAATTTAGACAACTTGTCACAAGATTTCGATGTGATTATGAGACGCAGCAAAGCCAAGTCTCCTGATTCAGATGAGAAAATATATTGGGATTTTAATGATATTATAGACTTTGCAAAAGTCAAAGAACACCCAGCTATAATATCAATTCATGCTGGAAATAAAGCAAATGGCATAGACCAAGAAATCAAAGTAACAGATGCCGTTCCCTACAAGGATGCTGTAAAGGACGAAATTGCAAAGTCCGTTTCTTTTTTTGAAATTGGGCGGTTAAGGGATATCGAAACATATCATCAATATGTATTTCCCAGCATCGGTGAGCGTCCGCTAATTATATGCTCAGACAATCACGATCCAAGACATTATGTGTGCAAAAGCAACTTATGGATAAAAGCAGATTGCACATTTGAAGGGCTAAAACAATGCTTATATCAACCGGCAGAACGTATATTTATTGGGGATATTCCGCCAGTTTTAAACAGAACGACAAAAAATGCAAAATCCGTAATTCAAAGCATTTCTGTCGTCCCTATATCGACTCCAAGAAGTGCAGAGGCTCCATGGTTCGATTTTAGCATTCCTTTAAATCCCGGATTAGTTGCAATCATCGGTAATAAAGGAAGCGGTAAGAGTGCACTATCTGATATCATTGGCCTGTTATGCAAATGCAGCACAATGGATAATGCATCCTTTCTAAATTCCTCGCGTTTTAGAAAAAAGCCAAAATGTTACGCAAGTGACTATCAAGCAACAATTCAGTGGCAAGATGGACATTCTGAAAGTGCCCCATTAGACAAGGTAGTTGCTTCAACAGAAATTGAGGACGCGCAATACTTACCACAAAAATATATTGAAGACGTTTGTAACGATATAGGTGATAAATTCCAGCAAGAAATAAATAAAGTCATATTTTCTTATGTTGATATTTCAGAACGAGGTAATTCCACGACACTAGAAGAACTTATTGCTTCAAAATCCAGCGCCGTATCCATCGAACTCGATGCCGCTCTTAAATCATTAAAAAAAATAAATGATCAGATTATCCTGTTAGAAAAGAAAAAGACTACTGCTTATAAAGAAAAAATCGAGCAAGAGAAAAGTAAGGCCGAGGAAATTCTGCAGCGGCATGAAAGCGAGAAACCCAAGGAGGTTCCAAAGCCCAAGAAAAAAGATGACGATGATGAATATCAAGAAAGGCTATCTGAAATAAACCTAGAAATCAGTAGCTTAAAAGAGAAAATAGCTGAATCCAAAAAAAGAATCAGTAACATCAATATCGAAATAGATAACGTACAAACTTTAGTCGCCAAGATAAACAATTTGCATCAAAAAGTAATTGACATAAATGCTTCACTGAAAAATTACTGGGAGACTTATGTTCCAGACTATACCGGGCCAAAAGAAATAATCTTAAATACCCCCATAGATAATCTTATTGCCCATTGCACACAACTAAATGTAGAAAAAGCAAAGCTCAACGAGATTATCGGCAGCCCAGATTTACACAAAACAGACTCTTTAACAGATCGGCTTTTCCAGTCAGAGCGTAAAAAGAGTGATTTAATACGCACCGCTACTATTGAAGAACAAAATTATCAAAAATATCTTCATGATCTTGAAGATTGGAAAACTGAAAGGGTAAAAATTCTAGGCGGAAATGATCAAGTAGGATTAAACTATTATAATTCCGAACTGGAATATTTGAACAAACAGTTGCAAAGCGACTATGACTCTGCCTGCCATCAAAGAGTAGAAATTGTCAAACATCTTTTTTTGCTTAAAGAGAGTCTCGTCAAAATTTATCAAGGTATCTATAACCCTGTAGCTAAAGAAATCCACGCACTGCTTAATGGGTTGGACAAAGGTATTGAATTTGATGCCGAAATCAAACTATCAGACCATAATCTAGCCGATAAACTTCTCCGTCACATTAACCAGCGCTATAGTGGCAGATTTAAAGGAAAAAACGAAGCGCAGATGCAAATGGAAAGTATAATCAAAGCTACCGATTTTAGCAATATTGATAGTGTTTTCGCGTTTACTAAGGAGATCATGGATTCAATCGTTGGTAATGACTATGATATGCTGGAGAAAAAAGTTGATGATAAGACTAGCCTTTACGAAATTCTATACAGTCTACAGTATATAAACGTTTCTTTTAGCTTAAAATTGGGCGGACGAGATTTAGTGGAATTGTCTCCTGGTGAAAGAGGCATCGTTTTGCTTATTTTTTACATGGCTCTTAGCCAAAGCAATATGCCAATCATTGTCGATCAGCCTGAAGACAATCTAGACAATCAATCTGTATATGGGAAACTAGTTCCTTGTATCTGTGCCGCAAAGAAGAAACGTCAAGTCATTATTGTTACTCACAATCCTAACATAGCTGTTGCTTGTGACGCTGAGCAAGTAATATTTTGTCATATGGATAAAGCGACCTATCAAATCACTTATGAACCTGGGTCAATTGAAAACGGACACACTCGTCAAGAGGTTGTTGATGTTTTGGAGGGGACTATGCCAGCTTTCAATTTGAGAAAGCTCAAGTATGAAATTCTTTAACGAATTAGTCGTGGTTTACTTTTGGGTTCTCTTAAAGCAAAAAAGGGTACTAAAAAGCAATATTGAAGCATTCTCCCTAGAGTTCAAAGATTACGACATAGCTGGATTAACTCCAGAAACTGTATCTTCATGGTTAATTAGCCACAAGCTTCATTCCAACTTCTTAGAAGAATATTACTCTGTGTCTCCTAATTAAACCCAGCCATTATTTCAAATCAAAACTGGCATTGTCCGTACCATTCATAATGAGCAGTCTCTTCTAAACCTTCTCCAATCAGGCTGTTGCCCATTCGAAAATCAAACAACCGTTAACTTTCACATCAAAGGAAATAGCAGTGGATGCCGCTCAGCCTCCACTGCTATTTTCTTTGTGTTTCAAGTCCTTCCTCACAAATTGCTTCTACTGTATTATCTAAAAGCTGCTGATGAGGTACTTGCCAAATGAAAACGCTGAGCAAGGAACAGGTTTTAAGGCTGCATAATGCTCTGTTGGAGACATTTGGCGGTACTGCCGGCATCCGTGACGATGGTTTATTGGAATCTGCTTTGAATGCTCCTTTTGCTACATTCGGCGGGCAGTATCTATATCCATCCGTGCAGGCAAAGGCGGCACAGCTTGGATTTGGCTTAGTCTGCAATCACCCATTCGTGGATGGCAACAAGCGCATCGGCGCCCACGTTATGCTGGTTTTTCTGGCAATTAACGGAATTGAACTTGACTACACGCAGGAAGAACTGATTGACATTATTTTGCAAATTGCAAGCGGTCGTGCAAAGGCAGCGGATTTGCTGGAATGGATTCTCTATCATCAGGCGTAATATTTGCGGCGCACCATAATGGTGCGTCGCTTTTGCTTTACAATCCCATAATCTCTTTCACGATGCGGTCACAGCCTTTGATGGCTCCCACCAGCACCAGCAGGTTAAATGCCAACTCGCCAACATACGTCCACACTGCCGTCACCACAGATGCACCGGTATCCACGGCGGGCGGGCTGGACGAAATGGCCGAAAAGATAATGCAGGACAGCGCAATCACCACGCCCTGCAAACAGACACCCGCATAACTGCGGATGAAGTTTTTGCCCACGCTAGTGGTTGGTTCCCCGGCAAAAGTTGATAGTGGAATCGGCGCAATGGCAGCGTACATCCACAGGCTGAACATTCTGCCGTAGACCGTGAGGATCATCGTAAATGACAGCACGGTTATGAGCAGCCCGCCAATCAGCGTCACTGCCCACAGCGGGATAGAATCCCAAAAGCCCACGTTATTTATCGCGTCCACCAGCTCCTGCGGCAGGGTTACGCTGCTCATGCCGGAGCTGCCCGATTGGGTAATAATCGTAGACACCATTCCCTGCACGATAGAAAACACCGCCAGCATCAATTCCAGCCCATAGGTCACTGCGCCTTTTGCCAGCGCAAAGCGGATAAACAATTTCAGCGCGTGTTCCGGCTTTTTGACTTCTACAAAACTGCCGCAGGTTTTCATAACGCCGACGGCAAAAAACAGCACCAACAGCCCATAGCCGATTGCCTGCAACGCGCTGTGGATTCCGGTCATCACGCCCCAGACCTGCCCACCCTTGAAGGTCTGCGGGCTTTCGGTCAGCAGCGACCAGATTTCTGCCAGCTTGTCGTTCCATGTGGAGAGTGCGGCGTTCAGGTTGCTGACAATCCATGACTCACCCACAGTGCATCACCACCGTTTCTTTGTGCGAATTCCTCACGCAGTAATCAGGTCAAGGATTTCCTTGGCAAAGGTAATCACCAGCCCACCGGCCAGAGTGAGAAAGCCTTGACTGCGCTGGCTGGGGTCGTGGCTCTGCAAAGACAGCCCGATCTGTACAATACCCCAGCCCAGCAGGATAAGCCCCACCGCGCGAATCAGTGAAAAGATGAACGTGGAGAGATTCTCCACGACCACCAGCGGGTCACTGGCGGCAAAGGCGGGCAGGGCAAAAACAACGCCGCACACCAGCACGGCGTACAGCGCAAACAAATTGAGAGAAATTTTCACGGATTTTTTGTTATGATTCAGCTTCATGTAGACCTCCGAATTCTTTGTATGGTTGGACGGATCCTCGTAGATGGCATCGCGGATAACATCGCGGTAGCCGGTCAATTCCTTGCCGGTGTAAGGGATACCCTCGTATTCGCTGTAGTCATCGTCCAAATCCTCGGTGTCATTCGGGAAAAAGTCCGCAGTCAAGGGAGAATAAAATTTCATCTGCAAATTGCATCACCTCAATTTCTGCCGCACAGGTCATGGTCGATCTGCGCGGCATAGTAATTTTCTATCGTCAGCGGCGCGTTGTAGAGCGCCGCCAGTAAGTATTGCTTGATGTTTCGGATGCGGGGCGGGTTGTCCTTGAGGCAATCCAGAACATACTGGATGTGTTCCGCGTTCAGCTTGAGAAATCTGGATTTTACTACCTCTGCGGGCATATTTTCGCCAGCGATGCGGATAGCCGCCCGTTTGGAACAAACCACATCCAGCATCAACTCCACCAGTTCATCCAATCGCATCGTATCCATCGGGTTATTCTGCGCCAAAATCGGATACTCGATATTTTTCAGCAGCAGGGCGCGGTACTCTGTCCGCTGGCCCGCCGCGCGGATAGGATTCGATACGTTATTTGTTTCTTCTTTATTTATTTCTTTAGTATTTAATTGTGCAGGATTTTCCTGTACAGGTTTTTCCCGTTCAGGCTCTGCCTGTTTTGGTTGGACACACTTAGGCGTTGCTTCTTCGGGATCCTGTTCCGGGGGCTGTGGCTGCTCTAAAACCGTGTACTCCATACCGCGCATCTGACCGTTCTTGTCGCGGATGCGGCGGCGGATAATATACCCCGCCGCTTCTAACTCGCGCACGGTGGCACACACGCTGTCCACACCCTCTTTGCAGATGGATGCCAGCCCTCGTGTGGTATAATCCCAATCTTCGGGCAGAGACAGCATCAAAGATAAAAGGCCCTTCGCCTTGAGCGAAAGAGCCTTGTTGCGCAGATGATGGTTGGACATAATGGTATAATTTTGCGTCTTTTGTACACGGAATACTGCCATTTTCATTTCCTCCTGTTACCCATGGGTGGGCGAACGAATATGTATTTTCATATTTTTCTCTCTATCGGCAAGGCGCCGCGCGGTGGGCGGCAGTTCTTGCCATCAGGTTGTTTTTTGCCATATCAGCGTAATCTCCATTCTCGATGTTGGGCGGCAGGTCATGCACGGTGTAGCGGTCAGCGTAGATTTTCCGGATGCCGACACTCGCCATGCGCCCTTTGGCATCGTTGTCCAGCCGCAGTTCTATCGTGGTGATCTCCGGGTGCTGGCGCAGAAATTCCTGTAACGCCAGCGGCTCCTTGCCGGAGGATGAAACCCCTCCCAGCGACAGGCGGTACTTGTCCGCAGCATCCCCGCAGAGCGTCATCTCTGCCATGGCATCTATGGCAGCTTCAAACACGGCAACGGTGGTGCCGGGCTGCATCGGCGGGATGCAGAATCCGTACTGCTTCTGACTGCCGGGTGCCTCGCGCTTGAACGGTTTCCCATAGTCATAAATACCGCGCAGAGCCGCATATTTCGGCACACCCTGCGGGTCTTTGCCCAAGAAAACACAGTTGTGGTATTCTGCACTTTCGTACAGAATTTTTCTCTCAATACAGTAGCGAATCGTGGGTAATGAGATGCCGCGCCCCAGCAAATACCGCGTCACACGGTCATTATTCGGTGCGGGGTTCGGCAGACGAAACGGCGGGCGCTCGCGCTCCACCGCTTCATGCTGCACGGGGATGTACATCGGGCTTTCCTCACATAGCAGCTGCACCGCCTCCACGAACGGTACACCTTCCACATAAATCAAATATTTCAGCGCCGACTTGCCGCCGATGTCGCGGCTTTTCCAGTGCCACACACTGGATTCGCCGTTTATCTTGAAGCTGTCATGCTCCGCAAGCTGGTACTCGCCCCGCGCACTGCTTTTCACCAGCGAACCGGGGCGGTACCGCCGCAGAAATTCTATCGCCGTCATCCGGTTGGCGGCATTGACCTGCTCTTTGCTGACGCGCGGCAATTACACAATGTAAGCGGCGAGATCGCTCATACGTTCGATATTTTCCCACGGAAAATCCTCGCGTCCGAAGTGACCGCCCGCCGCCGTGCGGCTGTAAATGGGGTTCAGCAGGTTCAACTGCTTGATGATGCCCGCAGGGGTCAGGTCATACACCTTGCGCACCGCTGCTGCCAAACAGTCATCCTCACAGATGCCGGTGCCGAAGGTGTTCACATCCACCATGACAGGGTCTTTTTCCCCGATGGCATACGCCAGCGTGACCTGACAACGATTGGCAAGATGGGCGGCGACCATGTTTTTGGCAATGTACCGCGCCATATATGCGCCGCTGCGGTCTACCTTGGTGGCATCCTTGCCGCTGAACGCACCGCCGCCGTGGGGTGCAAAGGTGCCGTAGCTGTCCACCATGAGCTTGCGCCCGGTCAAGCCGGTATCGGCATCCGGGCCGCCCTGCACAAACTTACCGCTGGGGTTCAGGATGATTTCCGCATCATCGGCGGGCATACCGTCAAAGGCCAGCGGGAACACATATTCGTCCAGCAGATCCGCCAGCTTATTGATGTCGGTGTCCTCCTTGTGCTGGACAGAAACGACCACTGTGGTGATGCGCACAGGCGTGTCGCCGTTGTATTCCATCGTGACCTGCACCTTGCCGTCCGGACCGATGTCGGGGATAACGCCGGTCATGCGGGAGATTTCCAACAGCGTTACAAGGCGCTGGGCGGCAACCACAGGCATCGGAAGATATTCGGGCGTTTCGTTGCAGGCGTAGCCGACCATAACGCCCTGATCGCCCGCACCGAGGGTGTCCTCGTCCTCTTCCTCAGCCAATTCCGGCTCGACAGCGCCCGCAATGTCGGGGCTCTGGTCGTGGATGTAGCAGTCGATTTGGTACGCCTTCGGGTCATAGCCGACATCCCGCAGGGTATCGCGGACGATGTTGAACACATCCGGCTTAGCGCTGGTCGTGATTTCACCCGCCACGATAATGTGACCGTGGGTTGCCATGACCTCACAGGCCACGCGGCTGGCGGGATCATGCTGCAGACAGGCGTCCAGCACGCTGTCGGCAATAAGGTCGCACAGCTTGTCGGGATGCCCACGCATGACGGATTCGGCGGTGTAAAAACGGGGATGCTCGTTTTCCTGCATGGTTTCGGTATTTTCAAAAATGTCGTTCATAGGTACTTCTCCTTGCTTGTTGGATGGTTTCGGACAAAGGAAAAAGCCCGCAGGCGGGCTGCGGGCTAGGATGGTAGTATTCATATCAGCGCTCCTGTTCTTGGTGCGGGGGCTGCCTTGTTGCCTGCATAAATTGAGCGTAGCCTTCCGGCGTGGTGTGTTCCACGCACAGGGTCTTGCCCAGCAGGAAAAACAGCTGCGGGTCGTGGTACATTTCTTCGTAGTGCTTCATCTGCTTGGGCGTGAGGTCGGTAAAATCATCGCGGGTCAGACCGCAGACGAAAAATGTGCCATGGATAATGTCATAGTCGCCCAGCATACGGTTCAGCGGCAGGTTTTCTGCAATGCCGTTGTCATTGCAAACGATACAGGCGCTATCCCGCCAAGGGTACACGGCCTCGATGGTGCCGCCGACAACTGCCTGCTCGGCTTCAAGGGTGTGTTCAATGTCGGCTTCGCGGGGGTACTTTCCGGGTTCAACAATCAGAACTTTCATCGGCATCCTCCTCATCAGAAGTTTCTTTCAGCGCATTTTTCTGCTTAACGGTCAGCAGCACGATACCTGTTGCGGACACAAGGGAAACGACCACGATAGCCAGCAGCGGGAAACCATCTCCTGTCTGCGGGAGGGTCTGCACCTTGTGCGGTGCAATAACCGGCGTAGGCGCAGGTGTAGGTGCCGGGGTTGCAGCGGGCGTCGGCTGCGGTGTGGGAGTCGGGGTCGGTGTAGGCGTATCCTCGCGGGGCGTGGCTTCGTCTATCACCTGAATCAGCCGTTTGTCGGCGCGCACCCATTCGGCATCCACATTTTCGCGGACGAAAAGAGAAATCACATCATCCACAGATTCCAACTTAAACTGCACTGATTCGGCAATTTCAAAGCCAGCCGGGGCTGCATCTTCGGTCAGGGTGTAGATGTACTCCTTGTTGCCATCCGACAGCTTGATAAATTCATCCGAGATGGGAACACTATGCGTTTTGTAGTCGGTTGTCCAAGTGTCGACGACCTCATCATTCGCATCACGGATCGTCAGCGTAGCACCCGGCAGCAGATTACCAGCAATGTCGGTCTTGTTGATATCCAGTACCGGCGCGTCCTGCATAATGACGGTGGCATCGTTGAGTTTTACCCAATCATCACCGGATTTCACATAGACGATATTGCTTTGTTCGTTACCTTCCTGTACCAGCTTGAACACGATGCTTTCGGCTTCGGTGTAGCCGTCCGGGGCACGAGTTTCGGTCAGGGTGTACGCTTTTTCCAGCTCCAGACCTCGTACGGTGTGCGGCGTTTTTGTGGAAGTCCAGCCCTCCACCAGATTGCCGTCAGTATCACGGATTTCCAGCTTTGCACCGGGCAGTTCCTTGCCGTTAGTGATGTCCTGCTTGGAAATGTCTACACTGGTGCGCAGGTTGGTGTTCGTAGCGTCCACGACCTGCCACGCGATTTGCTGACCCTCGTAGGTGAAGGTAACTTCCATAGGGGTGCTGTCCAGCAGGTACCCGGCAGGAGCTTTGACCTCGACAATGCGGTATCTGCCGCTGTTCTCGCGGCTGATGCTTCGCGGACCTGCCGGGTCAATGTAATATTCGCCGCGAATCGGCACATCCACATCAAACCAAGTAAATCCGTTGGCATTGGTGGCGCTGCCGGTGGCCAGCTTTGCACCGGCATCCAGCAGCTTCGTACCGTCTGCTGAGTAAATGTCATCTACAGTGTAGAGTTCATACACCGCACCGGGCAGATAGGTCTGCGCCTCACGGTCCTGCTTGTAAATGCCTACACCGATTTTGCCAACCTTGTCACCGGGCTTTTCAGGAACCGGCAGAACCCGCGCATTTTCAAACACAAGCGTCTGCCCATTCTTGTGGGCATCCGAGGCGTCCTTTACATTCACAATGCTGTACGAACATTCCTTGTCACCGTCCTGCTCGTGGCTGACAATAGTTTTTGCCAGCACAATGTCATTTTTCTGGTTGTCCCAGCCAAATTCCACAGTGTAGCTCTGCTGGGTCAGCACAAAACCATACGGCGCTTGAACCTCGGTAATGGTGTACTTACCCAGCGGCAGGGTCACGGTGACTTCGCCTTTGGTGCCATCATGGCTGACCGTGAGGAAATCGTAGGTTGCCTGTGTGCGGGTGGGGCTGAATGTTACTTCATCCACCTGCCCCTCTGCGCCGGTGGTAACAGTTGCCACCAAATCGCCGGATTTGTACCAGTAGGTGCCTTGGCGGTCTGGTGTGGCAATGTCGGCTGCAGCGTGAATTTCGTACACCGCGCCTGCGAGGTTGTCCTGCGTGTAGATGAACTGTCCATCTTGGTAGTCGGTCAGCACATTGCCCAGCTTACGGATCGTAAGCTGACCGAGCGTTTCGTGGTTGCAGTATTTCTCCGTGATGATGTACTCATCCATGTCGTTGGTGGCATTTCCCACGACCTGCCAGACGCGGTCAGACTTGATTTCAAATTCCACCGAGTAGGCAGGATCGTTGAAATAGCCTTCCGGACCTTGCAGTTCCTCAATCAGGTATCTGCCCAGCGGCAGTTTTTCGGGTGTTTTCATAAGACCGTCTGCATCGGTGTAGAACACATCCGTTTTCTTGGTGGCGCTGCCGCTGGCTGGGTCGATCATTGAAATGCGGGTCTTGCGGTCTTTTTCGTCCAGCCGATACAGCGCAAAGGCTGTGTTTGCAATTTTGACCGCCTTGCCGGTTTCGGTGTCGGTCTTGATGAGTTGCAAGTAACCCTCTAATTCTTCGTCCAGAATGTTGTAGGTCATATAATTGTTGCTGGGGGTGGTGACGCTGCCCGCGGGAACCGTGAATCGGCTTTGCGGGCTGTTGGCGTCCACTGTCACGATGAACGGGTCGCACTGGAACACATCCTTGGGGATGGTGGTTTCTACTACCAGATATTGCCCATACGGCAGGCCCTCAACGCGGAAAACGCCCTCATCGTTGGTGAACATTTCTCCCAGCCTATATTCGGCGGGCTGATCCGTGGGCATCCAGCCGTTACCCTTACCGTTGGCGTAGTCGCCGTCTGCGGTCAAGGTCGCGTTATAGGCGTTGACTGTTTCGGTACTGCTCTCGTACATATTGGCGATGGCTTGCCCTTCGGCGGTGAAATCGTATTTTAGTGTTGCGTTATCGTAGTTGTCCTTGCGGTAGGCGTCCAAAATGCTTCGTGCATTGTAGCTGCCATCCGGGTTCTGCTTGAACTGCGCCGCCTTGCTCAGTTTAGAGATGCGGTAAACGGTGAAGCCCGCACCCTCCAGCTTCAGTGCCGGGGAGGGCTGGCCTGTGGTCGAAACCAACTTCTGCAAACTAAAGCCGGATTTGAGGACTTCGTCTTGACTCTCCTGTTCGGCATGGATGTGGTAAGCGGACTCATCTGCATAGGTCAGCGTTTTGTAATGGTTGACCTCGTCACAAAGATAACCCTTGGCATAGGACAGATAGTAGCCATCCCACGCCTTGCTGCCGTTCAGCTTGCGGCTCTCGGCTACGGCGGAATACTGGTTTTTGTAGATGTAGTCGGTGTACTCGCCGCCCTTGGTGGCAAGGCTGCTGTACTTGCCGGTGCGTTCCAACTTCTTGTTTAGCTGTGGATACTTCCCGGTAACATACAGCTTGCCGTTTCCGTCAATGGGCAGCACCAGCCCTGTGGCGCGTTCCACAAGGTAATATCTGCCCATATACAGGTTTGCAAACGCCAGCTTTCCGTCTGTGATTTTCGCAGAGGCTACCAGCCGGTCTTTCTGCAAAATGGGCAGGTAATCGGTGTCCCAGCCGCCGTTGGTGAGGACAGTGGTGTGCCAGATAGGTTGTCCGTTGGCATCGGTGATTTTCGAATAATCTACGACACCCGAAACGCCGTCCGGATGTTCAATGGTGTCAGCGGCGTACAAATCGTACACCGCCCCCTCCAGCGTGGTGTCACCGTTGCTGCCCGCAGCCAGATACCGCGCGGCCTCCAAGTCCACTTTTGTCAGCAGAATATTGCCGAGGACACGATCATTCTGCATCTTGTCGGCATTGGCGTGCATGGTGTAGGAATCTTCGTTGTTGGCAATGCCGGTGGGGTCTGTGGCGTAGGTCTTATCTGCATTGCGGATGCCAAAGGTGATAGTAACGATGCCCTCGCCGGTGTCGATGAGCGTACTGCCGCTGTTGGCCGTGGTAATGTCGGCGTTATAATCGGCATTCCCCAGCCGAATAGTTTGACCATCCTGCGCTTTGGTAATTTCAAAGGCATACGCCCGCTTGCCCAGCACAGAGCCTGCCGTGCCGGGTTTGGTCACATCCGTCCAATCGCCGTAATATCCGCTGGGGGCGCGGCTCTCCACGATGACGAACTTGCCCTCGTTGCGCTGGGTGTAGAACAAATCATCCGAACCGCCCGCATAGTCACTGTGGTTGATGACCTTGTAAGTGCCATCTGCTTGGCGCTCGACCTTGTATTGGTTGTACCCGCCTGCCGGAATATAGCACTGCCGAACCGCATCCCACTCGAAAATCTTAAACTCGGTATCGCTCTTGATGCGCTGCTTGGTTTCGCTGTCGATTTTGTCGATGCTGACCTTGACCGACCACTCATCGTTCTGCATTTTGTAGTCGTTGCTACTATTGGCAGGAACTGTAATAGTCTGGTGGCTGCCCAGCGCACCGGGCGTGGAATCAAAGCCATGCGGGATAGTGATCTCATCGTAGCTGAATGTAATATTGGCAAGCTGCGCCCGCGCCGAGGCAATGGCGGCATCTACCATGCCCTGCGCTTCGTTCTGCAGCTGCCCGATGGCCGCATTCTTGGCGGCTTCTGCAGCGGCGTCTGCTTCGGCTTGGCTGGTGAAAGGCCCTTCCTGCCCGGTAAGCGTACTGGTGCTGGTCTTGGACACCTCGTAGTGAACCGTCCATGTGGCAGAACCATCGCCGCCGTTGAGGTGAAAACTATCATCCTGTGTGTGACCGCTTGTGGTAATGGTTTGTGCCCCGGCAGGGGTCATCTGCCAGCTGCCGCCGTCCACGTTGCCGCCGGTCCGGCTGGGCGTGACGGTAATGACCGCCCCGTCCACCTTTTCCAGCGTGTTCAGCTGGACCTTGTCGGTGTTGACAGTGAATGTCAGATCAAAGCTGCCGCTGGCAGTCTGGGCGGGAGCTGTCCATGCAGCGGAATAGTACTTCGGTTCCGGAACACTCGGCACATCCGGGATCTCAGTGCCGCCCGCAATTTCTTCACCGACCAGTGCCACAACCTGCCACGCATACCCTGCGGGCGGGTTATAGATGTAGGTGTAGTAGCCATTTTCCCCGGACTGCGCATCTGTACCGTTTATGAGTTCTTCTGCAGCAGCAATATAGGTCTGCGCCGCGTAGCTGTCAGGATAGTTTTCCATGATCCACTGCTGGGTTTCATCGTAAAGACTGCCAAGGATGTCCGGCTGTTCTTCGCCGCCTTCAGGATCATCTTCAAGGCATGCCACAACAGGACGGTCATCCAGCATATCCAGACTCAGCTGGCCAAGACCACCCCAGATGTTGACCTGGTTTGCATAGTGGTTGCCCGGCGTATACTGGCCGGGTTCAAGGCGGGACACATGAGAGAAGCTGTAGGTGGGGCAGCCCTTGGGCTGGCCGTTCAGGCCGTGGCTGCAGCAGTAGGCTTCCTGACCGTTGAACCAAATGAGCCATGTGCCGCCCTCCTTGGCAATACTGGTGATTTTGCCGGTTGCATACGGCGGAGTCGGCCCTGCAGCATAGGCGGCAATGCTGTCATCGCCGGTGTCGGCATACATCTGTGTGGGTGCGGCATCCTCGCTGATCTGTACATGGATAGATTTTGACTGCGAACTGCCGTCCGAATCCGTATAGACCAGCTGCGCCGTAAAATCGGCAGAGGCTTTCACATACAGGCCAATGGCTGCCGCCGACTGCTCCGAGTATGTCTGGTGCAGGATTTCAGTCTGCTCCTGCTCGTCTGCCGGGATAGGCTCATAATCGGTGGAGAGATAGCTTAAAAGCTCTACATCATCCGGCAGTATGATTTCAGATACCGCACCGTCTGCCGGGTATTCGACCTGCGCCAGCAGCGGAACAATGGCATAATCTGTACCGGGAGTTTTGCCGATTGTGACCGTGTTCTCATCTGCGTTCAGCGCATCGGCATCCATATGGGCATCTACGCCGTCATACAGGTCAGAAACCCACGCGGAGATACCGATTTTTGTCTCGCCGGTTGCCACGGGCAGACCCATGCTGCCAAGGTAACTGCCGGTAGGCGCGTCCGGCAGATCGTTGTAAAGATTCTCGGTAATCTGCACAAGGTTTGGTGCCGTGGTGTCCGCTTCTGCAGTTTCGGGGGTGACCGCTTCGGCATTCTCCGGTGTGGCGGGGACATCCTCTGCAAAAGCGGGCATAACCGCGCCCAGATTTGTGAGCGCAATTCCACCCGCCAGCAGCAGTGCCAAGCCCTGCTTTATTCTGTGTTTGTTTTTCATTCTGGTTCTCCTTTTTATCCAAAAGAAAAAGCCCGCTGCGGGGTGCAGCGGGCAGGGTTACCGTTCGGGAGCGTGTTTCTTAGGGAAAGGCGCAGCTCTGGCCTTGTAGGCTCTGCGGTATTTCTCGTCAGCATCATAGAACTGCTGCGGAGAGATACCCGCATCCAGACACCCCTGCAAAACAACTGCATTGTAGCGGCTGCTGACGGGGAGCAGTTGGTCGCGATACGGCTCGTTCATCGTGTAAACCATGATTTCGTGCGGTGTGTCGTCTGCATCCGTGACCGTCAGGGTCTCCTTGTCATAGAATGTCGGGTAGCCTTCGTAACAGTCAAGCTGGGATTCGTCATGGTCGGTGACAGACCAGATCAGCCCCTCTACGCTTGCGCCCTCTTTGGGCAAAATCGTCAGGTAGCCGCGCCGGAACGCCAGCTCATAGCCCTCCAACTTGGCAATGCCTACCACTGCCGCTTCGGGGCAGCGGTAAGCCATCTGCTCAAAATTCAGATTGGAACCGTAGGCAAAATATTCTTTTCTCGACATTTCTTCTCCTATCTGGCCTCGTCCGTGCGGGGCCGTGGTTGATTGCTGGGATACAGCGACTTGTCGTGCCGCCACGCCTTGTCACCAGGCAGGTTCTTCAGCAGATGCATTCGCACATTCTTATACTCCGGGCCGATCAGCCCCAGCCGCAGCAGAAAGGTGCGGAAAGTGAACGCCGGATTATCCCCGATGGGCGTTTTCCGGAATTGCGTGTACTTCTGGTTAATACCCTGCGCCGAGATCGCCATGGCCAGAATAATGTTGGCTTTGGCTTCGCCCGCGTGCAGCGTTGAATTGAACAGCCGCCACTCGACTGTGCCATGGTAGAACACCGAATGCAGGTTCAAAGCGTGATACCGGCTTTGGTGATAGTGATAGTCGCTGCCGTCCCGCCCGCGGTACCAGCGGTCTTTTAGTTGATCCATACTCGCACCGCTGGGCAGCTTGCGGATTTCCTCCAGAATCGGCTCATCCACCGCCTGACAGTAACTGTCGATGCGGGCAGGGTTGACTTTAAGTGCTGCAAACAAAATATCCTCTTTGGAATACATGATGGACAGCACATTTTTAAGACTCTGCGGCGTATGTTTACTGGCATCCACATGGACGTGCATTCCGCAGCTGTCGTTTACGATGCCCCCTGCGCGGCGTAAGGAACGGACAACCTCCTGCAGCTTTTCCATCTCGCCGTATTCAAGCTTGGGGGAGTTCAGTTCAACCTTGTAGGTCTCCCCGATAAGAACAGACCGCCTACGGCATTCGGGATGGATGCTGCCGTCCCGGACGATTTTCTACTCTTTACCGTCCAAATCTTTGACCCTGTAGGCATCGTAGCCACCACCGGAATGCTCGGCGCGGGTGCCAAACAGGTCGGCCAGCGTTTGGGCTGCCGTGGCGCGGTTTATCCCGGTCAGTTCAATTTCACAGCCAAAATACTGGTCTTTGAAATCAAGGGGCAAGCGCCTCACCCCGCAGTTCTGCATCCATGGCTGCAATGCGCTGTCCGATGGCTTCCACCACATGGACTGTCACGCCGTTGCCTGCCTGTTTGTAGGCTTGGTTATCGCTTTGAATGGCAAGCACCGTGTCGATGCGGTCATCTGCCCAACCCTGCAGCCGCAGACATTCGCGCGGTGTCAGGCGGCGGATGCGACCCTCGTACAGAACGCCGTGACGGTCTTTTGTGGTAAGTGTATGCATGGGTGCGCCAGGCTTACCGGTGCGTTCGGTGTTGCGGGCGAGGTCGGACTTGATGGGATTTTTGACCGGGCGAACTTCAACAGTGCCTTGTTGGCAGCCCGTTGTAAGTGTATGCGCAATCTCTTTACCAACCCGTCCGCGCCGACTGTTGACTGTGGCGTAGCTCAGGTCGATGCTGTCACCGACCTGTGCCATCTGGTAGCCGGTTTTTGTGGCGCACTTGATCGGCACTCCCACCTCGTACAGCCCGGTTTTGCCACCGAACCCGCCCGGATTGGCAGCCAGCGTACAGCTTAATCCTTCGGGGGAGTAGTCTCGTTCTCCTTGGTGACCGCCGTGGGTTTGAATAAGAGAACCTCCTGTTGTTTCGGTGAAAGGAAATACTTTTCCTCTACATCGTTCATCAAGATATCCGATAATGTACACGCGGTTTCTTGACTGGGGAACGCCGAAATCTTTGCTGTTAAGACATTGCCATTCCACGTCATACCCCAGTCGGTCCAGCGTGTTAAGGATCGTCGCAAATGTCCGCCCTCCGTCATGAGATAACAGGCCGGGTACATTTTCAAACAACAAATACGGAGGCTTCCGGGCTTCAGCCAATCGGGCCAGTTCAAAGAAGAGAGTGCCGCGCGGATCTCCGAATCCTTTTCGGGTTCCTGCAATGCTGAAAGTCTGGTTATCCTGAATTTCGGAATAATCAAAGTTATCCCGAATAAAATAAGAATCCCGAAGCCCAGCCGGGAATCCTTGCAGCGCAAGGATTTCTGCATAAAAACTTCGGGATAATATTTTCACTTGTATTGTTGTTTGCCTCTTAATTTAAGCATCATCTCCTCGTCATCTGTATTCCAGAGTACGTCCGGAATCGTATCGTTTAGCTTGTTTGCTGCTTGCTGAATGGCTTTCCGTTTCATTTCTGTATCAGCATGGGCATAAATTTTTGTTGTTTCAATCTGCGCATGGCCGAGGAATTCGGATACCATAGCCAATGGAACACCGTCTTGGTATAGGTGCATTGCCCGTGTGTGCCGCAGCATGTGGGGATGTACCCGTTCCGGAATGGATGTGCAGACGTGCCGTGCAGATTCTCCATATTTCTTTACAAATGCCGCAACCGTATCAGGAGACATCGGCCTTTGAGGGCCACCATAAGCATAGAACACATAGTCGTCTCGTTTTCTATTTTCTGCCGGATGGAATTTTTTCAGGTAACTGCGAAGGTGCTCCGCTGTTTTCGGCAAAATAGGAACAACCCGTGTCTTGTTTCCCTTACCTGTGAAATAGACACACGGTGAGGTTCTGTGCAGCACTAAATCCTGTATCCTTAAATCCAACATTTCCTGACACCGAGCAGCTGTATCGTACATTAAAACCAGAAACACCATATTCCGGAATCCTGTACGCTTTTTGCAGTTCGGCTGCGCGAGGAAAATAGAAAGTTCTTCTTTTGTGAGATAGCCAACCAAAGCAGGCGGTGGTTTTCGGTATCGAATTCTCTCCACGTCGGCCTGTATTGCAATTACGCGCAGATCTACAATGCCGCCATACCGCACAAAAGAGCGTATTGCGGCAAGCCTTTGCAGCTGTGTTTGTCTACTGCAGTTCCTGACTTTCTCCAACCAGTCCACGAATTCCTGTATGTTTTGGCGGGTGAAATGGCTCCAGTTTACTCGTTGTCTGGGAATATCTTTTGTGCCTTCCAAAAACGTAAAAAGCAGATTCAGAGCATCCTCATAGGATTTTACCGTATTAGAACTGCAGCTTCGGTTTTTCACAAGATAAACATTCAGAAACGAACTTACAACCGTAAAAAACTGAGCATCCTTAACCTTCATCATGCACCTCCGGAAGCAATTTTTCCCATGCAGTACGGTCTACTGTTCCAACACGCTCATAAAAATCAGGAACCATGTGGACATAGTAAAGCGTATCTTCATAACGGGCGTGTCCCATGTATGCGGAGAGAAACGGCAGCATTGCATCAATATCACGGCCTTCTCGCATCCAACGACAGATACATTCCGTTGCAAAAGTATGTCTGAAATCGTAAACCCTAGGTTTAGGTCCCTCAAACGCAGTAATTCCGGCCATACTGAAGCATCTCCAAAACATTTCTTCTGTCCAACGCTTCGTATACGGCCCATCCCCATCGTATCTCGGAAAAAAGTAATCGCTGTCCGGGTAAATTTCTGAGATCAGGGTGGAATAGCTTCTCATAATCTGAAGCAAATCATCTGCAACCGCAACGACACGGTCCTTGTGCCCTTTGGATTCCACAACGTAGACAGAACCGCGAACCAAGTCCACATTTTCCTTCTTGAGCAGTCTCGCTTCTGCGGGCCGCAATCCGCAGCAATACAGCAATCTGTAAAATACCGGGATAACAAGATGTCTGGCCGGAGCTTTCCCGTGAGGCCGAAAGCTGTCAGCACCGTGGAAGAACGCTTTTATCTCCGCTTCATTGAAGATATGTGGAACATACCTGGGGCCTTTGCTGGTCATGGATATGGGAATCATATATGCTTCTGTTCCAACAGCCCGAAGATACTTTGCAAACTCCCGTATGACCATAATACGATTTCGGTGGCCTGCTGTGTTTTCCGTATCTCGTTTCTCCAGCCATGCAAGTGCGAGTTCACAATCCAGACAATCTTTTTCAGGGAACCTTTCTACACAGAAATCGTCAAACCTCCCTAGAATACGGATACTCTCATTGTAAGGAAAACCAAGACTGTTCTTGTAGCCTACAAAGGCGCGAATCTGTTCTCCAAAACGGCTTTTCAAAGATGGTCTTGTCATAACAAGGCCTCCTGTGCAATGGGAATTGCAGAAATAGTACCTGCGCACACTTTTAATTTCTCTAGGGATGACGCGGTATATTGGCGCAAGGACACAGACGACGAGTGTCCTAGAATATCGCAGATTAGTGGCGCAGGAATATTTGCTTCCAGCAATTGTCTTCCCATTCCTCGCCGGAAAGCATGCGGCCCATTCATCTTCCGGTCCTTTCCCAATGCAATGTGTGCATATTTTGCAATCACCGTCCACATACTTCCAATCTTTGTATAGGGGCGCAGTACCCGCAAAAATATATACTCAGATTTGCACTTGGGCCGGGCATGGAGAATGTAATCGGCAATCGCATTTCCAGTTTTTGTATCAAGCGGTAAGGATACAGGGATGTTTGTTTTCTCTTGTACCAGACGCAGTTCGCAGGCATCCCAGTCAATACTGTCAAACTTCAGGTTTACAATGTCACAGCCGCGTAAGCCAGTTGTGTACGCAAGCATAATCATTGCATAATCTCGCATCCCCATTGTGCTGCTGCGATTTATTGCAGAGAAAATCTTTTGGGCATCTTCGTGAGTGTATCCTACATAAACACGCCGACGTTTTGCAGCAGAAAATACAAGCGCTGGTGAGATATCGGGCAGCTCAGGATGTTTTTCGGCCATGAATCGCGCAAAGGAACGCATACTTCCGGTTAAATTAAATATACCAAGAGGAAATGTTTCTGAAATCTTTGCCAGACATCTGGTGACATCTGGCAAGGTGATCTCAGCATAGCGGTATATCCCCAAAGTGGCCATGGTACGGAAAAACGTCCGAACCGATGAAAGATAAAACTGGCGGGAGCCTTCTTTCAAATAGTTTTCATTGTCCATGTACAGTTGGTATTGCGAGAGCAGATTTTCAAACTCTGGCGGAGCGCAGGCAAAATTATATTTTCTTAACTTCTGCTGAGACACCTGTCCGGTCGAGAGATATTCCTCGATCCAATGGGCAGCTTTGCGCATCGTCTGAAAGGATGCCTTTTGTATTGCTCCGTTCACAAAATTTTCTTGGACCGTTTTTACGAAAAGGGCAAGCGTTTCTGGAGAGTAGGACTCTTCACCGCGAGAAATGAAGAAGTTCAAGATAGCACCAAATCCACAATAGATATAATTGGTCTTTGTCTTATCGGATAGTTCCAACTGCATGACGGCATCTCTGGTTCTACAGATAATGTCTATTACCTTCATGGAATTGCTCGGATTGCAGGAAATGGCTTGAAACAATGGGTTGTGTTCAGTCTCCCAAGGCCGTATAGGTTCATCCTGAATTTTTCCATACTCCGCCATTTGGTCGAGATAAACTGCGGCACGCCGAGTTATGCCCCACTGGTAGTGCGGCAATGTTCCGGATTCCTGTTTAGCACGTTCCTGCCAGACAAAATTTTGAACCGTCTCTTTGGAATACAATATCTGACCTTTGCCCAAACAATGCTTTACAATCCGTCGAGTTCCATACCTCTCAAACTCATGTACCGTTTTGGCCTTGAGGCCGCGTCCGCTTAAGGCATCTAATACACGCGCAGAAAGGACTGTGATTTCAATTTTGTTCACACTAATACACCTCACAATGTTGATTCGGATTACAATCCGTAGCAACATTATAGCAGGTGCCATCTTCAAAATATTATCCCGAAGTTTTTATGCAGAAATCCTTGCGCTGCAAGGATTCCCGGCTGGGCTTCGGGCTTCTTATTTTATTCGGGATAAGTCTGGCAAGGAAATCCGCCGCAGAGTAACTGGAAATCGGGCATGGCGCTGGGGTCGGCTTTTCGGGCATCTTCAATGAACCACTCTCCCTTCGTGTCAAACAGGGCGTTGTAACTACGGTTGGCGTATTTGTCGATTTCGCAGTGTCCTACGCATGTAAAGCCCCCGGCACGGGCCAGACCTTCGCGGAAACCGCCGATGTCGGAGAACATATCTACGAACTTGATCAAGGGCACAACTCCCTATGGGGATGTTTGCCGAACCTGCAAATGTGCTTAATAGGCGCCCCTCATCAAAAACAAAAGCAGCCCGTCACAGGCTGCACCAAACAAGATTTTTTACCGTTCATAATGTATAAACCTCCTTTTGCCTTCTACTTTTCTACCTATTATTAAAACGTTGGAATCACCCCCTACAGTGAATTCAGGAAATCGCGCGCAGAGTCTGGTATAGCATTCGCTGGCGGTGGGCTTGGAACAGCGTTGGTTATGTTGACTGCCTGCAATTCCTCCCGCACAACCTTGCGGATGCTTTTCTCCAGCCTATCCGTCTGTTCTGCCGCAAGGATACTCTGCACCAGAAACTCTTTGCGTTTGGCTGACGGCACTTGCTGCAGCAACGCCCACGCGCGGCGGTGTTGCGGTTCGTTAAGGTTCGGGCGGAAAACATATTACGGTCGTTTCATACCTCGCTTTTGCGGCGCGACACGGCGGCCAACGCACGCTCAAATCCGACCGCGTTCACCTTGTCGTCCAGCAGGAAAATCGTCTTACAAAGGCCGTCTTTGGGACTTAGGTGGCGGCTCACCACCGATGCGCCACCGCCCAGCAACACGGCGGGGATGGCGTGCAATCGAATCCCGCTTCCATCGTGGCAGACAGAAGATGCTCTGTGTACTTGCGACCTTGTTTGTTCACAATGTCGCGCACCGTATCGCTGACCGTGCAGGGCTGGCCTGCCAGCATATTTTCGATTTGCGCATCCGTGAGCGACAGCCCTGTTTCCCGGCGCACCTGTTCCCGAATGTCATCCACGCAGCGGATCATGCCGAGTTCCTGACTGTGCGCGGTGTCAGCCGCAGAGATGGCGTTGTCGATGCGCATAAGGTCCACCGTCCAGCCGCCAAGATCCATGAGGAGCATGGAGGGTTCGTCCTGCAACAAACCAGTTTCGGTCATAAGGGCGGCGTAGCCCTGCGGAA
>OHZJ01000368.1_pt1 | contig 23323 bp, 19 predicted proteins | sample 1580411 | NCBI WGS metagenome assembly OHZJ01 (sample SAMEA3882519, study PRJEB24775) | human gut metagenome | biome: human-associated habitat; feature: intestine environment; material: feces | place: Netherlands | collected 2009/2010 | reverse complement strand
GCCGCCGGAGCGGTGCTTAAGCCGTCAGGCGGGAATTGTGCGGTATTGCCTTATATCTGAAACCAAAGAGAACAATGCTTTCCGCAGGCATGCGGGAATTCTCAGTTGCTGTGCAGGGCTTTGTGGGTGCGGCGCTGCGGGTTCATCCGGCGGGCAAGTTCTTCATGCGAGCGCTTGCTGCGCGCAGCGTTTTGCGCGTTGCCCGCCCGCGATATGCTTAGTATAATGCCCATCTCACACAATAGAATCAGCAAGCTGGTACCACCGGAGGAAAAAAACGGCAGGCTGATGCCGGTATTTGGGGCCACATTGGTGACCACCGCAATGTGGATCATGGCCTGCCAGGCAATTTGCGACATAATGCCAATACCCAGCATCGTACCAAAATAATCCGGCGAGTTCAGGGCGATGATAACGCCCTGAATGATCAGTGCGGCAAAAAGGCCCATACAGATCACCGCGCCGATAAAGCCCAGCTCTTCGCACAGAACGGAAAAGATAAAGTCGTTGCTGGCTTCCGGCAGCCAGAGGTGCTTTTGGCGGCTGTTGCCAATGCCCAGGCCGGTCAGCCCGCCGGACGCAATGGAATACAGGCTCTGCTGGGTCTGGTACAAAATATCGCCCTCGTCACCGTTCCATGCGCCGAGGCGCTGCTGAACATAGTTATTCTGTCCGGTCAGCATTTTGTAAATCACAAACGCAGCCGCGCCTGCCGCCGGGATGCACCAGAACCGGCCCACACCGCCACACAAAATCATACTGCCCGCAATCAGCAGGATCAGCATGATAGCAGAGTTATGGGGTTCTTTGTACAGCAGAACCACCACCGGCAGCAGCGGCAGCACGGGCAGCACAATGCCGTAAAGCAGTGTTCCCCGTTTTTCATAATACCGGTCTGCAAAGCAGGCAAGACCCAATATAGCCGAAAACTTTGCCAGCTCCGAAGGCTGCAGGGTTGTGCCAAACATATACACCCAGCGGTAACAGCCGTTGTACGGCTCACTGAACAGGGCCCACACCAAAAGCAGCAGCGTTAAAATGTATAAGTACCAGTTCATGTGGCGCAGGCTGCGGTAGTTGATGTTGGAAATCAGATACATCAGCACCAGCCCCACCACCGCCAGAATTACCTGCGGGCGGATAAAGTGGTAAATATCCCCCTTGAAGCGGTAATACCCGGTGGAGTAACTGGCGGAGAACAGCATGATCAGCCCGTAAGTCAACACAAGGATCAGCGTGCCGACAAGTCCATAGGAAAGTTTGCCGCGTTCCTCTTTTTTGAACGCAATTTCCTTAAAAAACCTGCCAATGTTGCCAAAGGCCAAATCGAAAAGCTGGGCAAGCGTCATTTGCGGCACAGCCCCCTTTCTGATATTTTATGCCATGTAAACGTACATCAGGCCCAGCACCACGCCGATAATGGCGATCAGGCTGAAGAAAAAGTCGATCTTGACTTCTTTCCAGCCGCGCATCTCGAATGCGTGGTGGATCGGTGTCATGCGGAAAATGCGCTTGCCGTGGGTCAGCTTGAAGTAAACGCGCTGGATCACAACGGTCATGGCGTCCCAGATATACACAATGCCAAAGAAGAACACCAGCTCCGGCCGGCCCATGATAAAGGCAAGGGCCGTTACCATACCGCCCAGGAACATGCTGCCGGTATCGCCCATGAACACTTTGGCCGGGTAGAAGTTCCACACCAGGAAGCCCGCTGCCGCAGCAGCCGTTGCCGCCGCCAGAACGGCCACATGATAAAAGCTGAGCATGCTGGCAGCCAGCAGGTAGCCCAGCATGGAAACAAAGGTCACACAGGAGCACAGGCCGTCCAGACCATCCGTCAGGTTGACGGCATTGACCAAAAAGATGATGCCGAAGAACGCAATGGGGTAATACGCCCAGCCCAGATCTACCGCACCGATAAAGGGCAGCATAATGATGGTGGTCAGCAGGCCCTGCATGTGCAACCCCACCAGGAAGCCGCCGGTAACAATGAACTGCATGATAAGCTTTTGCCAGGCAAGCAGGCCCAGGTTGCGGTGCTTGACGACCTTGATATAGTCATCCAGAAAACCGATAAAGCCGGAGCCAAACGCCAGGAACAGCGCCAGCAAGGCGGCGCGCACCTGCACAATGCCCAAAAGGTCCTGTGCATAGCGGTAGAACCCGGCATACACCAAGCCGCAGGCCACCAGAATGCCAAAGATGAAGCACAGGCCGCCCATGGTGGGTGTGCCCTGTTTTTTGTTATGCCAGGTCGGGCCGGATTCCCGGATGGTCTGGCCGAAGTGCAGCTTGTGCAGTGCCGGAATTACAAAACAGCCTGAAAGTGCCGTAACGGCAAACGCACCGATTGCCGCGGCAACCAGCATCCAAGAAACGATCATTCCCATGTGATATTCCCCCAAAATATGCAATTATGCGTTTGGCAGCGCCGCGTAAAGCTGCTTTAATACATCATCCAGCTTCATGGCGTGGCTGGCTTTTGCCAGCACAACATCGCCGGGGCGGACGTTCTGCCGTAGATATTCTACTACTTCCTCCGCCGCTTGGCAATGGATGGTTTGCAGCCCTTTCTGCCGGGCTGCTTCGGCCATGGCTGCGCTCAACGGGCCGTAAGCCACCAGCAGGTCAGCGGCATCGGCAGCCCATTTGCCGGTCTGGCGGTGGCCGGGTTCACTGGCAGCGCCAAGTTCCAGCATATCGCCCAGCACGGCAATGCGGCGGCCGCCGGGGCCGGGCTGGCGGGCATGCAGAATCTGCAAGGCTGCTTTCATGCTGTCCGGGCTGGCGTTATAGCAATCCTCAATAAAGGTCACACCGCCGTGCTGCACAATGTTCTGGCGCATACCGGTGGTCTGATAGCTGGCCAGCGCACGGGCGGCGCGGGCACGCTCCAGCCCCAAGCGGGTGGCTGCAGTGTAAGCAGCAAGGGCATCATACACGGTATGAACGCCTGCCGTGGGGATGGTTACACTGAACTCATAGGTTTCACCGTCCACGTTATCCACCAGGGTAAAGCCGGTACCCTCCCCTACGGTATGAATATTGATGGCGCGCACATCGGCGGAGCTGGAGCGGATGCCGAACCACACCGGGCGCAGGCGGCCGGGGATCTGTGCGGTGGGCAGCAGGTCATCGTCCGCGTTCAGCACCAGCGGGGCGCCGTCCGGCAGGCCCTGGCAGATTTCCATCTTTGCCTTCAATATATTCTCCCGCGTGCCCAGATTTTCCAGGTGGGAAACGCCGATCATCGTAATGATACCGGCAGACGGCCGCGCTGCGCGCACCAGGCGGGCAATCTCGCCCAGGTGGCTCATGCCCATTTCCACCACAGCATACTGGGTGGTATCCTCCAGGCGGAACAGCGTGTTGGGCAGGCCGATCTCATTGTTCTGGTTGCCCTCTGTTTTTAAGGTATTGCCAAAAGCCGAAAGAACCGCATAGCAGAACTCTTTGGTGGTGGTTTTGCCCACGCTGCCGGTCACACCGATCATCAGCGGGCTGAACAGCGTGCGGTAGTTGGATGCCATACGGATCATGGCAAGGTAGCTGGATTCACAGATGACAAGGTGATCCTCCGGCACGCCCTCCACGGGATGGTTGGCGATCACATACTCGGCCCCGGCCTGGTACGCCTTGGCGGCATAGTCGTGGCCGTCTACACGCTCGCCGGGGAAGCAGACAAAAATGCAGCCCGGCTGCACCTTGCGGGAGTCCGTTACAACGGCGGTGATGGGCACCGGGCGGGCCAGTGCCAGCCCGGCCAGAAGTTCGTTCGCGTTCATGGGTTTCATGGGAACACGCTCCTTTTGGTTGGTTTAGTTGCGGCATGTTTCAGTTTGCTGTGGGGTCCCCCTGCCGTGGCCGGGGTTATTGCTGCTCGGCATCGCTGCCGGTATCATCCTGGGTCGTGCTATCCTGATCGTTTTCACCGGCGGCGTCCTGGGGCGTATCGTCCTGGGCGGCATCGTCCTGCGGGGTATCTGCATCCTGCTGGGCATCGCTGCTGCCGTCGGGTTCCGTGGTCAGGGTAACGACTGTGCCGTAGGGCACCACACTCCCAACCTCAATATCCTGGCTGACAACACGGTTCGATGCACTGCCCGAAATTGCCACATTGACGCCGGAAGCCTTGAGCATCTGTGCGGCAAAGGTTCCGGTTTTGCCGGTGGCATCCGGCACGGTGGTGGTGGCGTCGGTGGTGGACTGGGTATACAGGTAAACCGTGGAGCCTGCGGGCACCACGGTGCCGCCTGCGGGGTACTGATACACAACATCGCCGTCGCTGGTATCCACAAACCGGTGGGAAAGCCCGGCGGCGTTCATCTTGACCTGGGCGGAAGTCCAGCGGGTGCCAATGGCATTTGGCACTTCCACACTGCCGTTGCTATCATAAGAAGCATCCCGTTCAATGCCAAGATACGGCGCGATCTGGCTGATGATGTTGCCGGTAACAGGGGCCACAATCTGGGAAGCGGAGTCAATGATCCAGCGCGGGTCATCCATCATGACCAGCACCAGAATTTCCGGGTCGTCCGCCGGAAAGATGGCGGCGAAGCTGATGGCCTTGCGGTAGTCGCCGTCCGGGCGGTACTTGTAAGCGCCTTTCCAGTCCAGCTGTTCTCCCGTACCGGATTTGCCGCCGATGCGGTAGCCCGCCACATAAGCGCTGGCACAACCGTGATAGTCCAGGTCATTGCTGGTACCGGTGTGACCCACGTTGTTTTCCATCATGGCGCGGATCTGCTCACTGACTTCCTCGCTGACGACCTGGCGCTTTATGTCGGTTTCAGCCTGCCATACCACGTTGCCGGTGTCGTCCGTCATATTATCCACCACATAGGGGGTCATCAGGTAGCCGCCGTTCACGGTGGAAGCCACGGCGGCTGCCATCTGGATCAGGGTCAGCTTTTGGGACTGGCCGAACGCGGTGGAGTACAGGTCCGTTTCCACCTGCTCCATCTCCTGCTGGGTTTTGGAGATGCCCTTTGCCTCATACGGCAGGTCAATGCCAGTGGTCTGGGTCAGGCCAAACGCCTGGTAGTAGTTATAAAAGAATTCGGCGCTCATTTTTTCCGCCACCTGGATAAAGTACAGGTTGCAGCTGTGGTTCAGCGCCCCGGCCATATCCAGCCAGCCGTGAGCGTTGCCCTCGGCGCAGTGGTAGCTGTGTTCCCACTCGGTATTGGGGAATACTGTCAGGTCGCCGCCGCAGTAAAACTGCTGGTCCGCCCCCATCAGGCCGGAATCCAGCGCCGCAGCGGCCGTCATGAGCTTAAAGACTGAGCCGGGGTAATACAATTCCGTCACGGCTTTGTTCTTCCACTCGGCCTCACGGATCATGCCCTGCAGCTGGCTTTTTTCGCTGGGAACGTCGATTTCGTTGCCTTCTTCGTCGATGCTTTTTGTTCCGTTGGGGTTCACAACGCCGTCCGCAATGATATCAGCTACGGCGTCCTGCCCCAAACGGCTTTGCAGGACGGAAATATCGTCCTCCGTCAGCGCCGTTCCGGCATTATCCAGGATAGCCTGCAATTTGGGTTCGGTGATATTATACGGATCGTTGGGGTCAAACTGCGGCGCCGTTGCCATACCCAGCACCGCGCCGGTGTTCACATTCATCACAATGGCACTGGCACGGTTCTGCACATCATAGTCATCAATCGCGTTGGAAAGCTCGGTTTCCAGCACGGTCTGGATGGTATCGTCAATGGTCAGGTTCAGGTTATAGCCGTTGATAGCCGCGTGGGTATCGCTTTCCTCGTTAGCCAGTTCATAGCCCCATGCGTTCTCGCTGCTGATGCTGCGCCCCGGTGTACCGACCAGTTTCTCATCATACGATTTTTCCAGGCCGTACATGCCGTTGCCGCTGTCATCACAAAAGCCCAAGACCGAGGAAAGGTACATTCCGTTAGGGTATTCCCGCGTGGAGGAGGATTCCTTGTACATGGAAAGCACCGTTTCGTACTTGGCATCCGGATCCCCCTCCGCCTTGCCGTTGGTAATGCGTTTGGTGTTGGCATAGTCAATAATGGATTGCGCCGTTACCATATCAATGCCCTTGGCAATCACGCGGTACTGGCTGTTCGTTTTGCTCAGCTGCTCCTGAATTTTTTCCGCGCTGACGCTCCCGTTCAGCAATTCGCTGATTTTCTGGCTGGCTTCCGCCACATAATCCTGGTTGCACTTGGACGGGTTGGCAATAATGTTCCACACCACACTGCTTTTGGCCAGCAATTTGCCGTTAGCGGAATAAATAGAACCGCGCGTGGCGGGGATCTGGGTATCGGAAAGCTGCTGTTCCGCCGCCTGAACACGGTACTGCTCAGCATCCCGGATCTGCAGGGTATACAGCTTATAAATCAGAACACCGCACCCCGCAGCGATAAAGCCGATCACCAGCAGCAAAACCATGATGCGTCCGTTCAGCGTAAGCGCATGATTCTGCCCCGGCTCCGGGCTGCGGCGGTTGTGCTGACGCGTGGATTGATTCTTGTTGTCGGGTTGCTTTGGCATAGGTTCATTCCTTTACAGAAAAGGCTGTTTGCACGAATACGCGCCCGCCCATGATGGCAAAAAAAGCGTGCTCCTGTTGGGATGCACGCTTTGGCGCAATGTAAGGGCAGCACCGCATGATTCCCACCTGACGGCTTGGGCACCCAAAGTTATGCGGTATTGCCTTGACCGGATCGGTTACGGGTCAAAACTGCCAAGCAGACTGAGCGCTGCGGTTTTGATACCGGCAAAAAACTTGTCTGCTGTGCCGGCTGCGCGTTCGATCACGCTTTCATCTTCCAGCCGGACATACGTCACCTGGCTGGGGTCCATTTTAACCAGCCCCAGCCGATCCTCCGCTTCCTGCTGGACGCTGGTGCTGTTGGTGATCTGATCCATGGTGGTGGACAGATAGTCGTTATAGCTCTGGGCATTGGTCAGTTCCGACTTGGCGTCATCAATTTCGCCGGAAAGCTGTGTGATGCGTGCCTGGCTGGCGACAATGCTGGCAAACAAACCAAAAAAGATGGCAATGACCAGCACCGTGCCCGCCGTGCGGGCAAACTGGCGTGCCTTGCTCAGGCCGTAGCGTCCGCCCTTGACAACGCGCACCCGCGGTGTGCGGGAGGAACCGGAATGATTGTTGGTTGAAATTTCTGCTGCTGTGGAAGCCATGGGCGCCGCCCCCTTTCTCGTATCGTAAAATTTCGGCTTTCCTTAAGCTGTGCGGCATGGTCACAAGCGCCATGCCGCGCTGCCAATGTTCCCTCCTGGCACGCTTATAATTTTTCCAGTACGCGCAGCTTGGCGGAACGGCTGCGGCGGTTTTCTTCCAACTCACCAGCGTCCGCTTCAATCGGCTTGCGGGTAATCAGTTTAGCTTTGGGCATCCCGCCGCAGGTGCAAATAGGCTGCTCCGGCGGGCAGGTGCAGCGCTGGGCCCAGCGGCGGAACTTCTGTTTTACCAGCCGGTCCTCCAGGCTGTGGAACGTGATGATGCAGAACCGCCCGCCGGGGGCCAGGCGGCTGAAAATCGCCTCCATCCCCTCGTTCAGGGCATCCAGTTCCCCATTGACGGCAATCCGCACTGCCTGGAAGCTGCGGCGGGCGGGGTTCTTGTTCTTGCGGCGCTCGGCAGGCGGCATAGCGGATGCAATCAGGTCCGCAAACTGCAGGGTCGTCAAAATCGGGGTTTCCTCCCGTGCTTTCACGATTTTACCCGCAATCTGCCAGGCATACGGTTCCTCACCATAATCGCGCAGGATGCGGGTCAGTTCCTCACGGTCCAGGGTGTTCACCAAGTCTGCCGCGGTGGGCCCCTGCTGGCTCATGCGCATATCCAGCGGGGCATCCGCGTGATAGGAGAAGCCACGCTCGGCATCGTCCAGCTGGTGGCTGGAAACGCCAAGGTCCAGCAGCGCGCCGTTGATGAAGGGGATCTCCAGTTCATCCAGCACGCGGGCGGTTTCGCGGAAGTTGGCCTGAACCACCTGGGCGGGTAAGCCCTTTAGCCTTGCGGCAGCGGTTGCCACCGCATCCGGGTCCTGATCCAGCGAGATCAGCCGCCCGGTGGTCAGGCGTTTTGCTATTTCCTTTGAGTGGCCTGCCCCGCCGGCCGTTCCGTCCAGATAAATCCCGGCAGGGTCAATGGCCAGCCCATCAAGGCATTGGCTGAGCAAAACGGGGATATGACTAAATTCCACGGTGTTCTCCTCTTTCCCCGTTTCACACGGTTTAACATGCAGGGGTACACCCCCGCTCAAAGTGTAGGCAACACCGCACAATTCCCGCCTTGCGGCTTAAGCACCGCTCCGGAAGCTGCGGCACGGCATCTGCGTTGCCAAAATGCTCGATAATGTCGGGTTGCGGTACCCGCATCGTGCTTCGGGGGCAAAAGCCCCTCGCACTCTGCGACCGCTGCCCCTGCTTCGGTTCGCTGTTTCCGCCACTGGCGGCGCTCACCTTTGCAGCATCCAGTATTATCTGCGCTTTTGGCTTAGCAGCTGCCGCACCTCGCTCGCCGTATCGGCACTTAGAATTATGCGGTATTTCCTAAAGTTTTTTAGATTCCCCTAAACACCCCCTCCAAAGCAAAGGCGCAATGGTGCGCACGGCAATGCAAGCAGCCGCGCGCACTTTTTTGTTTTTTGGATTCCCCCGGATCAAACATTCACAAAAAATGATAGGAAAGGTGAATGGACCATGACTGCATCATTATTTGTTCAGGGCCTGATCAACGGCCTGAACCAGGGCGCTATTTATGCGCTGATCGCGTTGGGCTACACCATGGTTTACGGTATCATCCGCATGATCAACTTTGCCCACGGCGATTTTATCATGATCGGTGCTTACACATTGTTTTACACCATCCCGCTGATGGTCGATGCGGGAATGCCCGCCTGGATGGCCGTGATTGTGTCCGTTGCGGTGTGCGCGCTGGTTGGTGTGCTGGTTGAGATCCTGGCTTACCGCCCGGTGCGCAAGGCCGGGCCCATGTCCGCCTTGATTACCGCACTGGCCATGAGTATCTTTTTGGAAAACCTGGCCATGGTGCTGTTTGGCGCCAAGCCGCACAACGTGCAAGCTATTTTCAGCCTGCCCACCATTACGGTCGGCGGGGTATCGCTGCCGCTGAACGTGCTGCTGACCATTGGTATCGGCGTTGCGATGATGCTTTGCATGCAGCTGTTTGTAAAAAAGACCAAGCTGGGCAAGGCCATGCGCGCCGTCCCGCAGGATAAGGATGCTTCCACCCTGGTGGGCATCAACGTGAACAAGATCATCACCCTGACCTTTGCCATCGGCTCCGGTCTGGCGGCGGTGGCAGCGCTGATGTACTGCTCTACCTACCCCCGTGTTACCACCGATATGGGCTCCATGATGGGCATGAAAGCCTTCATCGCCGCAGTTCTGGGCGGCATTGGCATCATCCCCGGCGCCATGATCGGCGGCATTCTGGTCGGCCTGATTGAAATTTTTGTTAAGCTGTTTGCCCCCGGCTGGTACGAAGCCGTTACTTACGGCACATTGATCGTGATCCTGCTGGTCAAGCCCGCCGGTATCCTGGGCAAGAACACCGGCGAAAAAGTGTAAGGGAGGGAGCAGAGCAATGAGTAAAAAAATAAAAGGCTCCTATCTTTTGAACGCTGTGGGCGTGGCGCTGGTGTTTGCCCTGTTGACAGGGCTGTTCGCCGCCAATGCGTTCGGCACCTCCACCACCTATATTCAGGGCATCTGCACCACCGCCTGCTACACCATCATCATGGTCACATCGCTGAACTTGGTAGTTGGCTTTATGGGCGAGTTTTCCTTGGGGCATGCGGGGTTTGTTTCGGTCGGCGCTTATGTCTCCGCCATTGTATCCGGCGCGCTGGCAGGCAAAGGGCTTTCGGATCTGGGGCTGTTCCTGATCGCGCTGCTGGTCGGCGGCCTGGCTGCGGGCATCATGGGCGTACTGGTCGGTATCCCGGCGCTGCGCCTGCGCGGCGACTATCTCGCCATTGTCACCATGGCGTTTGCCGAAATCATCCGCGTCTGCTTCTGCAACTTTTCCATCACCGGCGGCGGTAAAACAATGAGCGGCATCCTCAAGCTGTCCACCTTCCCGCGGGTATTCTGGATCATGGTGGTCTGCGTTACCATCATGTACCTGTTCGTCCGCAGCAAATATGGCCGCACCGTGCAGGCCATCCGTGAGGACTACATCGCGGCTTCGGCTTCCGGCATCAACGTGACCTATTACAAGGTCATGACCTTTGCCATCAGCGCATTCTTTGCCGGCATCGGCGGCGGTATTTATGCCCATTACATGACGGCAATGATCCCCACCAACTTCAACTTTAACTATTCCGCGGAGCTGTTGAGCGAAGTGATCATCGGCGGCACCGGTTCGCTGACCGGTTCCATCATCGGCGCAGCGTTCCTGAGCGCTTTACCGGAACTGATGCGTGAATTTTCTACCTACCGCATGCTGGCCTACTCGGTGGTTCTGGTGCTGGTCATGCTGTTCCGTCCCGGCGGCATCTTTGGTCGGTGGGAGTTCAGCCTGACCCGTGCGCTGGAAAAACTGACCGGCCGCGGCACGGTAAAAGCAAAAGCAGAAAAGGGGGCCTGAACCATGGCACAACCCGTTTTGAAATGCCAGCACCTTGGCATCCAGTTTGGCGGCCTGAAAGCCGTGGATGATTTTAATATGGAAATCGGCGAATCCGAGCTGGTGGGGCTGATCGGCCCCAACGGCGCAGGCAAAACCACCGTGTTCAACCTGATCACTGGTGTGTATAAGCCGACCGAAGGCTCCCTTTACCTGAATGGTGAGCGGATGAACGGCAAAAAGACACACCAGATCGTTCATGCAGGCATTGCCAGAACCTTCCAGAATATCCGCCTGTTCAAAAAAATGACGGTGATCGAAAACGTCAAAGCTGCCATGCTGGAAGAACTGACCTACAACATGCCGCAGGCCATCTTCCGCACCAAGGCGTACTGGCAGCAAGAAGCCGCCGCCACCGCACGCGCCAAAGAGCTGCTGCAGGTGGTGCACCTTTCCGGCAAGGAGGACCTGGAGGCCGACAACCTGCCCTATGGTGAGCAGCGCCGCCTGGAGATTGCCCGCGCGCTGGCCACCAACATGAAGCTGCTGCTGCTGGACGAACCGGCCGCCGGTATGAACCCGACTGAAACGGAGGAACTGCTGGAGATTATTGATTATATCCGGAGCGAATTCAAGGTATCGGTGCTGCTGATCGAGCATGACATGAGTTTGGTCATGAAAATCTGCGAGCGAATCCAGGTGCTGGACTTTGGTACCACGATCGCTTCCGGCACACCGGCAGAGATCGCCAATGACCCCCATGTGATTGAAGCATACCTGGGCAAAGACAAAGAGAAGGAGGTCGAAGCGGATGCTTGAAGTAAAAGACCTTCATGTCAATTACGGCGCGGTACACGCGCTGAACGGCATATCGCTGCATGTGGATGACGGCGAGATCGTATCCCTGATCGGGGCAAACGGCGCGGGCAAAACCACCACCCTGCGCACCATTACCGGGCTGGAAAAAGCTGCGTCCGGCAGCGTGATGTTTGACGGGCACGACCTGCGCAAGGCGGAACCCAGCAAGATCATTACCTACAAGCTGGCCCATGTGCCGGAAGGGCGGCATATCTTCCCCCAGATGACGGTGGAAGAAAACCTGGAAATGGGCGCTTATGCCGACCCGGCCGGGATGGAAGAGACGATGAAGGATGTGTATAAGCGCTTCCCCCGTCTGGAAGAGCGCCGCCGCCAGCTGGCGGGCACCCTTTCCGGCGGCGAGCAGCAGATGCTGGCCGTAGGCCGCGCCCTGATGGCAAAGCCCAAAATGATTTTGATGGATGAACCTTCGATGGGCCTTTCGCCCCTGCTGGTCAAAGAGATCTTTGCCATCATTCAGGAAGTAAACAAGCAGGGCATCACGATCCTGCTGGTGGAACAGAACGCAAAGATGGCGCTGGCCATCTCGGACCGCGCCTATGTGCTGGAAACCGGCAACATCAGCATTGAGGGCAACGCCGCGGATCTGCTGAACGACCCGCGCGTGAAGAAAGCCTATCTGGGCCAGTAAGGAGGGGTGGAAAATGTATCCCAATTATCCGTATTTTGCAGTCGCCATTACCCGCACCTGTGGTTCGGGCGGCGGCAGCTACATTGGCAAGCAGCTGGCAAAGGCATTTGACATTGACCTGTATGACCGCAAGCTGCTGCGCCTTGCCTCAGAGGACAGCGGCATCAGCGAGGAACTGTTTGCCCACGCCGATGAGAACACCCGCAAAACCATGCTGTACCGGGTTTCGGAACGGGTGTATGACGGCAGCATCATCCCGCCGGAAAGCGGCAACTTTATCAGCGATGAAAACCTGTTCAACTACCAGGCCAAGGTGCTGCGGGAGCTGCTGAACGAGGAAAGCTATATCTGCGTGGGCCGCGCGGCGGACTTTGTTCTGCGGGATAAGCCCAACGTGCTGACCGTGTATGTGGATGCCCCCTATGACTGGCGTGTGGAGCGCGAGATGAAGCGCCAGGGCATTGGCAGCAGCCAGGCCAAGCACTATATTGACAAGCTGGACCGCTACCGTGAAAGCTATTACAAATACCACACCGGCCGCCAGTGGAAGCGGGTGGAAAATTATGACCTCTGCCTGGATTCCGCCGCCATTGGACTGGATAACTGCGTGGAGCTGATTAAAAAAGTGATTGAACTGAAATTTGATGGGAAAGCCAAATAACGGCTGAACATAAAGGTAACCAAGATGAGAGGAGTAAGGGAAAATGGAATCCATTGCATATTATGATGGCAAAATCGGCGCACCGGAAGAATTGATGGTGCCATTCAATGATCGCGTTCACTTTTTTGGCGATGGCTGCTACGATGCCACCGTTGGCGCGAACGGCAAGGTATACCTGCTGCAGGACCACCTGGACCGCTTTTTTACCAGCGCCAAGGCACTGGATATCAACATCCCGATGAGCAAGGCCGAGCTGGGCAGGCTGCTGACCGACCTGCTGGCCAAGGTGAACAGCAAGGTCAACTTTGTATACTGGCAGGTCACCCGCGGTGTGGAGCCCCGCAACCATGTGTATGAGGAAGGCATGCCCGGCAAGCTGTGGGTTTCCATCCGGCCCAACACCCTGAACGACCCCGACAAGCCCATCCGCCTGAACTCTGAGGAGGACACTCGCTTTTACCACTGCAACATCAAAACGCTGAATCTGCTGCCCAGCGTTATGACCGCCCAGCGCGCCAAGTTGGCCGGCATGAGCGAGACCGTGTTCCACCGCGGGGATATTGTAACAGAATGTGCGCACTCCAACGTTTCAGTGCTGAAAGACGGGATTTTCTATTCCCACCCGAACGATGAACTGATTTTGCGCGGCATTGCCAAGACCCACATGCTGCAGGCCTGCTACCGCCTGGGCATTACCGTGATGGAAAAACCGTTCACGGTGGATTTCCTGCGCGATGCGGATGAGATCATCGTGACCTCCTCCTCCAACTTCTGTCTGCATGCCTGCGAGTTTGAGGGCAAGCCCGCCGGCGGCAAGGACCCCGTTACCCTGAAAGCCATCCAGGACGAAGTGCTGAAAGAGTTCTACGACTATACCGGCTGCGAAAGTCTGTGGGGCTGAAAAGGGGGAAAACACCATGACCCGTGACGAACTGGAAAAACGCAATGTAGGCGAAAACCTGGATGCCATCATGTGTCTGGACCCCCGCGGTTACGGGGTATGCCGCATTTTGTACGCGGGCAGCCGGGCATATACCGGGGAGCCAACCGCCATGCACGCAGCCGAAGCGTTGTGCAAAGCCATCCACCCCGGCGACCCGGTGTATATCCTGGTCGGGTTTGTATTGCTGCCCCACAAGGTGCCGGAAATGGACGGTTCTGTCAGCGCGATCCTGCTGGCGCGGTCTCTGGTATTGGCCTTTGGGGCAAAGCCGATCATCGTCTGCCCGCAGGACAGCGTGGAAGCCTTTAAGAAATGCGGCAATGTGGTGGGTCTGCATGTGTATGAGGACCTGGATACCGCCATGGAGCTGCCGCTGAGCCTTGGCGTTGTGGCCTTTACCAAAGATAAGGCCAAAGCCCCCGCCCAGGCCAAAGCGTTGGCGGATAAGATTTTACCCGCAGCGGTGATCTCGGTGGAAGCCTGCGGCGGCAACGCCAAGGGTGTTTACCACAATGCGGTGGGCAAGGATGTGACCGCACTGGAAGCCAAAAGCGATGTGCTGTGGAACGAACTGCGCGCCCGCGGCGTGCCCAATGTGGCCATCGGCGATCTGGGCAATGAGATCGGCATGGGCACCATTGGGGAGCACATTAAAAAATATGTGCCCTTCACCGCCCCCGGCGAATGCCAGGACGGCTGCTGCGGCGGCATTCTGGCCGCAAGCAGCACCGATAACATCATCACGGCAACCTGTTCTGACTGGGGCTGCTATGCGCTGATGGCCGCGCTGGCCTACCTGAAAAAGGATATGGACATCCTGCACCGGGAGGAGATGGAAAGCGAGGTCATGCGGGTGCTTTCCCGCAATGGCATGATCGATATGACAGGCTCGCTGCTGCCGGGTGTGGATGGGTTTGATACCCGCATGAACGTTGGCATTGTCAGCATGATGCGGCAGTGCACGGCGTATGCGGTGCGGTATTCCCACAATTCGGACCACTGGTTCGGCCCGGTGCTGGCAAAGAAATTTTTTGAGCAGGCATAAAGCAGGTTGTGCTATAATAGGCACATTGGCCTTGGTCAGGAAGCAATGAACCCAAAACGGCACGTTTAGGGACCGTAGGGGCGCACAATGTGCGCCCGCGAACCTAAGGCAACACCGCACAATTCCTGACCAGCCCCAAAATACCGGACGCAAAGGGGATTTTTGTTATGATCCAGTTTACCCCCGTGGGGGACAGCGGCGTGCTGGCCGTCTGCGGCAGTGAGATCAGTGAACAGGTGAACGCGCAGGTTATGGCGCTGGATGCCGCTGTGCAGGCGGCGCAGCTGCCCGGCGTGGTGGAAACAGTGCCCACCTATGCGGCGCTGCTGGTCACGCTGGACCCTTTGCAGACCGATGCCGATACCCTGATCCCCGCGCTGCGCCGCCTGTGGGACGCTTTGCCCCCGGTCAGCAGCACCGCGGCCGGGCGGCTGGTGGAGGTGCCGGTGTGTTACGGCGGAGATTACGGCCCCGACCTGGCCTTTGTGGCACAGCACGCCGGGCTGACCGAACAGCAGGTCATCGACATCCACTGCGGGCGGGACTACCGCATTTTTATGCTGGGGTTCCTGCCGGGGTTCCCGTACCTGGGCGGCATGGATGAACGCATTGTCTGCCCCCGGTTGCAGACCCCGCGCACCAAGATCCCCGCGGGGGCGGTGGGCATTGGCGGCAAGCAGACGGGCATCTACCCACTGGCTTCCCCCGGCGGGTGGCAGCTGATCGGCCGCACGCCGCTGCGCCTGTTTGACCCGGCTGGCGGCGGCAAACTGCCTTACGCGGCGGGGGACCGCATCCGGTTTGTGCCCATCAGCCCGGAAAAGTTTGAAACCATCCAGAAAGAACAGGGGGCGGCACTGTGAACTTGCATGTGATAAGCCCCGGCCCGCTGACCACCGTGCAGGATGCAGGCCGCACCGGCTATGCCGCGCGGGGGTTCCGCACCTGTGGAGCAGCGGATGGTTACGCTATGCGGACCGCAAACCTGCTGGCGGGCAACCCCCAGGCAGCCGGTGCCGCCGTGCTGGAAATGACCCTGCAGGGCGGCAAGTATCAGTTTGACGGGGACGCTGTTTTTGCCCTGGCGGGGGCCGATATGCCCGCCGCGCTGGATGGCCGCCCGGTGCCCGCCTATACGCCGCTTTTGGCCCGCGCGGGGCAGGTGCTGGCAATCGGCGCGGCCCGCAGCGGGCTGCGCGGCTACCTGGCCGTGTTTGGCGGCGTGGATACCCCGCCCGTGCTGGGCAGCCGCTCCACCGACTTAAAATGCCGGATGGGCGGGCTGGATGGCCGCGCACTGAAAGCTGGGGATGTGCTGCCCATTGGGGCGGCACCCGCCATGGTGGAACAGCGCTGGCAGCAGATCTGCGCCAAAGGGGCAAACCGCCCGCTGGGCACGGCGCGCACCCCCGCAAGGCCGTGGCGCTTTTTGGGCGGGCGGAAGCTGCCGCTGTTCCGTGCGGTGCCCGGCCCCCAGACCGATGCCTTTACCGCAGTGGGGCAGGCCGCATTTGTACACGGGGTATATGTTTTGACAGCAGACTGTGACCGCATGGCCTGCAAATTGCAGGGGCCGCAGATCGAGACTGTGGATGGGTCGGACATTGTATCGGACGGCATTGTGGCGGGTTCGGTGCAGGTATCGGCCAACGGGCAGCCCATTGTGATGCTGGCTGACCACCAGACCACCGGCGGGTATGCCAAAATTGCAACCGTCATCAGCGCTGACCTTTCGGCCATGGCGCAGCTGCGCCCCGGCGAAAAGCTGGCGTTCCAATATGTGACCGCGGCGCAGGCTGTTGCAGGAGCCAGGGCGCAGGCGGCCGTGCTTGACAAAATCAGGGAGCGGATGAAATAATGGACTTTGCAGCCATGAAACCGGCCGACCTGCGCGGGCTGATCCGCAAGGGCGAACTGACCGGCCCGACCACCGGCATGTGCAACGGTTATGCCCAGGGCAACCTTGTGGTGCTGCCCAAGGCGCTGGCGTGGGACTTTTTGCTGTTCTGCCAGCGCAACCCCAAAGCCTGCCCGCTGCTGGAAGTGGCGGACGCAGGCGAGCGAACCTTTGCCCAATTTGGCAAAGGCGGCGATATTGCTACCGATATCCCGCGCTACCGGGTGTACGAACACGGCGAGCTGACCGGGGAATACACCGATGTGAGCAAATTCTTTGAGGAGAGGAATGACCTGGTCAGCTTTTTGATCGGGTGCAGCTTCTCCTTTGAATCTGAACTGCTGGAAGCGGGCATCCCGGTGCGCCAGATCGAAGAGGGCGTGAATGTGCCGATGTACAACACCAACATTCCCTGTACCCCGGCGGGGGTGTTCAGCGGAAACATGGTGGTCAGCATGCGGCCCATCCCGTACCGGCAGGTCCCGGCGGCAGCTGCCATTACAGCGGGCATGCCCCGCGTGCACGGTATGCCGGTGCAAATCGGTGAGCCGGAAGCCATCGGCATCCATGATTTGGCTCACCCGGATTACGGCGATGCCGTGACCATCAACCCCGGCGAAACACCGGTGTTCTGGCCCTGCGGCGTGACCCCGCAGAACGTTGTGATGCACTCCAAGCCGGAGTTCTGCATCACCCATGCGCCGGGGCACATGTTTGTGACCGACGTAAAAAATGTGGAGCTGAAATATTAAGAGCAGATAGTAAAAACCGCAGGGGCGCACACTGTGCGCCCCTGCGGGGCAGAAGCATTGCCTTATGCCTGAAAGTGGAGGATTGAGCCATGCCGCATATTGATTTGAACTGTGACCTGGGCGAAAGCTTTGGCGCGTATACCATCGGAATGGATGAAAAGGTGATCCCGTTTATCACATCGGCCAATGTGGCCTGTGGCTTCCATGCAGGCGATCCGCTGGTGATGCAGCGCACCGTGGCGCTGTGCAAACAGAGCGGCGCGGCGGTGGGGGCACACCCCGGTTTCCCTGATCTGCAGGGCTTTGGCCGCCGCCAGATGAAGCTGACCCCGGCGGAAGCCAAGGCCTGTGTGCAGTATCAGATTGGTGCGCTGAAAGCGTTCTGCGATGCCGCCGGTGTGCCGCTGCACCATGTAAAGCCCCACGGCGCTTTGTATAACATGGCGGGCAAGGACCGCGCGCTGGCGGATGCCATCTGCGCCGCGGTGAAGGAGAGCGCCCCCGGCGCGGTGCTGCTGGCGCTTTCCGGCAGCGAGATGGTCAAGGCGGCCCAGGCCATCGGCCTGCCGGTTGCCAACGAGGTGTTTGCCGACCGCGGCTACCGCCCGGATGGCAGCCTTGTGCCCCGCGGAACCCCCGGTGCCATGATTGAGGATGAGGACGAAGCCATTGCCCGCGTGATCCGCATGGTAACCGAGGGCAAAGTGACCGCCAACGACGGTACGGACATTGCCATCCAGGCGGATTCCGTCTGCGTACACGGCGATGGCCCCAAGGCTTTGGCCTTTGTAGAAAAGATCGGCGCGGCCCTGCAGGCAGCCGGGGTGGAATTGAAGGCGTTTTGAGAAAATGAGCAGGGGCACCGTTCAGCAAATGCCGTTTTCCCCTGTAGAGACCGTAAGGGCGCGCAGTGTGCGCCCGCAGGTGTGCGCCGGGTGATGAAGTGAAATACCCGGCAAAGCCCGTCATGCGGGACGATGCAGGTGTCGTTCCCTGCAAATTTTTAGCCTGGCAGCGGAAAACCGCCCCTCAGGCCGCTTCGCGTCCAGCTCCCCTCCAGGGGAGCCATCGCATACCTAAAGTAAGATATTGGCTCCCTGCCGCCAAAATTAAAATTGCGGATAATAAAAACAAAAAGGCGCGTGCCAGCCCATGGGGGCAAGGCACGCGCCTTTTGCTATGCTTATCCCCGCACGCGGAAGCTGCGCTCGGCAGGGTCCGGGGGGATGGATTTGCAGGTAAAGGTTTCAATGTGGATCCAATGGCTGGTGCCGGTAATGGTGGGCACCAGGCGATCCAGCTGGGCGGCGGAACCCTGGGCTTCCAGGTCCACTGTGCCGTCCCAGTTGTTTTCCACCCAGCCGGTCAGATCCAGCAGCTGGGCGGCATACTGCGCACGGTAGCGGAAGCCAACCCCCTGCACGCTGCCGGTAAAATGCCAGTGGCGGCGTTCCACGGCGGCGCTCATTCTGCGGGCTCCTTCTGCGGTTCGCTCTGGCTGGCGGGTTTCGGGTCAAAGCTGTTCAGCCGGGCCGTGCCGGACAGCAGCCACGCCACAAACAGCGTCATAAGAATGACGGAATCGATCGGGTGCAGCACAAAGTTCAGCGGGTAAAGCACACCGGCGGCCAGCAGCGGCAGCAGCGCGCTGTAAACCAGCGCCATGCGGGTGTTCTGGGCAATGCGGGCATCCACCGCGCGGGAAATGCGCACCGCGGCAGCGGCATCGGCCAAATCGTCCCGAAGCAGCATCACATCGGCGGCGGGCAGCGGCTCGGCTCCCATGCCAATGCCGACATCGGCACAGGCCAGTGCCGCGGCGGCAGAAGTACTGCCTATCATGGCGGCAGGGCCGTTTGTTTGCAGGCGGCGCAGTTCGGCTTCCAGCTCTGCGGGGGCAAGGCCGGATACCACGTGGGCGTCATCCAGCCCAACCTGAGCGGCAACGCGGTCTGCATTGGTGCGGCTGTCGCCTGTCAACAGGATCACATCCAGCCCAAGGGCTTTCAGCGCGTCAAGGGCGGCTTTGCTGGCGGGCTTTACGGCATCGGCAACGCCGATCAAACCGGCTGCGTGGCCGTCGAGCGAAAAGTAAAGCGAGGCAATGCCGTCAGCGGCCAGCTGCTCGCCAGCCTGCTGCAAATCGGGGGTCAGCTCGCACTGGGCGGCAATAAACTCTGCGCTGCCGCCTGCCATCACCTTGCCGGCCATTTTGCCGGTCAGGCCCTGGCCGTCCAGAATGGTAACGTCCTTAACGGCGCTCAGCTTGATGTTCTCCGCAGCGGCTTTGCGCATCACGGCGCGGGCCAGCGGGTCCTGGCTCTGGCTTTCCAGCCCGGCAGCCATGCCAAGCAGGAACTTGGCGGGCACGCTGCGGGTGCCTACAATGGTGACCACTTCCGGCTCGCCGTTGGTGATTGTTCCGGCTTTATCCAGCACGGCGGTGTGCAGGGTACCGATGGACTGCAGGCTGGCGGCTGTTTTGAACACGATGCCGTGCTTGGCACTCACGCTGGCACCGGACATGATGGCAGCCGAAGCTGCCAGCGCCAGCACACAGGGGCTGCTGACAGCCAGCACGCTGATGGCGCGGGCCAGCGCAAAAGCAAAGCTCTGCCCCAGCAGCAGCCAGATGATGAGCACCACGCAGGCAATGCCGATAACGGCGGGCACAAACACGCTGCGTACCTTATCGGCCAGGGAACTCAACGGCACCTTGGCAGCGGCAGTGGTCTGCACGGTATGTACCAGCTGGGCGGCGGTGGAATCTGGCCCGATGCGGGTGGCACGGCAGATCAGGGCGCCGCCCTGGTTGGCGGTGGCGGCGTAAACAGTGCTGCCTTTGTGTTTGGCCACGGGGGCGGCGGCACCGGTCAGGGCAGATTCATCCACCGTGGTTTCGCCATCAATGACAACGCCATCTACCGGCATCACATCGCCGGGACGAATCAGGAAGATATCGCCCACCGCGACTTCATTCAGCGGCACGGTGTACTGCTGGCGGCTGCGCAGCACGCAGGCGGTTTCGGGAATGCGCTCTGCCAGACTGTGCAGAGGGGCCATGGCTTGTGCCTTAAACCGTACTTCCAGCAGCTGGCAGGCTGCGGCAAAGATCAAAATAGCGGCGGCAGAGGGCAGGAACAGCTCCTGCGGGGCATCCTGTGTAAAAATGGCGATTATGCCGTAAACCAACGCCGCCCCGGAACTGAGCGCCACCAGCGTATCCGGCCCGGGGGCGCGGATGCTCTTGCAGCCGTTGATAAAATAGGAACGGTTCAGCCAGCAGACCGGCACGGTGAGCACCAGCTGCACAATGCCGCACCACATGGCGTTATCACCGGTCAGGAACGGCGGCAGTGGCAACCCGAAAGCAGCGCCAAGGCCAAGGTAAAAAAGCGGAATCAGCAGGCAGGCACTGATGACCAGCCGCCGCTTGATCTGGGGAACAGCGCTGCCCGGCATGGCGGCAGCGGCCCCGGTAGGTTCAAAATTTTGCATTGGAACACTCCCGTATCAAATAAGAGTTGCAAGCGTCAGGAGATGTTGGTGGAAGAAAGCCGGTGATTGGGCCGGGGTGCCTGACGGCACACCCCTACCATTAAAACAGACCTTCCGGCAGAATAATGTCGTTTTGCGGCACGCGCTGCCAGCTGAAGCCGTCGGCCAGCTCGGCAGGGGTGCGGGGGTCCGGGGTGTTTTGCAGCCCGCAGGCATAGGCCAAACGGCCAATGATCTGCTCCGGCGTATAGCGCGCCTGTAAATGCTCCAGGCTTTCGTCCCCATCCCGTTTGGAAAGCCGCCGCCCATCCGCGGCCAGCAGCAGCGGCATGTGATAAAATTCCGGCGCGGGCAGGCCCAGTTCCCGGTAGAGCCACAGCTGGCGCGGCGTGCTGGACAAAAGGTCTGCCCCGCGCACCACCTGGGTGACGCCCATCAGGGCATCATCCACCACCACGGCCAGCTGGTAGGCAAACACACCGTCCGCCCGCCGCAGGTAAAAATCCCCGCAGTCCTGCGCCAGATTCTCGGCATAGGGGCCCATGTGGCCGTCCACAAAGGAAATGGTTTCGTCCGGCACCATCACCCGCCAGGCTGGCTTGCGCCTGGCAGTGCGCAGAACGATCTCTTCCGGCGTCAGGTTCCGGCAGGTCCCGGCGTATACCACCTTCCCATCGGAGCGGTGGGGGGCATCGGCGGCGTGCAGCTGGCTGCGGCTGCAAAAGCAGGGGTAAACCAGCCCTTTGCGCACCAGCTTTTGGTAATATTCTTCATAGATAGCGCTGCGCTCGCTCTGGTAATAGGGGCCGCGAGGGCCGCCCTTGCTGCCGCCCTCATCTGCGGCAAGGCCGAGCCAGGCAAGGTCGGCTTCCAGCAAATCAGCAAATTCGCGCGGGCAGCGCACGGCATCCAGATCCTCAATGCGCAGCACAACCTTGCCGCCGCTGCTTTTGGCCGAAAGCCACGCCAGCAGGCAGCAGCACAGGTTGCCCAGGTGCATCCGCCCGCTGGGGCTTGGCGCATAGCGCCCGACTGTGCTGCTCATTCCAGCGTATAGCGGGCATCGCCCAGGCTGCGCAGGTGGACGCGGTAGAACCCGGCAACGGCCCGCACCATGGCGTCAGCATCGGCCACCGCGGCGGTTTCCACCGCACTGTGCATGGCCAGCTGGGCCAGGCCAATATCTACCATGGGAACCGGCACGGTATGGCTTTGCAGGTTGCCCAGCGTGCTGCCGCCCGGCAGGTCGGCACGGTTGGCAAACACCTGCACAGGAACGTTGTTCTTGCGGCAGATCTCCTTAAAAATCGCGCCGGTCAGGCCGCTGGTGGTGTATTTCTGGCTGGCATTGACTTTGACCACAACACCCTTGCCCAAAATGACCTTGTTGCAGGGGTCAGCCTTATCAGCAAAATTGGGGTGAACGGCGTGGGCATTATCGGCGCTGAGCACAAAGCTGTTGGCAAATGCCTGGGCCTGTGCCTGGGCACTGTGGGGGATCGCATTCAGGATGCGGTCGAGCACATCGCGCAAAAAGCTGCTGTCTGCGCCCTGGCGGGTGCTGCTGCCCACTTCTTCGTTATCAAACATCGCCCAGACCGGGGCGCAAGCGCTGTCGGTCTCAGGGGCGGCGTCCAAAAAGCCGTACAGGGTGGTGGCGGCGCACTCCAGGTCGTCAATGCGGGGGGCCATGAACAGCTCGCCGTCCGGCCCAATGCGGGTGGGTGCCTGGCGGGTGTAAAGCGAAAGGTCAAAGTCCACAATGTCCTCTTCTTTCACACTGGCGGCCTCAGCCAGCAGGGCGGGAAAGGGCTTGGAACCCTCCAGCCCGTATAGGGGCTGCATGTCCACCTGGGGGTTAAAGGCGTGGCCGCTGTTCAGCGTGCGGTCCATGTGGATGGCCAGCGATGGGATGACCAGCAGATCACGGTCCAGGTCCACCAGGCGGCTTTCCAGCGTACCGGCGGCTTCATCCCGCACCAGCACACGCCCGGCGGCGGAGAGCGGACGGTCCAGCCAGGTGGACATAATCATTCCGCCGTAGCCTTCCACGTTCAGCTTGATGCAGCCCGCAGCGTTCACGTTGGTGTTCTTGATGCGCCAGGTGGGGGAGTCGGAATGGCTGGCAGCAATGCGCCAGCCGCCAATGGCGTGGGCAGGCACCCGCCAGGCAATGATGGAACTTTCGTTGCGGGTCACATAATAACCGTGTTCCGGTTCCAAATTCCAGTATTCGGCTTCCTCCAGGCGGGTGTAACCGGCGGCATCCAGCAGCTGGGCTGCAGTGTGTACCGCGTGGAACGGCGACACTGACCGGTGCAGAAAATCAAAAAGCTGTTCAATTTGCATGGGATAGAACCATCCTTTTATGTTTAGGCAACACCGCACAATTCCCGCCTGACGGCTTAAGCACCGCTCCGGCGGCTGCG